>Ga0209671_1004061_pt1 | contig 14348 bp, 5 predicted proteins | sample WorMetHERISLAND2_2_FD_187401 | JGI IMG/M metagenome (GOLD analysis project Ga0209671, IMG submission 187401) | Marine gutless worms symbiont microbial communities from Max Planck institute for Marine Microbiology, Germany - Olavius geniculatus... | ecosystem: Host-associated > Annelida >... | reverse complement strand
CATTAAACCACACTTTGTCTGGCGTTTCTTTGAAATCTGTCTCCGGCTATGGGGCACTGGGGCGCGTGCACTTTTCGACTTTCAACTTCAGAGCCGAATAAACATTCGACATTAAATTTTTTTGTCACCCTCAAATTATTTTCTGCCAGTTTTGTGCTTCCGTCGCACCAAATCATCTTGGCGACGCCACTGACTGTCTCCCTCTAGTCTGTCCGTGCCCGCTATTTGACCCGCAGCGAGCTTCACAATATTTAGTTTGCTAACATTATATTTGTGCGTGTCTTGGTAGTTTATTACAGTTAATATTAGTATTTCGCGCTAGTTAGTATAATTTTTCTGCTGCTAGTTTTGGCTGTGAGTCCCAGTGCAGAAAAAAGGACTCCTGGACATATCGAGAAATAGGCAGAAAACATGGTTAGTTAAGACATAATTTTCTAATGAGAACAGTATTAGAAGGACGATTGCTTGCTAGGGAAGAAGGGAAGAGGAAGACTAAAGGAAATGTTACCGAGTTGGTTACTGGAAACAAGCGACGGGTACACAGACTATCCACATTCCCAAAAAATATGGTACAGAAAAAACGCGAGACGGAGACGATGAAAACGAAAACCAAACCTGCCCATAAGCAGCAGAATAAAACAAAAGAAGAAGACCATTGCAGACGAGTGTCTGGAAAAAATGTCTCAGAAAAAAATAACCAATAACTTGTCGCGCTGACTTAAAACTCTACTCACTCACTCACGCACTTCGGCACTGACTCCGACAGATGGCGCTGCAAATGTTCCGCGCTAAGTGAATAAACCGGCAAGCCAATGATCACGGTATGGCGCCCACAGGCAACGACTGTGACAAAAAAAAACTAAGGCAGTGGGCGCGAACTTCCCTTTCACGCCCCTACTCCCTTCATTTTCTTTTCAGTGCTTTCTTTTCTCTTCCTCGCCCTAACCAGTTTTCTTCCCTCTTATTTAAATCCCCTTCTGGGACCTAACCACTTAAATTTAACCAGACAAAGCTCTAAGCTCCCCAACGTGTGCTATAATTTATGATACAAAAACATACTTGTGAGTTGAACAGGATACATCATTTACGACAGCTATGTCAAAGAGGTTTTTTCGTAATTATACTTTGTAGCCTATGGAGACAGCCGATAACAGAGGCTAGAGGTGCGCCACGAACTTCTTGAGGTTGGAGTGATCGCTTGCATCACCCCTCTCCCCACACAAGATGTCGGCGTCACGGGCACCTGTTCGAGGTTGGCTCGTCTTCAGCCTATTTGTCGCTATGCGGTCGTGATGGTGGCGCCCAACGTGGAGCAGTCCCGTCCGTCTGGTCTCGTCTCACGAGCAGCATCAGCAACCGGCCAGCATCAGCAGACAGCGCCACTGATGCGGTCGGCGAGTGACGTAATTGCATCATCCAACACGTTGCATTATTTACACAAACTGCAGTAGCAGTGGAGCAGCAGATGGTCGATGCGACGAGGCCTTCTTTCTTACATTCTTTACGCCAGTGATGGGCAAAAATAACAACTGTTTGTTAGTTTAACTAAAACAAAATAGTTCAGTTAAAACAGTAGTTTAATTATTAATTTCTAGTCATTAACTAAATGGTTTAATTTGAAAAAATAGCTAAATCACACGTGCAGTTTTTGACTTAAAATATCATTGGATTGACTGCAGTAAACTAAAGATAATAATTGTTGCAATGCTGAATAAAAATAAATTCATAAATTACGACAGTGACGTTTTATTGATGTATTTTACTTTTCAAGTGTTCAATTTTAAAGATATTTTTTAAATTGGCATTTTACTGTTAGCCAATATCAACAGCATCTGTTAACAATGTTGCACCAATTTACTCCCAAAACAACTGCAAATTAGTTGAAGGAAAAGGTTGAATTTAAAATCAATAGTTCAGTTAAATATATTGCCAAAGTAGTTGCATGTTATAGTTTAATTCGTTTTTTTACTTAGTTGCCTATCACTGATCCTTCACTCCCAGCACTGCGCGGCGGCCACCGTCGGCGACAACGCTAATCTGCTGACGGGTCTGGGACCACCGAAAGAAATATACTGCCGGAGGTTAGAATTCAGTGGCGTCGTGGAGGGGGAGGGCAGGAAAAGGGGGCAACTGCCCACCCTAAATTTTGAGCTCTCAGAAAATTTTCTTGTCAGAAAGTCGTGTTAAACTTGCACAATTTGGCTTAAAATCCCAAAAATAAGGAAAATTAGAAGCAAAAAAACAAAATTTTGAGCACTCGTAATGTCCTCCATCAAAAATTTGCAGCGTCTGTTAAGAAATTAGAACTTTTTTGCTTCGCCTACGTTTTGACCCACGACGCGGATGCATGATATTCTTCAGTTCGATGTCTCGGGCATGTCTTTTCCTTTGTGCCCCAGTTTTTAGGCTCTTGCTCGCGCCCCTGGCTTGGTCAACGGAGCGGCAGATTTCCTGGAGGGATCACTGCTCGCCGGGAGACGCACAGAGCGTATATGCACAAGACGTGATCTGACGTCGCCACAGTCGAGGTTGGAATGGCAAAAACATCCTATCTGCTGTCAACAAAATTTCAAGAAAATTAAAAACGACTTTCTACGCAATGCATGTTTTTCACACTTTTCCTCAGAGTTTTGTAATTTTTAAATCTTGCTGCAAAATATAACGACTATTACAGTGACAGACAGAACCGAAGATTAATTTTGCATGCTCGCGTAAGTAAACACCGATTATTTCCCGTCCTTCTGTAAGCGCAACAGCGACTCACAGTCATCTATCAATAGACGGTGCATTAAGCTGTCTACGTCGTCAGAGTTATATAGGCACAAACCGAGGAAGGAAAGAGACCGTGTCTCCAGAAATTACTTGAAGTGTTCTATAAGCAATTCTCAGACTCTCTACTGTACTAATTAGACTGTCAGGGCAAAGTGGTACGCATAGGCCTAATGCAAGTCTTTGGGCACTGCCCCACGACTGACTTGTGACCTCCAGAGAAAGTGGCAGCTTTTCTACTAAACTTAGACTATTCGACTAGAAATGCCAACAACACGCAGTTTAGCTTTTTATTGCGCATCTTAACGTTTAATTAAACGCATATCAGACATAGCTTAGAAACATTTAAAACGTGTACAAAGCAACAGAACAGAACTGAACTGAACTATAACGAACTTCAAAAAGTTGCGACTTCAGTTTAGTTTATTTCCGTCGCTCTGCACACGCCTTTACGTTACGTTGCGTTAGGCGTTTTTTTCTGCTCTGAATTATGAACAAAACACACATTGATTTCAGGCTTACTTCCGCTTAGGAACACGGATTTATACCGGATTTGGCTTCTTCTAAAAGCACTGGCCCGGCCTCTTGTCCCCCGCCATTCGCTTTTTTGTTTCTTTTTTCTTCCTTCCTGTTCTTTTCCTTTTCTTCTGTACTCCCCTCAAGTATAACAGTAGGGCCTACTATAGCACTGAGTGGTCCACTTTGTGCTGACGTGCCGTTAAAAATACTCACTCGGTCAAGTACTAATGGAGTATAGGAAAATGTTATAAGCTTCTCCCGCACGGACCGGGCCAGACCCCAGTCCGCAAACGCCGCATACGAGATAAACTCAGCAGTCCGAACACAGAGATTTAAACAAAAGAAGTTATGCTGTTTGCACACCACAGCTACGAAAGTCTTCATAAAGATGCGACTTGCAACAGAATCGTAAGAAAAAAAACTTATGAACGCGTTAAGACAAATGCACGCATAATTATAGGTTACTGACTTGGGAAGAACTTAGAAAGACCTTACAAAAAATCTCGAAAATTAGCAGTATCAGTTTTGATTGCAATCAGATCACTAAAAACGAGTCTAGTCTTCTTGCATTTATTCCGGTTCTTAATAATATAGTGTTTTATTGTTGTCAGCATGTGCGCCTAAAACATGTTCAATAAACTGCTTACTTACTTACTTGCTTACTTATCCGGTTCTGTTTTACTACCAACTTTACACCCATCACAGCTGAAGAGAGCCAATAGTTACGGCTGGCTACCGACGACCATAGTCTGTTGTCACGTGATACGATGACGTCACATGCGAGAGATAATGGCGACTACGACGACGACAAATGGTAGGAACGAGCAACCAGCGAGGACTGAACGATAGACGAGGTTGTTCGACGCCGGGCTTGGTTAGTACGTGGATGGGTGACTGACTGAACGATGGACCGATGGTCGCCGACGTAGGCCTACATGCGATTAACGAGGCACACGCCGACGCACGGACGGACGAACGAACGGACGCACGGACGGACATTAATCGTCGGATTCCAACAGCAAACAATGACTGCGGTTCGGCTGACCATTACTGACCACGCAAACTGGACACTAGTATTGGCGTTCGCATGCCATCAGCATCGGTCTCTACGTCTGTCTGTCTGTCTTTTTCTCTCTTTCGTTAAACGCCATCTTCTGCTCACAGCGTTTTATCTATTCAGAGACAGAACATGACAGCACGACAGAGAAACTACATTGTACAAAACAGAAATGGAAAAAACACAAGGCCAACCAATCAAAACTGTGTTCTAAAGCCACTGCGTATAGCCTATTCTTAGGAAAACTTTGGCTTTTTAAAGTACTCAGACATGCATCGCCCGCCACAGTTTCGGTTGTAGCCTATTTCCAATTGGTGGATGAAATAAGTTATGTGCGTATTTTATTGCCAGGCCGTATTTAATTTATTGCATTTTAAGCGCTGAATTCTTTTTGACAGCTCGTGGGGCGATCTTGCTCAAGATTTTCAGCGCAGCCCAGGCTCTGTGGCTTCAAACTGATCTACACTGGGTGGATTGACGAATAGCCTAACGCTGTTTTCAAGAGCTAAGCTTCCAGCGCGGATCTGAAGTTGAAACTGTGGATGGATGTGCGATAAAAGTATTGCGATAGGTTATACCGCGTTTACACGATCAAGCAATCATCAAGCAAACATCGAGCAATTAAAGCAGGCGTCGTGAAAGTGTATTTTGAATGCATTTGCTGGACGTTTGCTCCATGATTGCTCGATGTTTGCTTAACTGTGTAAACGGGGTATTAATGACGATGGACTGCTCTGTCTTGCCGTTCTCCAAAGCGGCACCGAAAACCACTTTCCAGGGCCTGACGAAAGAAGGTTGTCTAAAGATATCCTGCACTTAACGGCTAGTAAAACATGCAAGTAGAGCGCCCACGGCCAGTAAAACCAGTTGATGAAGGTCCGTACGTATAGTCGGTCTGCGTCTGTAGGTCCCGATAGCTCCACCGATACGCACGGAAGCCTTTTACGATTCAGTTAGAATTGCAAACAAGGCGGGTGACTGCCCATACGTCCGTTCGTTCGTCCGGTCGGTGTCACATTAAAATGTCTCCCCCATGAAAAATCCGCCCGTGAAGAGATAATCACGGAATTGATATGTCTCTCCCTTATTAAAATATCGCCGGCCGAATAAAAGCCTTCCCATCATTAGGATCGCCCCAGAAATGTCTCTTCCGGCCGACAATCTACCGGTAAAAATCCGCCCCGCCCGGGCGGCCGCCGGACGGGGCGGATTTTTTACAGGTAAATTATCGGCCGGGGTAGACTTTTCTGGGGGTATAACTGACAATTCTATAATGGGGCACCGGCCGTCATCTCTGTCTGTCTGACTGTATCGCTGAAAGTGCCGTTCGGTTGCGATGTGCCGTCATGAGCATAGCACTGAATAGAGGGGCTTACACACGACGTCGTCGTAGTCGCCGTAGTCCTATCGTATGGCTAACAGTTCGCCGTCGCTGTGCCAGCCAAGGTGTCAGAAATATCCCCCTACCTTCAAAGGAAAACCCCTGTACTAAATTTGTCTTGGTATTTTAAAGTGGGGTATCTGGCGTTTCAAGTGGTTAACGCTAGAAGTTGTTCTACGCCGAGCTCGGTTACTGCTTGGATGGGCGACTGTCTGCATACAGCTAAATCATATCGGTAAACTATATAACCAACTACCCGGGTCAACTCAGCCTTACATCCATCCACAGTAGGTAAATTTAGTACTGGCCTGTCTGGCTGGGGTAAAGGCGAAACGCGTTCGCCCATGTGTGTCGCACTGTCGGGTGACAGGTAACACCGTGTGATCTCATATGGCAGGTGACGCTCCGTAGCTTAGAGATTTGCATTTTGTTCTTATAAAGAACATTACTTCTCTTGTTTAAACTTCAAAAAACCTTTTCACGAAAAATAGTCTGGATATCCCACATAGGACGAAAGCCCCTACCCCACCACCGTGTAGCGGCTTATTACATTCTGGGGCTTGTTTGGGGAACTAGTGACCGCGGGTGACATCTGTCCGTTTTCCATCGCGGCCTGATCTCGCCATCTCGGGTTGTGAAAAGCGCGCCGCGTTAATTTTTCATCAGCGAGCGGCACACAGCAGCTCTGACGACTGAGACAGCTCATAACCGAACGTGAAGAAAAGACGCATCATATGAGAATATGACCTATTATTCAGCAGCTTTTGCTGCCTTTGGACGCTGATCAATAAAAAGTCTCAATCTTGGAGTTAACTTTTCACCGGAGAAGAATATTGCGGCTCATAACAGAACGTGATAGTCGGCGTATAGACAATACGTCAGTCATCGACACGAGCTAAGCAAATGTAACACGCCCAGACAGATATATTTTTGCTCTCCGTCCTTTGGTTCGTTGTCTATTCCACGTGGCTAATTTTTTTACCTGCAGAGCGTCCGTTAGAAAAAAAAAACTATCATCATATTCATATGATGACACGAGAAAAATTACCTATACAATGCGCCGTTCGCAAAATAATGTCAGTGCAGCGCTGCGCAATTTAAGGCGCGTTAAGAGCGACATGAACTCAACTAAAGTGACACCGTTTAGTTATTGGGCGAACAGGGCGAGTACATTGGTCTTTAATTGACGCGTACGTGCGCGTAGTCACGTAGCCACCGACGTCGTTTGACGGTGCCTACTGTAATGCATTACTGCTTGCCCGTTTGGTCAGTTCGTTAAAAACTGAACCACGTCAGTTCAGTTCAGTTCAGTTACGTCGATCTGTACGCGCTTTTAGAATTGTTCTAGCAAATAAAAAATGCATTAGAAATAAGTTTTTCGCCTGCATTAAAAATTTTTACACCCGCGTCTGTCTGTTTGTCCGTTAGCTCGCAACACTGAAAGCTATAAGCGACCCTTATTGCCAGACACCATGTCTGTGGCTGTCTGCGTTTGCTGTTTGTCAGATGTCCGCAGCAGGACTTGTGCTACAAACGACGTCCGTCCGTCTGTCCGTTTGTTTGCACGTTTGTTCGTCTGCTCGATTGCTCAACAGATTGTACAACAATTGTAATATTTCAACGCTAAGACGTGGGCCTAAAGAATCTAGTAAATTTTGGTTGCGGAATAGATTTCGAAATAAAGCTTCGGTGAAGGTTTGCGGCGTTGCACTCTTCAAGTGTTTTTGTTTAAGCGTCGCTTCTTATACATTTTTTGGTGTCCCGATTTTGCATTGTCTGTCTGTCTGTGCTGTCCTAAAGGGCTCTTAGCTCGAACACAAGAAAGCACAGAAAAACCAAAATAGCTATGAACGTTTCACATGGCAGTATAGTTCAAAAGGTCAAAACACAAAAGTCACTAAACGTAAAAACCTCTGAAAAATCATGCATATTTCTCGTAATCATGGGTGGCAAAGTGACCTAATTTACTATCAACGCCTGCGACACTTGACATGCATGGACGGACGGCCGTACATCATGTCGCCACTCGGCACCGACATCCTGTTTTCCTTCGTGTACAATTATCTCCATTAAATCTCGGCGGTTATTATCTGCCAGTAATGACAGTGTAATCAAATACAAAATTAGAAAAAAAACATGTCGGCCCACTGCCGACATCTTATGCAGTCGTCTAAGCCTTTTGAGTTAAACAGTTGGCACATTGGTTATTTCGGCCTTAGGAACGTTTACGGCCAAAACAATGTTAAGTTTATCAGACTCGCAGAGACCGATGGACACCTTACCTTAGACCGGCGGCACAGCTGAGAAATCAGTAAGAAATAATAATAGTCAGCCATGCAGTTTGATGCATATAACACGACGAAGACGAAATAAACGAACATTAACTCATTCGTTTGCATACGTACCAGAAATGGCGAGCGTTTGTGACGTCATCAGCGTCAGCAGCAGCAGCAGCGGTAGCAGCAACTGATGACGTAATGACGGTCGCGTCACGTGACCCTTCCGATCCATTTCCGGTATTCTATCGGCGACCGACGACGGTATTACGTCACTTCTGGTATCAGTTATAGCCATCGATTTATTTCCGGCGACGGTAATAGTGTCTCTGTTTATTTTTGCAATAATTCACCGAAAGAATGTCTGTACGAATCGGTCAACTTTACTCACTTTATCCAGTGCCGACAAACTGCCAGAAAGACGCGACGAACAAAGTTTCATTACTTCTGGTTCGTTGTAACCGAAAGTGATACGCTGCGACCCGAATTCCCGGATACTGTCACGTGGTCTATGACGTATGCACGTTGATACTACGGCCAAATTGTCGCGCCGACCGGCAAATTTTACAAACAGTCGAGAGTGACGCTAAGTGGTGATATGTCGCTATCCTGCACCGTCAGTGTAGCCAGGCCGCATGCTGGGTCTTTTGGTCACTCACCGCAAATCGATGATTCTTTAACCACCGCGATTAACCGGCATGGGCACATCAGTAATCGTCGGAAATATGACCGTTTAGTCTACCCGCTAGTCGGTTCCTGTTGTCAACTTGTCGGTAGCATGCACGACGGCTGTTTTGCACCTTGCCTTCCGTTTCCGGTATGACGTCACGCACAGCTCTGTGACAGTGTGGCCACGAACAGAGCAGCGACGCTGCACAGGCCTACTCTACGCTGAAAAACTGGCTTCAACCACTACACTACACTACACGGTGGGCTGGCTCTGGCACACGCAGTCGCAAACGACACGACGAGATGTGACAGACCGGCTAGGCCGCCTCCAAGAAGACAGCCCAGGCCCCGACCCAGGCCCCTCGCAGTTCAGCTCATGGGCCAAGAGGAGCGCCAGGAAGGGAGGGGGTGGAAAGGAGGGCGGGAAAGAGAGAGTTTCTGGCGGATGCGGCGGCTGCGACGACTGCAGAAGCTGCTGCTGCTGCTGCTACTGCGCCGGTGAAAAATCAATAACTGACGTCGCCGCCGCCACTTACCAGGCGGCGCGCATCGTCGTATTTGCAATAGGCTACCCAACCGTTTCGCTAATTTTACGAAGTGAAGTGATCATCGCGAACACCACAGCACGGCTGAATGACAGAAATCAATATGACGCCTTTCGGGCATCACTTTTCACTAAAATATCGTATGTCCTAATATTGTGCTATTATATCAATATTGTAATAAATCGTCAATTTTGTCGCTGTGGGTCTCATTGAGATAGAAACGAGCCTACATAGGCCTATAAGGTTTTACGGAATACCGGGGCCATATAAAGTAACAAAAATCCCAGCTGTTGCTAAGATGGCCGACCGTGATACCTAGCAATTTGTCACTTGTGAGGCACTGTCGCTGTTTGGTAGGGAAAAGTAAGGGACAGCAATGGCGGAATTAGTGCTGCAGAGATATATAGAGAGGGGGAGAGAAAGAGAAAGTGTGTGAGAGAGAGAGCTATATTTAATTTCAATTTAATTTAGTAGTTGAATTGTGATTAAGTATTATTAAACAATAAGTAAACTACCTAAATATTCGTTTATCTGTTTTTGAAAGTGTTCTTCAAATTTTTGAATTTAATCGCTATTGAACGCTTTTTTGTAAAAAAACGTTGAGTAAATAAAAAAAACGTTAAAACTTAACGAGCGTATTCGGCATCGGACTGCGATTGTGAGGTCACCACCAACTCTCACCACATTGAAACCGCTGGTAGAAGGCCTAAACTTCAACTTGACAAGACGTGTTTGGCCGGAAGAACTGAATGAAGTAGGCTACGGGAAATGTAGCCTATGCAGCGTCGAGATATCAGAACCGGTTGGGTAATGGGCATATGTCGTAAATCATCGTGGCGAGCGGCGGGCTGTGGTGGGCCCTGCAGTCTCCGGCGGCCGCATCAACGATGCATAGCAGTGTCGGCGACAGCACACAACGGAGGAAGACAGACGAACGGACGAACGGACGAACGGACGGACGGACGGGAGGGCGACAGAATTTTTCGCTCGTCACGTCGTAACTATTTTCGTCATGCGATCGCCTCCGTGCGTCCGTCGGTCGTGACTAGTCGAAGTCCGCTAAACGAGCGCTGTCTCGTGTCGCCCGTATGCACGCCGCATGACGCTCAGTTTCCAGCAGAATGCCGTCAATCATGCGATTTCAGTTTTCAGAACATCAAATTCGCAAGAAGTTGTGTACAAGTCTGCATCGACGTTGTCAAGTTAAGTTCAGTTAAAAGCAGATTTGGCGCCACACAACTCGGCTTTCCACTTGAATATAGAGTTTTGACTTTCGTCAGATCATCAAAATGCAAGATGGCCTGCAGCACTGTTGCAACGTGGGGGTTCTCGGTACGGCAGTGTCACAGAAGCGCTGTGATCAATTTGAGCTCCACGAACACACGGTGACGATTGAAATCGTGTGGCAATTAGAGCTGATGGAGCCATTACAACATCGTCTCGTCCCGAAGTGGCCATAATGGGTCGGGTTGAACTCAAATTGATCACAGAGCTTCTGTGACACTGCCGTACCGAGAACCCCCACAAGTGTCGTAAGTAGTTTTGGGCCTACCGCTCCTTATGACCTTTCTGCTAATGAGATCGACTTTATAATGAAGGCCGGAACGGCATCACCCGATCCATCATAATGCAGAACAGATAAATTGGCGTCACTATGTAGACGACGGCCATGGATGGCTAACGCTCAACAGGCTTCTTTGAATTATTACCGGTTTTTGCTCACCAGATAATGTCAGGTCGCACAAAATCATGCATGCCATTGGATTTATAGAAGTTTTTCGTTCTTAGTGTAGGCCTAATGATTTAATAAGACGGTACATTATTTTATTTGTTATCTAGCTTCTTTTGCTTTTTCTTTCTCTTTTTACTATTTTCATTTGTGTCCTTGTGTTGTGTTTTGTGTTCTTTGTGTTTGCTTTATATGTGTGTTTCGTGTTGCTGCCGCCATGGCGAAATAAAGTTTTCAAAAGTGTCTCTTTCTCTTTCTATACACCTTTATGGAGTCGGATGATAGCTAAAAACGGTTATAGACTTACATATATCAATTACAAACTGAAATAGATGGTGCAGCTTTTAAAATTGGTTGGGCGAGCTACATCTCAGTATATTCACTACGTTGAAACGTGGCACTGGCCAATAACCATGACAGACATGCTCATGGTGCTAGCAATCTGAAGGCGCGCACCGAGCGACGTAACCGAACTGAACTGAAATGGTCTTTTGACGAACTAAAAAAATGTGCAAGCAGTGACGCATTACATACGTGACTAGGCGCAGATACGCGTCAACCAATGACTAATGGGCTCGCCCTGCTCTTCCCTTGGTGAGTTCGTCAAAAACTACACCGTTAATAAGGTGTTTACACGATCGAGCAAACATCGACCAAACGTCGAGCAAACGTCAAGCAAACATCGAACAAACATCGAGCTGGCTCAAGCAGGCCTATTGCAACCCCGCCCCTGGCTCGAATGCAGGCCTAGGCTTAGGCTCAGCCCACAGCTGATCACGTGTTATATAGGCCTTCCAATTACAACCCGCCCGTCCTCCTAATTAGCATGCTAATTGCCATAGAACGTCGAGCTAGCTGCTCGGTGTTTGCTCAATTGTGTAAACACTTTATAAGTTAAGTTCAGTTCAGTTACGTCGCTCTGTACGCGCCTTAACGCTGCAGTGTGTACTCTGTAGTTTAATCAAAGGTGATGTCCGAACACTTGATAGGTCTAGGCCCTGGTCTATAGCCGCGCTTCTCACGCGATTCGTGACGGCTCGTGATTAGCAGCGCTTTCTCTACACAATCTCACAGCTGGCAGCTGATTGACACCAGCTAATATCACACCGTCACGGCGGTTCCATGACTATCTACTGCTCGCGCAGTGCAACTTGCCGACATACCATCACCGTCCCAATCAGAAACCGAAATCTAATAACTCGGGTCACGCCAACAATTTTGCCGAAATACCCGCACATAACTTTATAACTGTTAGGCCCTATCTCGCTCAAGTACAAGCACACGAGTACAGAGTTACAGACAACACAAGCAAAACATTACCTCTTCTTTCGGAGGAGAAGAAAAGATGATTTCTTTCTTCAGTGCAAGATGACAATTTTCTGAACGGATGTCAGTGACCACGAACAGTGGCGGTTATAGAGCGCAACATCTGGGGGGCACGGCTTCATGGCGAGCGCGGTAGCGCGAGCCTATAACGGAGGTCTGGGGGTAGAACCTCTGGTCTGGGGATTAGTGGGGCAGGGAGGACAGTTGGTTTTTTGACGTTCAATGGCAGCCGCAAACTTGCCCATTTTTTACAACTTGAGAACGCAAAGAACTTAGATATTTGTGTTATCTTTGCAAAAAAATCATGGGTGGCCCCGAAACTGGGGAGGGGAGGGCTGGAGCAAAACTGGGGGGATGTGCTGAGCCCCTTCGGCCCGGACGTAAAACCGCCACTGACTATGTAGCAGGTAGTCACTGCAAAGTTACTGTCAGCTGTTAAAGTGAAGAGGACGTAGACCTAGGTCTATAGCCGGTATTATGAGTAATTTGACGTCGTTCGTTTTCACAACTAAGTGCCGACGTTAGAGAAGATTACCGGTATTGACATCACGGTCGGTCTTCCTATTATGTGCAGTAAAGACGTTCGCCAGATGGCGCCCTTTAACGATACTAGGCCTACAGGTAAGGCTTCAGCTTGATCACTGCGGAGTGTGGAGTGTCTGAACCGTCTGGTCCGTCTTATAGACCTGGCAGCCGAATCGGCAAAATGTTCGAGCCGAGCGCCACAAAATATTTGAGCCGAGTAGCAAAAATCTCAAGTTTATACAACTGTCCGTAATAAGTCTATTTGTTTTATTGGCCGACCTATCGCTAGGTCGAGTCTTTGGCACGATGTGTCGTCTGTCTGTCATCGTCTGTCGTCATCGTTTGTAATGCGTGTATTATGGCTAAACAGTATGTCTTAGGCTCTTAGCACGCTAAACTTTAGCAATCCAGTGCAAAAGAAACAGTTTCAAATTTGGGGTTAAAAAAGTAAGATAGGAAAAATTTGCTTTTTTCAACCGATAAGTCGCCGTATGTGAGAAATGGCGAGATAAGTCCAAGGTTGCTATAAGCTTAGATCAATAATAGGAAGTCGCATAAGCCCTTTCAGATGACATGAAAATCATCGACCTTAATTGGATGACCTCGAAAGGTCATTACGCAGTTTGCTATGCGGCTATGACAATTGTGTGGTATTGTGGCTAAACGGTAGGCCTGCGTCACAGGCGTCAGCGATGGTACAGATGGATATGGCGACGAGTTCTCAGGCTATGCGCTGACAATATCTGCAGCGGTTTGGCCGCAATTTTAAATGTAACGTTGCTGTCTGCAGCATCACCCATGAGCGCCAGATAACCGTATCGTATCTTGACATAGAACGCTACAATCTAATAGCGTCACCATAACGTGTAGGGCCTATGGGACTGTAGTCACTCTGAGAAATTGCTTTCTTTCTGCGACCGGAAGTCGGACGCTGGCCTTTGAATATAGTCGGCACGGTCGGCCGACCCTATCGACAGCTGAGCATCTTGTCAACCATGTTTTAAGTTGTAATATGTGTTGCTCTGGATGCGTTGCAAGAGAATCCGTTAATTAGCATTTTGTTTCTGTTCGGCGAAGCTGTTAGCCTTACGTCTACGCACTCTGCTATGCCAATCGTGTGGTATTGTGGCTAAAACGGTACGTCGTAAGGGTCGAAGATGACAGGTTCCTATAGGCTGTTTGGCTGTCCTAGGTTAACCATGTCTTTATCTGCGGCGGTTTGGCCGTAATTTTAAACGCAACGTTGCTGCCTGCATCCACCAGCACCCATCCGCCGAATTACCGTATCGTATTTTAGCGTTGATTGTAGAGTTCAGTATAGCAGCGTCACAATAGCGTGTATGTTACTGCAGACACTGTGAAAATCGCTTTCTTTTCACGACCGAAAGTCGGACGGACGCTAGCCTTCGCCCTTTGGATAAGCGGTACGGTCGGCCCCTGGCCCACCCTAGTGACAGCACAGCGGGCCTCCTGTTGTTTTTTTCAGTTTTTTTAAATTCTCAATAACTTTGCCATTAATTGCAATATTTTCCTCGACATAAATTAATGTAGG
>Ga0209671_1004059_pt1 | contig 14352 bp, 8 predicted proteins | sample WorMetHERISLAND2_2_FD_187401 | JGI IMG/M metagenome (GOLD analysis project Ga0209671, IMG submission 187401) | Marine gutless worms symbiont microbial communities from Max Planck institute for Marine Microbiology, Germany - Olavius geniculatus... | ecosystem: Host-associated > Annelida >... | reverse complement strand
GTAGTGTACTGTTATTTGTGTATTTTTCTATATATTGGTAGTGGTCTGGTTTTGTTGGTAATGTTGTTTGCTGCATAAGCAAAGTTGATCAACACAGAGCTCGGTTAGTCCTTGGGTGGGTGACTGTTGGCATACACGTAAACCATCTTAGTAGGTAACCAGCCATGTAGGTCAACTCAGCCTGACCATTTTTTTATGGTTAGGCACTGCGATGTACTATCTATGGTCTAGCAGTGTAAACTGATGTTTCCTGTCCTCCAATAGATAGCATTATCACATTGATGTCTGTCTGGAGGATAACAGGGAAGATTATTAGAACTACCATTATGTTAATTACATATGCATGCATATAATGGAGTTCTTACAATTTTAGGTTTAGCTTGTTTTTTTGGATTTTGTGTTTTGTGTTTTTGTAAAGGTTAAACTTACTGTTTCATTATTATTTGTTTGTGTGCATTCCGCCTGGAAAGGCCATCCCCGAAATGACTCATACTGTGTCGGGTGGGACGTTAAACCCTACTTACTCACTCAGTCTGGCTGAGTTCAGATCAGTGCTACCCTGTGGGCCTTATGACTTTGGAAGGAGTCTACATTACTTTATATTCTGTGAAGTTATTTCTCTATGCGAGTATCAAATGCTGAATGTCTGATTGCTTGCAGCAGCTGGTGGTGGAGGTTTTGAAGGTTGGCTGTGCCAGCTGTTAACCTGTGCCTGCTGCGTGTGTCATTTCGACGTGGAGGCAGCCGCCATTGCAGCAATGTTTGATCTGATCGTGCTGGCCCAGTCGGCCCTTGTACTCAGACATGGTGAACAGCAGCAGCGTAGTAACAGTAGCGGCACCACACCGGTGCTGATCTGTCCGCTGTTGTCATTGTCTGACCTCAACACTCTGAACTCGTGCACCAATTTCTACCAGGTGGAATGATGGATTGTTTTTTTTCCTCCATCATTTGCTGTCTACATTACTCATTACTGCATGCTTTTTGGCCGACCATTAGGTCGAGTCTTTTGCACAGTGTATCATCTGTTTGTCGTCATTTGTACCATATGTATTGTGGCTAAACAGAACGGTTTATCGGAAATCTGTCTGAACCAGTAAATAGGGTTGCCCGACAGCTACCTTGTGGTACCAAGATAGATTTCGTGTAACCTCCAGATTTCCCCCATTTAGGGGTACTGACTGCATTCCAAATACTTGTGTTGAGAATTGTGGTGAAACCGTTTCAGTTAGCGGCATGGTTACTATTGACAGTTTATAGGAACTTACTAATGCCCTATTCAATGGTGCTATTGTTGACCCCCTACAGACACCTGTTTTTTTCCAAAATCAGGGTTTTGACCCCAAATTTGCATGGCACATTAGGGCAAAAGTGTATCAGCACAATGGTTACTATTAACAGCTGCAGACACGTGCGAATGCTCTGTCTAATGCTTTCATTTACGACCCTTCTTTTCCCTCCAAACAGGGGTTCTGAACTGATTTTTCTTCCTCATTTGCTGGCATTCAGACACCAGCATACGGTTGGCCTTTGTCTAGCGACAGCTGAGCTTCTTGTTGTTTTTTACACGGGGTCAGCATAGCTTGCTATGCAGATCCTAGAGGTGTCTGTTTGTCTGTTCCTCACACTTTGCAATTCTATCTAGGATTGTGAAATTTTCCCGAAAGACTATAGTTTCATGATCTGTAAAGCTGCTACATGAGATGTTGACTTGTTTTAATAATATTAATGCTATTTTTATTACCAGGGATTAATTGCTAATTGCTATATCATTATGTGTTTATGTAATGCAGAATACATGTAGTACTCATGCAATGCTTAATGCTTGTGTGTGCGTGTTTGTATGATCAGTTTTCCATGAAAACACTTTGAACAATAGGGTGCGGCCGTTGAGGGGCCGCCCGCTATGGGGCCGTCCTTGCAGTTGAGTACGGACAGACGGAGGGAACGGCCATAGCCATGGTAACGAGGTCACCCGGGGCGAGGCGGCGAGGGGTCCTTATGAAACCTGCCAAATATGAAGTTGATCGGTCAACTGGCGGTGAAGTTATGGGGATTTTTTGCAAACTGCGCAATTAGCCGCCGTGACCTTGACCTTTGACCCTTTGACTTTGAAATTGGTCCACGGGGTGCTGGTGTCTCAGGGACCCTTCCTACCAAGTTTGGTATTCGTAGGCCTTTTCGTTTTCCCTCTAGGTGGAGGCACTGGACAGACGGACAGACAGACAGATGGACAGGATCAACACATGATGGGGCATCCTTCTAGGAAGGACGGCCCCATAACAAGATGATGTTCAAACAAACACAGAGTCTGTCCAGTGCATTTTTATGGCTTATGGTCTAGTTATACTGAAGACAGTAAGTAGTGTAGATCAGAGTGGTTAGGAATAAAAAGGTTTAATTAGCAGTTTTATTGCTCACTCTTTCTCTTATTTTTGGTCAGAGTAGGTTGCGGGCCACCATGATTCGCCCCAATCTTTAGAAATTCCCAGAGGCGTCGTGGTTTCATGTTGAAAAGATCTTCCGGCCAAATGACCCTCCTGACCTGGTCATGAGCTGTTTGTGGATGTGTTTGAGCATTCAGTTGGTGGTGAAGACACTGTGGAATTATCTGAATGAAGAGTACCCTGAGTGTCATTCACGATCCGTGAGTCTGCTGTATCAGTTGCATCAGTTGTCTCCGGACCCGTGGACGTGTGAAGATGTGATCTGCTCTGCACTCCTCTCATCAGATAAGGTATTGAGCAGAGATGTTAAGTCCTCAAAGTCCTTGGCCTTACTTTAAGCGTTTGGTTTCAACCGGGCCTTGATCATAGTTCTTTAGCAATTTTTGGCACCACAATGTCATTGTCATTTTTATAGTTCTGCTCTTGACCTTGACCTTGGTCTTGACCTCACCCTTAAACAATCGCCGTCAGCCTTCACCTTGACTTCGTCCTTGATTTCAGGTGTTTGGCCTGGTTTAACATCACTGGACCGATAAGGTTTTTTCTATCTTTGATCTTTTTTTACTGCACTTTTGCTGTCAGAAACATTTAACGTGATGTGGTAAAATGTCGCAGTAATAGGTCTTGAAAAGATACGTGAAAATCCTCAACACTTTTTCACAAGTACTTGAATTTTTTCCCAAAACTGTGATCACGCTTTGTTATTCTGTTAGTGTTATAATAACAGTAAAGTGTTTATGTTGTGTACAGAGCGTGAAACTGGCAGCACATTCGTGTTTCATCGTTCTGTGGCACATGCTGCGTGACAAGATGACCGCATCCTTAGTTCTAACAACGCATGGATCTCAGTTTGGCCTCTTTGACAGGTTCTTCTTCCATTGATGCATTTCTGTTTGCTGTATTTTTGGATGCTTTAGACTTGTTTTTTACTCCTCGTGCGCTACGTTCCTAACATAGCGAAGAGGAGTATATAAGATCAGTGTAATATTGAGGACCGACCAACCAACCGACTGACGACCAACTAACGACCGACCTCTGTTCCCGGAAGAGTCTTCCTGGAAGAACTTCAAACGGCCATATCTCCATAACGGTGCTAGATAGATGCATGGTCACTATAGACCACCCATAGAAAGTCGACTCCCAGGAGTCGAATGGTCACGTGACCCATGACGTCACGTGACCCCAAAAGGTCAAGGTCGTGGCCCCATTATCTTTGAGGCGCCATATCTTCGTAACGGTGCCAGATAGATGCATGTGTTGAGGTATAACAAGACAAGTGGCAACTAATGTCATCGACCATTATTGGAATTTTTCCCCTCAGTTCCTGAAATCGGGCAATGTTTTATGAACTTCGGGAAGGCAATTTCCAATAACGACCTTGACGCCAGTCACTATTAGTATAGTATTAAATGGCTTTCAATTAGACGCCGGGTTTCTCATACAAACCGAAAGGTACAAAAAAGCTCTTAAAAGAATACAAAAGAAAATGATGCGCGCGATGAGTACATTAGATTGGTCACAATCTAATAATATTTCTTGTTTTCTGTTATCATTATCGTTATTATTATTGTTGCAAAAGCTTGCATTTAAAAAATCTTTTTCTGAAAATATTAGCACATCAGGTGAAGCAAGGTAATGTTCCTGATGGCATACAGGTGTATCAGTTTAATTTTTGAAGTTTATTGTACGGCATAAGTTGGATTTGTGATGGAAAGGTCGTGGGTTTGACTTCTGGTCGAGTTGCTATCTGGTGGTTACAATTTGGATGTGTGACTGTCTGCGGACGGGTAAACCAGCTATGTATGTAATTAGTATCAATGTCAACTCAGCTTTTAACCCGCCCTAAGTTAGGTAAATCGAATACCGGCCTGTGTGGCTGGAATTATGGCTGGGTGTATTCATTTGTGTCCCATATGGCAGGTGTCACTCCATAGCTTTGAGATTACAGATGGTAATGCTAAGTAAGTAAGTAAGTAAGTAAGTACGTGCATATTTAAAGTGCACAATGTCAGCCAGTGGCCGAATTTGAGGCACTTGGCTGAGCCGCTAAGGGGAGCAGTAGGCCTGCTGGAAGCAGTGAGTTTTAAGGAGGCGACGGAAAGTGTCAGCAGAGGTAGAACTACGGATGCTAGAGGATAGATGGTAACGCGAGACAGTCTGCTGATTAATTAGTGCAACAAGCTATGGTGATATCTGTGTACAACACTGGCTATCCACTTCACCTTAATAAGGGGTCATCCATAAAAGACGTTCGCACTGAGGGGGAGGGGTCAAGCTGAATGCAGACAAAAGCGGACAAGAGGGGGAGGGGTTAGTGAAAGTGGACGTTTGCATTTACACATGTAGTCATCTGATTTAATTATTAAGGAGTGAGCATCGCTAGCTCACCTCAGCAACGCCAGTTGTACCACGGCTTTAGCAGTGAGGTACAGTTACATTTACATGATAGCAGGTCCGACACGTAGGCATTGCTAAGTGGTCATTTTCAGTGAGTCCATGTGCGGACGTCCACAGGGGAGGGGGAAGGAGTTGGGCCAATGCAGACAAAAGCGGACAACGAGGAGGGCGATCAATTTTGGCTGATATTTTGCTGACATCCTTAATGGATGACCCCTGATGTTGCCACACTATCTTGCAACGTGTTTTACTAAGTCACTCACTGATGGTCATGCTGGCTCAACTCAGTCTAGTACTGTTGTGTCATGTCTTTCCCAAGTCACTGATAGTAATGCTAGACAGTCTGCTGACGGATGCAGCGGGCTGTGGAGATGGAAATGCATATCTGTGTACAATGCCGGCCGCCCACCTCACCTTAATACTGTTGCTGCACTACCTTGTGTCGTGTGTTTCCCAGGTCACTGATGGTAATGCTAGACAGCCTGCTGACTGGTACAAGCCATGGAGATGCATATCTGTGTACAACGCTGGCACAGGGCTGGCTGCTGCAAGCTGTTGATCGCGGCGATCTTATACGCATCCTTGAACCGTTGCTCATCATGCTTACGCATCCCGACTCTGCAAGGTCGCAGTGTCGTCAGATTTTTATTGTTATTATCAAAGTTTCCATCTTGTGGGTCCACTCCATAACCCCACATCTTAACCCCTATTCTCAAGCCGCTTTGGTGAAGGTGGAGGCAAGGTGGGGACGCACATACCTAAAGACCAAGGATGCAACGTTGCGGTCGGGGTCTGTGAAGGCGCCAGAGGCGTCTGACAGACAGACAGACAGACAGACAAACCTTCGGCACATTGTAATAAGATTAGGCAGTGATGTGGTACTCGAATTTGGCAGTGAATTTGTTTCCTTATTTTTTTTTACTCAAACATGGACCCTCGTTATTCGGGCTCGAACCCACTGGATTTATGCACAGCATAACTTGGAACTAAGTAAAAAAATTATGAGATTTTTTATTTGTTGGCGAAATTATTGCATATTTTATTTGTATTTTGTGCACTTGGACCGGACCCACACTGGCAGGCATGTAATGCTTGAGTTGACAGTGGACTGGAGTTCTTATTAGGCTGCCTGGATAGTTCGCGAAGGCCTTTGTTTTACTGCTCATTATCATTATTTTTTTCAGCACGAGATTTCCGAGCTCTGTCGACCGATCACCACAAAATTTTACCACATAGTTGATAGCAAGTTCAATTTTATAATGCCAGTCCAAAAATTTGGGGGCATGCCTCCCGCACAAAATAAAGGGGGGGGCAAAAACATGCTAAATTTGGCCAGATTTTGCACGACTTTGAACTTTAACCGCAAATATTTCCGGCACAAATAGAGATATTTAAAATAGGAAAGCTAACTGCACAACTGCGATTTCTCCCGCATTAGATGGAAAAAGTTTGGTGAAGATTGGTCCACTTTCTACAGCGTTCACGCAGCTAATGTTTATCCACCAAATTGACTTTTTCCAATACCATGTTTCAGCTCCTAGGAGTTGCTGCACCCTAAATTTTCACATGCGCTAGAGAATGACTGGGGCTTTGAAGTGCACATCCCACTAGGGACTGGGTTCCCCTTTACAATTTTTTACAATGGGGGGTCAAAAACTGGCTTAAAATTTAATGAATAATTTCCTATAACTTCACGTGTATTGGAGTAGCTCCACGAAACTTTGCCACATGACGTGCTGCTAGGTGGGCATTATCACTTATGTACAACTTTTGGGGGCATCACATTTTCAAAATTGGGGGTAAAAACTTGCAAAATTTGGTGCGTTTTAGGAAAACTTTTTACTCAGCCTGGGGTCAGTTAAATGAGTAGTAACCCATCATATGGGTTACAGAAGGTGGGGACAACCTTTACCTTTACCTTTTTTACCTTTACTTGGATGGTGGCTGTCGGTGGACAGATAAACCATCTCAAGTATATAACCAAAACCAAGGCTAACTCAGCCTTCTATCCCTCTGGGATAGGTAAATCAAGTACTGGCCTGTCTGGCTAGGGTTAAGGCTGGGCACGTTCACCTGTGTTGGGTGGCAGTGACACTGTGTGATCTTATATGGCAGGTGATGCTCCGTAGCTCTAAGATGGGTTTGGATTGAAGTGGTATCATACCATTTAACCACTAAATGTGCAATAGTTTGTCTGGGTTCTGTTGTGCTCTGCAGGGTCTCAATCCAGCACGTGAATTTTCACCAACCTTTTCGTCTCAAAACCGGCAGTGAACATTTATCACCAGAAGAGACAAAGGCTGAGGCTCCTGGCAGCCAGGAGAATGATGGCATCAAAGTCTATCCCATCAGCAGTGAGTGGGGCTATGTTATCTATCATGTTGCTTCCAGCTTGCTCATGCAAACTCCGGAAGATTTGGATGGACTTACATCGGGTGCTGGTAATTGTATTCATGATGAAACAATGATCAAGAACAGCATCGTTGAACAACCATCTAGTCTGGATTTTCCTGCCATTGATATCTTCACATCGCAGGCTGGTTCTCTGGATAGGAATGGACAAACGGCCATCTTGTCTACGTTCAGTAATGTCGGACGAGACTCGGATGATGGAATGCCGTCACAGGTATTCGTGGAGGAGACTTGCGGCAATGACGACAATGATTCCAGCAGCTCCATAGAATCCGTCGTGGAGAAAATTATCGATGACATCATCGACAGTGTTGTTACGGTGCGGTGCTTGAATTCTGATGATGTGGATAAGTTAGCCGGTGATGTCATACTTGGGTCTAGTCAGCCATTGGCAAATGGTGTGGATGGGGAAGAGGAGGCTCCGGGAACAGTTGGTAATGTCCAGAGCCCATCAGATGTGGGCGGCGTGGTACAGACACATAGTCCAATGATGCATCCGCTGTATGCACACATTCTGCTGTACGTTCGCAAGTTTGACACGCATCGTGCACTCTACGCTCTCGAACGCCTTCGCGGGATTCTCAGCACGAGTCCGAACGTCATTGTTCGTGCACTGACGACGTCCAATGTGGGAGGTAAACAGCTTAAACAGACTAAAAATGATGCACTGCTCAATTCTTTTTAAAGCAATAGTTTGTTTAATAAGCCATATGAATTTTTTTTTGAATTCGTTGATGATTGTTTTTTTTCTGAACGACTTCTGTTTGCTGCTAGATGTACATTGCTAAATCTTTCATTCCGTGTGTTTATGATAAATTTTGCACAATTGTGAAATTGTATTTTTGTCAACGTTCAGCCTGGTATTTGTGTGTTTGTATTAATCTAGCTGTTGGCTGCCATACTTCACCTCATTATGCCATATTTTGCGTACTGCATTGTTTACGACAATTTTTGCAAGACTTTGCTGTAGGTTTTGCTGCCCGTGTTATTGATGACAGTATTATTGTCAGCATTGTCGCTAAGTTTTTTTTGTTTTCTTTTCTGTTACCATGATAACTCATGAGCCACTGCACTTAGCTTGATGAAACATTGCACAAATGTCTACCTTGACAATCACAAAAACACTCTTGAATTTCACAGTCACAGGTCGAAAGTCAAGGTCACAAGACTGGATTTTTGGATACTTTACAATTGCAACATGGGCACGGTTGGTGGCGTAGTTGGTAGCACGTTTCGGCTGAAACGAAGTTACTCTACGCCGGGCCCGGTTATTACTGCGATGGGTGACTGCCTGCGGGCAGGTAAACCATCTCGGTGCGAAGCCTGCCAGCTAGGTCGACTCAGCCGTCTACCCTCCGTGGGATGGTAAAATGAGTAGTAACCCATTACATGGGTTACGGAAGGTGAGGACCTTGGTACAGCTGACTGGGGTTGCCTAGCTGGCCGCTGCGCCAGTCTGTGTCTGCAGGCTGCACACGGTGGCCATGCGGCAGGCGGCTCTAGTTAGTGACGAAAGCGCATTAGAGGCGTGCGCATGCTCGCGATGATGCGCTACACAAATTGACGACCTTTACCTTTTTTGTCTTTGCTGTTTGCTGCTAGGTAGGCTCGTCTAGGCCTATAGCTGTTGGCCAATGCTGGTGTTATTGCCATAAATATCGCAGCATGCAATGGTGGTTTTCGCAGACAGCCTTAGCCTTGTGTGAGACTTTCAGTCTAATGTGTTTATAATCCATCCACTGATTGTGATGGCGTTTGGTTGATTCAGGTACAAGCACACCACGTGCTCTGCTTCTGCAGTCTTTGTTGGTCCAGCATCGACGGTCTGTCCTCGGTCGACGTTTCGGCACCGACGACCCAGAGTCTGGTGCATCGGGCATTCGCAGCAGTATGTACATTGACGTACTGGTTACCATTTGCCTCTACTACATGCGTGGCTACTACCCGAATCTGCTCGACTCGAGCCTCGCAGCACGTGATTTTGCCGACAACGCCAGGTTGCAAGTGACAGCCGCCGACGTGCTGACTACGATTCTTGACGAACTTGCGATTATCACTCATACCGGTGGTCGCGGCTTTGCAACCTACATCTTTGACCTGCTCGACAAATGCAAAGTAAGATCTGACATTATATGCATCATCATCCTTATTTCTGGCAAGCACCACTAAGAGTGCATAGCGCTGAACGTAGACATCAATCTCCAAAGTGGACGGTTCTGAGCCAAGTCAACTGCGTCGTCCATATTAAGGCCGCTGGATGCACTAGTCTTAAAAACACTTCAAGTTATCATTTAGACCCTGCAGGTGTTGAAGTGTTGGTATAGCTGGTATGGTCAAATATAGCCATTTTACATCTGTTAGCTGACCATACTAACAGTCGTGCTATTGGCACAAGCTGCTATCTGTCTGTCATTTGTATGTAATACATTTATTGTGGCTAAGTGGTACCTCAACGCACGTCGACGACTGCGCTCTTCGACTACATCAGCGCTGGTCATTCCACGCACTGTGCGTTCTACCATTGGCGACCGCACCTTTCCAGCGAGTGTTGCATCGGTCTGGAACAGTCTGCCGGAGTCGGTCCGGTTGTCTCCGTCGTTGCAAGTTTTCCGCAGCAGACTGAAAATCGAACTTTTTGCCTGGTCTTACAGTCATGACTAACAACGTATAATTGCACTGACTATTATTACATGACTTCACTGTTTAGGCTTATTGTTACGAGTCCTTGTAGTCTTAGGACTTAACGCCACGCTAAAGTTAATTCGTCCTTCATCATCATCTTCATCATCGTTGCAGAAAACTGTCTGAACAGGTAAATAAGGTTGCCTGATGGCTACTTTGTGGTACCAAGTCGAATCCCCTATAACTTCCCTATTTTCCTCAAGTGAGCGTGCTGCTTCCATCTCAAATACTTGCATTGCGAATTCTGGCTACAATTTTTCAGTTAGCAGCATGGTTGCTGTTTACAGTTTGTAGGAACTTATTAGTTCCCTTTCTGATGGTGCATATCGCAACATCATTGCTTTTGTTAAAGATATCAACTTTTACAATCGTATATAATGTTGTTTTTACATTAGCTTAATAGACTTGATCTTAACAAGTATTTTAACTTTGCTTTTAATACATATATTAACTGCTTTTAACTAATTTTAACCATGTATGGCACTGAATGGCCTATTTTGTGCTGATGTGCCATTAAGAAACTACTCACTCACTCACCCATCGCTGATCTCCTATGATCGCTTTTGTTCTCCGTAAATAGGGGTCCCTACCATTAAAATTTTCATGGCGCATTACAGCCAAACAAGTATCAGTGCTATCAGTGGTTACTGTAAACAGGCTACAGACATTTGCAAATGCTCTGTCTAATGCCTCCATTGCCGACCCAGCCCCTCTCTTCAAACAGGGGTACTGAACTGACTTTTCATTCACATTTGATGGCCTTTGGACAATGGCATAATGCCGGATCGGCCCTTTTCAGCGATAGTTTGGCTTCTTGTATCATTGGTTGTTTCATGGTCTGATGAAGTCTGTATCTGTTGAGTATTATGTTGGGTTGATGATGATGATGATGATGATGATGATGATGAAGGACAAATCAACTTTTGCGTGGTGTTAAGTCCTAAGACTACAAGGACACGTAACAATAAGCCTAAACAGTGAAGTCACGTAATAGTAGTCAGCGCAATGAGACGTTCTTAGTCATGTCCCTTATAAGACCGAGCAAAAAGTTTGGTTTTCAGTCTGCTGCGGAAAACTTGCAACGACGGCGATGACCGGACCGACTCCGGCAGACGGTTCCAGACCGATGCAGCAGTCGCTGGGTTACTGACTCTGACAGTTTCAGAAGACTGTCCTGCATGTGGTGGTGTCCACAGGTGTTGATTTTATATGGCAGATGATGTTCCGTGCTGTAAGTAGCACCTCTTTATATGAAGTCTGTATTTGTTGAGTATTTTGTTTGCGACTGATATTAATAGGTTCAGAAGACAGTGCTGCATGCGGTAGTGTCGAGTGTCTACAGTTGTCGGCGGAGGGCGGCGGTTACCGCGCCAGACAGTGTGTTTGACATAAGTGATTCGGTGGTGAGCTTCAACAACGTTCCGGCCAGCGTGTCGAGCTCTACGTTCCAGATGCATCTTCTTCGCCTGGTTCTCTCCGTCGTTGGCCTCGAGCATCAACTCATTGCCAGCAGAATTGAAGCTCTTCAGGTTCAGGTTCCCCATAGTTGCTTTGCTGCTGAAACATTTGTACAAAAAACTACTGTGTTGCTTCGTTGCATAGTGGTTAGAACGTTGGTCCTGGCCGGCGGACTTTCCTTATCCTGCGCTAGACTGATGGATGGCTGCTTGACCACTTTGTGGGTACAGCCTTCGCTATCAGTCAACCAACAAAGTCAACTCAGCCTGCCATCCCTCCGGCGTCGGTTAAATGATCCCATTATATGGGTTACGAAAGGTGGGGACCTTTGTACAGCTGACTGGGCTGCCTGGCCGGCTGGTGCGCCAGCCTATGTTTGCAGGCTGCACGCGGCGGCTGTGCGATCGACGGCTCTGGTTAGTGACGAAAAGTGCATTAGAGGTGTATGTCGTACACGACGATGCGCTATACAAATTGACAACCTTTATCTTTACTTTTTACCTTTGTAGTTTAGCGGTAGCAATGCGGACTAGTCATCTCAAGGTCAGTGGTTCAACTCCCGCTTGGCGCACTGCCAGGTAACAACTTTGGGCAAATTGTACATCACACGTGATTCAGAAACCTAGCAGTATAGTTTGGTACCGACATAAGCCTGAGAAGTTATCGACAATATATGGGAGAGGTGTTTCCCTCATGCATGAAGCATTACTGTGTCTGCAGCTTGCTTATTAGTGGAGATGAGATAGTTGAGCCTCAGAGCTGGGAGCCTTGGGCCTTTTTACATTTGTTTAGTAACAACAAACTACGAAAATTTAAGCCGCCTGTCCTCCAATAGACAGCATTATCACATTGATGACTGTCTGGAGGATAACAGGGAAGATTATCAGAACTACCATTATGTTAATTACATATGCACACATATAATGGAGTTCTTACAATTTTAGGTTAACCTCATTTTTGTATTTTTTTGTTTTGTGTTTCTGTACAGGTTAAACTTTCTGTTTATTGTACAGTTTAAACTTACTGTTCCATTACTGTGTGTTTGTGTGCATTCTGCCTGAAAAGGCCATCCCCGAAATGACCTATACTGTGTCGCGTGCGACGCTAAACCCTACTCACTCACTCACTACGAAAATTTAAGAACAACAACGAATTAACTTTCAGCGTTGTATTTTTTTGGCAGATTTGTAGTTTCTGCCATTGCATTTTATTATACCTAGAATTATAAATTTGGATTAGACACTGAAACGCTATCAAGCCTTCTTGCATCAGTCGAAATCAAAGGCATTCTTGGCACGTATTAGCATGTTTACCATCGTGCAGCCTTGTCTGCTTGCCGATGTAGGCTTCACTGATTGCGAATTTGCCAGCTGGACCATCATGCGTAACACAAACATGTTTATTGTATAAAGTTCTATGTTTGTCTGCTCTGTAGCACAATTATTAGCAGAATTCGGTCTTTTTTACAGTGAAAACTGACACTCTGGGTTTCTGTGCAGTGCTTCGCGCAGTGCACAATTGAAACCTGAATCAATTCGAAGCCAAAACCAAAACTGAACCAAAGTCATATTTTGCAAACCACACATTACACTCCTGACGTTTATGTCATTCTGTCATAGTGTCCGTTTTGGATTGTGTTAGTGACAGAAACTAGTTCCGGTCTAACGTAATAATGATCCCAATGTATCTGTTGTTGACAACCGCAGATAACGTCGTTGCCGGCTGAATGGGAAAAAATCGACACGGGTGCATTGCTGACATCGTCTACAGCACGGTTCTTGACTGGTCGACCTGTCATCTACCAACCGGCGCTGCTGCTAGCAGCGACCAGTGCCCTCCATCAGCAGCACATGTGCGCCATGCATCGCCAGTGGATAGCGTTTGTGATCTCAGCGATGCCATATCTCGGCCGAGTCCTGGCGCATTTTGTCTCGGCCGCGGCAACACAGATCTGCCACAACTTGGAGCTGCTCGCACCGCTCTACGAGCTCGGACATTGTTATCGAAAGTAGGTGCTCCCTACTGCATGAAAAGTTTTTCTTTATTTTTTGTTGCGCAGAATTTCATTATATATTGGAAGAATATGCAGATATTATGCTAATGCTTTTGGTACATCTTTTGCTTTAGTTTTTTTCAGTTTTACTTATCATTATTTAATTTATTGAACTGCTGGTGCCTCTCTTGGAGCTCAGACGTTGTTACCGAAAGTGAGTACTACTTATCATTTAGTGTATCAATCCAGAATTTTTATAGTGGCCTACGTAGTACGAACTACTGCTGCGTCCAATAGAGAGATTAGTCAGAGCACAGTCTAGGAAATCATTAGGTGAAGAGATGTGCTTTTAGATGCTGTTTTAGATGCTGGACAAAGACTGCACGGAAAGTTTTTCCTCATTTCTTGTTGCATCAAATTTGGCTGTAAATTGTAATAATATGCAAATGTTATGCTGTCGATATACACTGTGTCCCAATAGAAAACATCCCCGACATTTTCATTTTTAACTTAAAGAAAAACTAAGCAATTTAAATAATTTTTAAAACCAATATTTCTGACACAACTTGCCATCAAACGATTTTTCAATTTCTCACCTAACCCAACGTCTGCGTCTACACTACTTAAAAAATTCAGCACAAGCAAAATGTGGGTTAAAATAAACAAAAAACATCTCTGACATTATCGAGCGAAAATGACGGGGATGTTTTTTATTGGGACACAGTGTATATCGTACATCTGTTAGAGGTATGGCTTCGTGACTTGATGGGTAGGACGTCATCATCATCATCATCGACAACCGTGGGCTCAATGCCCGTTGGTGTCTGACGCCATTCTTACTATCGCTGCCCACCGCTGCCTATCTAGGGCAGCGTGGCTTAACTTCTGCAGGGTTGTCCCACACCACTGCTCAATGTCATCTGACCATTCTCGGTGAGGTCGTCCTCTTTTGTTTGAACCATC
>Ga0209671_1004057_pt1 | contig 14357 bp, 7 predicted proteins | sample WorMetHERISLAND2_2_FD_187401 | JGI IMG/M metagenome (GOLD analysis project Ga0209671, IMG submission 187401) | Marine gutless worms symbiont microbial communities from Max Planck institute for Marine Microbiology, Germany - Olavius geniculatus... | ecosystem: Host-associated > Annelida >... | reverse complement strand
CTTGTAGCTTATGCCATGCCCGACATACCCTCAAAATTTCAGAAAGATCCGTCCATAACTTTTCGAGTTATCTTGGTCACACACAGTCAGACAAACAAAAACCAGCAAAAACATTACCTCCTTCGCGGAGGTAATTACAATTCTGTTTATAAACTGTATTCTGGCAATCATAAATAGAACTGAGGCATTCACACTTGAACAAGCTGGTGGGTGACGTGCTGGCTAGCCGCAATGCAATGCAAAGCCACAGCTAGCTGACCTCTGGTTGTCTGCTGTCACAACTCAATACTGCGATTACTGGTACTGCCCATAGACAGACGGACAGACAGTCAGAATGTAGAGATACAGCCACAGACACGCTGCATAAATTTAAGCATATAGACTATATAGACTTGCAGCTAGCAAGCCAACAAAAGTCAAACATGCTTGACAAAGCAATTTCTACTGACCAAAAATACACTGCATATGTAAAAGTCACCGAGTGTAAACAAAATGCATAAGGCGTAAAAAAAACTCGTGCTTCCGGTTGCAGCCGGCAAAAAATTAGGGACAGGGGGTGGCGGGAAAATTATTTTTATTATTTATTTTTATATCATGACGTGTCGTGTAATATTACCCAACAACTCATAAGCAAACAAAATGACACACACACTCACAAGAACTTAAGCAAAGATACTGCAACATTTCAGACTAGATGTAAATAGTATCTTTCAGTAGAATTTGTAAAACATACTAAAAACTGTGGTGATGTTTTTAAAAAGTCCAATAAAAATTTTAGGGATGCAGGTTTTTTCTAGAGATGGACAGCAACCGGAAGCATGCAACTTTTTTTTCAGACCTAACTGTTCAATCATCAAAGTCACATAGAGCTACATCTAACCAGTCAGACGAAAATACGATACTGATGTTCACTGCTTAACAAAAGTAACTCAACCACTGGAACTGTCAAGGTCAGCGGGTGGCAGGTGGCGACAGCTACCCCCAATTTAGTTCTTAAACTAAATTATCTCTGTGCAGTAAAACTAACAAAAATTCATACACTCTTATGCATTCTCAAAGCTTTTTCACGCCCAAAATGCGTTTGCAGGCAGGGTTCTGCATCAGGCACTGCTGGAGATCTTATGGTTCTTCCCACGCTCCGTAGCTGGTACATGGAGTCCAAGAATACCATTGGGTTGGCCTAGATTTTTTGGCTCTTTGAGCTTAATCTGCCCCAACTCTGAGAATTCTGGAATAGCCATATAAAATTAGCAATAACGCAAACAAGCTGACAAAGCACATTACACAGCTAACTAAGTCTAAAGAAACCAAACTAAAGTTACAAGAAAATTTTGATTGCGAGTCTCGTTTAGCTGCAATTCTTCTATTCTAGCACAGTATATTGCACAACTAAAAAAACAATACAATAATGTCAAAAACAACAAACTAGGTCAACAAAATCAACACAAAACATGATGTCCATTACATACAAAACATGTTTTATAAAAATAACATTTTAAAAAACTGTATCAAATCATGTTGGTCACTGTATGAACAATTAAACACGACATTATCTAGCATTAATTTACAAATGACCGGCACAGGTATAACTTATTAACAAAAAAAACTTAAAATGTACAACCAGCACTGAACGCATACCTATTATCAGCAGTGATACGAAATACTAGCAAAAATAGTCCCTCCAGACACAAATATATGGAATGAAACTTCAAAAAAATATAGAAATACTGACAAGGAAAAATTTTTGCAGACAGCACAATTAACATATTTCATGCAATCATATTACAACACTATATTTCCGTATGATCAAAGTCATGTCTGCAAGCGTTCCAGAAAAACATATATACACTGTGTCCCAAAAAAAACATCCCCGACATTTTCGACTGTAACTTGAAAACAAATTATCAGATTTCGATAATTTTTGGCAAGAATATTCCTAACACAACTTGCCATCAAGTGACCGTTTAGTTTCCCACCTCACCCAACGTTTGTTTCTGCACTACCTGGGGAAAATGCAACCAGCGAATTATCACTTTTTTATCCAATGCGATATGATTGCTTAAAACAATGGTACAATAAACATTAAATAAAATTTTAAAAGCAACTAAATGGTCAAAAATACAACTAAAAGTAAAACATATTTTGTTCACATTTCTGACACCATGGCTGACATTTCATTCAGTTGTTCATTTTTCAACTGCCTGCAGTAAAACTGCCTGAAGCGTTGGCCCACTATGTGAACATGGGCAAGGAGGCGTTTTCTCCATTTATTGACAGCAGTATCCAAAAAGTTCTGCTCCAGACCAATACAGACTGTACCAGCTGCTTCTTGACATCAAAAAAACATTCCTAAACTTTATCTGGTAAACACACTGCTGCATGACAGTCAAACCTTGTAATGGGCCTGTTGGGGCATACAGATTAGGATAGATGGAATTCACTAACGTATTTTCGTTTATTGTAAGGCATATTATGCTTGGTCTGCTTTCCCCAGGTAGTGCAAAAGCAGACATAGGGTAAAATGGAAACTAAAACACCTATTTAATAGCCAGTTGTGTGGAAAATATTTCTGCCAAATATTATTAAAATCTGCTAATCCTTATTCAAGTTACGATCAATAATGTCAGTGATGTTTTTCAGGTTTTCTGTTTATTTTACCACATATTTTGCTTGATCTGCTTTCCCTAGGTAGTGCAAAAGCATACATTGGATGAAATGAAGAACTGAACAGTCGTTTGATGGCAAGTTGTGTCAGGAATATTTGTACCAAAAATCGTTAAAATCTACAAATTGGTTTTCAAGTTACAGTCGAAAATATCGGGGATGTTTTTTGGAACACAGTGTATATATATATATTGCTGACAAAACTTATTATAAGTCAGCAGTCTTTCGTGATACCAAATGTGGCTTCATAACATTGAATTAATAGCACTTTGTGCCACACACCTATGTCTGCATAATATGAATGGCGTTACATACTAAATGGACGATCACTGCCGGTACTGTACATAACTATTACTGCTATTAATTGTGTGGCTCCCGTTTTAGTGCAAAATACTGCCATAGTTATGCCACGTCCTGCAAGAGTAAACTTTTGAGACTTTTTGGTGCACGATGCTTTATATGGTTGATGGCCTTCATGTTGCTCAACCAATGCCGAAGAATTCACCGGGAAAAGCTACACAGCGGGTTTCTGGCTACCTATTGGAGCGCTCGATGAGCAACTAAATGGTCAAAAATACAGCTGCTCTCTAATATTATGTGAAAACATCACAAATGTTGCAACAAATCTGGATACCGAAACCAAAAAAGTCCACCTTTTCAGATCTTTTCGTAAGCATCTGACTTACAGCAGCCCAGAGCTGTGAAGAAAAAAACAAATCCATCCTGCAAACAAGCATCAGACAATCAATTAACCACTTATAACACAGTCTCCATAACTCAGTCTACAACAACAACCATGGGTTAAAAACTGAGAACAGAAATCAAGAAACTAAATGGTGATTAAATGACAGTCATCAAGAAATCTTGATCTCATATCTGGTTGATAAGAAAAAATAACAGATTGTCCTTTGTCCCAGATGTTAAATAACTTCGCACCTGCAGCGATTCTGCAGCACATTCACATTTTCATAGCAGCTTCTTTAATCTTGCTTTGAATTATACTAATTAATTAGCATCAAATTTCATACAAAAGTCGATGATAAAAGTTGAAAATGAGTACAAATAATTTGCCCATTTGTAAACACTATCAAATAGCATAAAATAAAGACAAAAACAGCAACACTTACACAAATACACTGTTGTACATAAACAAACTGATGAGCAACATCTTCTGACAGTTGTGAATAAGGTTCATTCCAATTTTAAATAATGCAGAAATAGAATTACTCTATAAACTAAACAGTCTGTATAAAAGGCATGTCAGCTAATAGAAGAAAATCACCAAATTCAGACATAACCTTTATTAATAATGGGAGAGATTTCCAAAATTCCAAATTTGGAATTTGTTCCACACCACGTGCACCACGCCAGTAACGCAGCAGTAATATGCCACCAACGAAATATACGACTAACAGTACCAAACATCTGCAATGCAGCCACAGCAAACGTCAAATGAGATCATCAGGCATGACTAACATAGACTTATATCCATATACTACTACTGCAGTGGTTTCGGCACAGTGTACTAATACAAGCTGGGACTTCAAAAAAACTGAGACATAGACTTAACTATGCTGTGTCTCAAAACAAATGACCCAAGCATTATCGACTGTAACTTAAAGAAAAATTATCAGATTATAATAATTTCTGTACGATTATTCCTGACACAACTAGACAATGACCATTTAGGTTCCCACTTCACCGAATGCCTGTTTCTGCACTAGCTGGTGCAAAATGGAATAAGCAAAATATATACACTTTTATTCAATGCAGTATGATTACCTGATTTAAACAGCACGCATTTAGCACATTTGGTCCAAATTTATAGCACTATGGCTGACAGTTTGCCCAACTGTCCAATGTACAATGCCCAATTATATAATAAAGTGATTAAACAAATCACTGACTTAGGTGCATCTGCTTAGAATAATGCAGAAAATACGTTAAAAAAACAAATGTGTAGTCCACCATTCTATCAAGAGCATTATGTTTTATGTCATCAGGCAAATTACACGTACATTATCAGAAGAATGCTGCCAGGAGACAATCCGGATGACGATCTTGTTGGACACGCATACTTTGACATCAAAGTAAAATGCTTTTGCAGAAACATAGAGACACATACAGTTTGATAAAAAAAAAGCTTACATTGCTACACTCCAAGAACCACAAATTTTAGCCAGAAAAAGTCAAACTGAAACCATATCAGATGAAATAAACGTAGAAGCTGCTTAGTACAATATCACGAGTAAATGTACTGTAGTGCAACCAGAGATATGATGTCAAACCAAATTCATCTGAGACCAACAGAATGTCAGTTAACAAGTCAATGTAAAATATTACTAAAATGTACAAAAAATGTATATGCGGTCAGTACACATATCATATACACATACTACAGATTTGTGTTTGAATTTTAATTGATGTATTTTTGTGTTTACTAACAATGATCTTTAAGTCAAACACTGAAAGATCTTCAAAGGGAAAATGTTGATATTGTGCAGTTGAACTCAATCCAGCACATTTCTGAAGCATCTACTGATCAAGCTACTAAGCTTATCACATTTGTTCTATCTCTAATTTCATGGCAGAAGTCTCTGCAGCAAATGGCTTTGCCAACACAGTTCACCTGCTGATATCACTTTCCTGTGCTTAGCAGTGTCAATCTCACATTAATTCTAAATCACAGCTATAAGTCATTTGCATTCGTACTTAGCAGTTCAACACTGTGCACGACCATTACCACAATTACATGCTCTGTCTACAGCAGTTTCATCACATCATACTATGCCCCATCTGAAATCTGCACCTATAACTACAAATTAATAACCTTCTACTAATATACAAATAATGACTGGCATCGAGGTCAACTGAAGTTTGTAAAACAATGCCCGAGCAAAGATCTTGGGCAACATTTTACGAACTGAAAAGAAAAAATTTTCAATGATGATCGAGATGCCAGTCTCTGTTTTGTTATATCTCAACGCAAAATATGTAATATTTTACACTCTCTTCGAATAAAATAAACATCATTGTTAGCTGATAATGTACGACATATGGTTTATATATATATAACTATACTATACACTATACATACTCATACAACATTATGATGCACCGTTTAGCCACAACACACAAATTCCACATCGGCATGGTCAGCTATGTGTTGAATATTAATGAGGCGTGACCGGCGTCAGCGTGATGATGACGCCAATCACGTAGTGCCCCCAAGAGGGCACTATGTCACGTCACGCCAATAGTGCTTCCATAGAGGGCATTACATTCAGTAGCAATAATGTCACCAGTATAATATGAATAAATGTAACACATTTATTGTGTGTGGTAGCCAATAGCCGAATGAAATAGTAAATAAAATACTAACTGAAAGTAAATAAAAATACAGACTTCTATTTAAGTAAAATGTAGTACAAGGTAATGATGCAAATGGCACAAATTGAGATGGAAACATTTAAAAACAGGGCCGTGTTCAGTAGCCAAGCAGCTTGGTATCGCTTGCCAAGTGGAACAATGAATGATGCAATACGGCATAATAGCGCAAACTGCTGTATATTTTCATCTTGTCAGTGCAAAATGTTTTGAGTAGTGTCACTAGCATTGTCACTAGCATTGTGTGGTTTTACTACTAATGGATTGCGCAGAAAATAAATAACAATTATTTCCACCATTTGAAAATTTATTCGTTCATCAGTCGTTGTTTCACGCAGCAAGTCTGTAGACATCATGAATATTCATGTTGTCTATGAGCAAGCCAAGTTGCCCATTCAGTAGGCAGCTTAGAAAGCGATACCAAGCAGCTTAGCTACTGAACACGCCTCAGATATTGACATATTTCGTAAATTCAATGACATCCTTACATAATGACATGTAGGGCTTTCAGTTACAAATTTCAAGTCGTCCTTGTCTTGTTCACACACCAAATTAATATCAGCATAACGATATAGCCTGTCATCATTACCTCCAGGTCGACATTCACCTGGGCTGCAACATATGCAAAGTTCCTGAAAATATGGTTTAATTGTACATGGTACCATGACAAAAACTGGCTTGAACATACTAAAGCATCATTTTCTTCACAAAAGAGGGTCTGAAACAGCAATAAGTTTAAAAAAATTCATCAAATTACAACCTTTTATTATTGTTTTTGTTGACGTTTCGGCAACCACTGCGGCCTTCCTCTGAACGACTGTCCACCAGGTGTAGCTACGGCGGACAGTAAGTAGTGATAGATGTGTGAAAGTTGGTAGGACCCCTCGTCTCAGTTCATCGACTTGTTTTGTTCTTTTCTAATGTGTATCGCTTCCCTGATCCACCGGTCCATTCTGTTGCTTTCTTTGTCGATCACCTTGGCGTGGTCCCAGTCTATGACATGGTTGAGAGAGATGGCGTGGTCTGTGACTGTTGACTTGTTTTGCTCTGGTGCTGCGGATTTGCTGGTGCTTCGTGTGTAAGCCCTTACATCATGTTGTGTGACTTCCTGTTGGTGTTCATGAAGACGTACGCCGAAAGCTCTGCCTGTTTCTCCAATGTAAGTTTTGTCGCAGTTTTTACATGGTATTTTATACACACATTCACAGGAGTCTTGTTGTCTGCGCTTGTCTTTTGGATGTACGAGCAGACTTCTTATTGTCTGGAATGGTTTCATGGCTGAGAAAATACCATGTTGTCTGTAAGCTCGGGTAACGGCTACCAACAGGCCATGTACGTACGGTATAACCACTGTCGTCCTGTTTACCTCTGGAAGCTGCGTGGCTGCTTTCCGATTAACCTTCTTCTGTTTAACTGTTTCCATTTGTACACACATCCACGCATCTATGACTACTTACTGTCTGCTGCAGCTACACCTGGTGGACAGTCGTTCAAACGAAGGCAGCAGCGGTTGTCGAAATGTTGACAAACACAATAATAAAAGGTTGTAATTTGATGAATTAATCACAACTTATTATGTTACGTTTCAACCTATGAGTCTATTCAAAGACGTCCAAAATAGCACTTTATAGTTCAAACAGATTTTGCTGCCAAAAAAATGCCATTTCAAATGTCAAAAGCAAATTTTGTCAAAAATTTAGCCTCAAATCCCAAATTTTGCAGTTTTTCACCCTCCAAAAATGAAGCCCTTTCAGCTGTTAAAGGCCAAGTTGCACCATTTTTCACAACTGTTATAAAGGCTTTATCAAATTCCAGTTAGCCAATATTTAGTAATCTCTTGGTTGCTAATATATCCTTTTACCATTAGAAATAAAGTTAAAAGTGCAAAATTTTCATATTTTGCCGCTTCACTGTGTTCCACTATGTCCGAAACTGTGAGGTCATAAATAGAAGAAACATCTCGCAGTTGTATTGTTTACATTGATTAGTGATGTTTTTCTATCTTAGTTTTATAAATGTTCGGTTTATTTTATACATTATAATCGATGCAGCCAGTGTTACTGTACAACATGCCGGCAGTTTGTGTAGTCGGAACCTGCAGAAGTTCACGGTAACTTGTGCAAACACAGAACTCAGTGCACCTGTAATCTAACATGTTGTTCGCATGAATGATGCACATCTGCCTAAAAAATCTGCTGTACGGTGAGCTTCAAAAAGGAAAAAGATCTGCTGGAGGTCAGCAGAAGCAACGCAAAGATACACTGAAAATATCTTCAACAATGACGCTGACATTTGGGAAGAATTAGCTGATGATCGACCAAGTTGGTGAAGTCTCAGAGCAAAAGGAGCTGTCAGCTATGAAAAAAGTTGGCTGACCAGAGCTGAGAACAAGCAAAGACAACACAAAATGTTCTCTGTCAGCAGCTCATCAACACAACACCATGTCTGTGCCAACTGTGCAAGAAAATTCTGTGCTGTGATTGGACTGTTCAGCCACAAGAGAACTCACCGAGGCAGTGCTGATCTTAATGACAACACATCAACGTGACGGATGTGTCATAGTCATCATCCAACGAATAAACAAACAAGATGCAATGTAATGGAACTCGCCATTAAAAATGAATCAGAAAAATGCATCACGAATAAAACCACGATATTCCACTACACTGTCGTAGTTTTTCTAATTGTGCATCCTTAATTGTAAACAAAACAAAAATGACGTAAGTTCTGATGTCATATATGTGTCACAGCTTGTATAAGACCACTGACGTTTCGCGCCTTATAAATCTCTATATTTTTCTATATTTTCTATTATTCTTATAAAATCTGACAAATTCACCATTGTTTTCAATGCAAATGTGAGCAAAGCACTACATATGTGATGTCATCAGCGCCATAGCATGTTCAGGTATGTTTGACTAGCACAATATATTTTTATTAAAATTAATTCAAAGCGATGTTTTTATTTCAATTGATCAGTGTATTATTAATTAGCATTACATTCTACACATATTTATTCAATATCGTTTTTTGTGCAACTTGGCCTTTACCGTTAAACTGCGGTTAACTAATTCTATGAAGTCTTGCCAAAAAAGTTCGGGGCTTTTGGCTTCCACTTTTCACAAGGAAAAACCCAAAACCTTCGTGACTTCAGACTCAAGGATCAAACCCACCTGATTCGTACTCATAGTATCTTGGGACTAAGAAAAAATTCTGTCATTTTTTTCATTTTTGGAAAAAATATTGCATGTTTTACTTGTTTTGGTGTATTTGTGTTTGCTGCATATAGACTCACGCAGTCATATATTACTCGAGACCTTACTTTCATGAATCAGAAAAAAAGAAAAAAAGAAAAAAAAGAAGGCAGGGCAGGAAGTTGCAGTTTTCCGACAGACACTAAAAACTTCTGACAGAAATCTGACAAGACACTTGCAAATTTTGGAAAAAATGCTTAAAAATTTCAATTCTGCCCCTAATTTTACCAAAAATTGGGGCTTTTCCACTTCAGATTTTGCATTTCTGGATCAAAATTTTCTGATAAGAAGATCTTCTGACAATTTTCCGATAGTTATTTATCAAGTTTTGTCAAATTTTGTCGAAAATCCATTTTTGTCACCACCACCAGTTTTGGCATTTCGTCAGTTTTTCAAACAAAATCCTTTGGAGCCTAGTAGTCATATACACTGTGCCCGATTCCTCCTTCTTCCCCACCCCCCAGATAAATGTCACACTTTATATTTCCATAGGCGCGTTCAATAACTTAGCCGCTACGAGCGGCTGGCAGCTGCTGTGCTAGCCGCTACGACTTTTTGTCAGAAAAAAATCTACGTTAGCGACTAGCGCAAATGTGACGTCATAGTTGTTGATGACTGGAATAGGCAAGTTTCGAATGAAAAAGATTAATTACGCAAACGATCTTGTATGCTGCATGTTGACACGTTTAGGTCAACGATCTGGCAACTGTCATCTAAAAATTGATATGTTCAGATTCCGATCAAATTTTTACGCTACAGGATGCTCGTAGCGGCGTGCCGTAGCCAACTATTCAGTAGCGTAGCAGCTGCCAGCCAGTCGCAGCAGCTAAGTTACCGGATGCATCATGTGACAGTTTTTTGGAGAGGGGACAGTGTATATTATGGAGTAGGTTGTGTTGCTTTAAAATACAAATACGCAAATAATTAGTGAAAAATCTTTGCTCTTTGGAGCACCAGTGACAGCCAGATAGTTCAAGCAGAAAATCTCTCAATTTTGAATGGAGTATACAAAAATGGTTATTCAGCTGAAAAAGCAACATCTCTAAAACGGGGCAAAACAGAGCAAGAGTTATTATTGACCGCCTACAATACATTATAATCACACGTGAGGTATCAATTTCTAATTTTAAAAAACCCATGACTCTAAATAATGTCAAAGTGTGATTTAAAATTATCTCAAATTCCCATTGCTATTCATGCCACAATGAAATCACTTGCACAAAGATAAATAGAAGACAAACAAATGTGATTGCTTTAAAAAGACTAAAATGTTGAGTACACAAATATCAATACACACCCAGCAGGAGCACTGTATGATAAAGTGAGGGTCTGTCCTGAAGTTGAAAAATTCTCGTACTGAACAGAATCCTGCTTTCCAACAACAAAGGAGCTTCCATCACTGGTATTCTGGCACATCTACAAATCATATACCAAAAAAGACAGTTAAGACATGTTAACTTTACTTCAATGAAAGTGACAATTAAAAAAGCACTGAGACGGAGCAAACCTCTGCCAATGCAATGTCAATGTTTTTCCATTGCATTTGCCAGGTGGCAGCACCATATCCGGTCCATCAGCGTTTTCCCTACCTGGCAATGGTAAAAACACTTCATTCCTAAACTAGACCAGATGACGATCCAGATCACCACAAAATCTAATCACTAGGGCCCACAGTGTCCCGCGGAAAATTGGCTCATTACATGTGGCCTTCCATTTGTGAGTAAACTGAGCTTTATCCTGTTCAGAAACTTCAGTTATTAAAAGCTGGCATTGTGCTAGTAATACACAAAAATAACTAGAAAAGCACTCGGAGAGCGCAGACCTCCGCTAAGCATATTGATGTTAATGAAAATTTCAAAATGATCCAGAATCCAGGATTCCTTCCGGATCACAACCAAAATTGAACCACTTGTAGTTTTTGCCATTCCCAACATTCCCTGAAAATTTCAGAGAAATCCTTCCATAACTTTTTGAGTTATCTTGCTAACACACAGACAGACGAACAAACTCTGGCAAAAACATAACCTCCTTGGCGATAGTAATTATGTATTTTTTTCTTTCAAAAATGCAATCTGCCAACTAACATTGTGTTTATTTGTATTGTGCTGTGCTGTATTGCGACAGCTATTAGTAAGGCCCATAGCCTTAGGCTGTTCGGATAGATTTTTTCCTTGATATAGTCAGTCTATTTAATTACGTCATCAAGCCAATGATCATACTAATCACCGGTCATTTCTCAACTTCTGCAAAATATCAAAATTCCGTGGAAAAGGGCAAATTCCACATCTCAGCTCAAAATGCTGCAGCCCGTGGAAAACTATGGGCCTACTAATCACTTCTAACTTGAACCAACTTGGATCTCCCCTGAAAATTTCAGCCAAATCCACCTGTAACTTATTGCATAATCCTACTAACAAACAAAGCATTCAAACCAAGGCCTGCTGGTGCACAACCAATGGATAACTACCAGCCAACAATTTTCAACAACAAACATTCAAAAACTAGGTTAGAATTCACCATAGTGGCCTTAATAACTTTGGAGCCAGTGGGTGACAGTGAGTAGAAGTTTAACACCCTGCTTGACACATAATAGATCATTTTGAAGATGACCTTTCCAGGCACTGCACATATAAACACATAATAATAATAAAAACAAAATTAAACCCTTACAAAAAAAACATTATGAGACACATAAAACACAAAATATCGATCCTGAGCCCAAAAAATTGTAAGAACTGCACATGCATAGCCTATGTAACAGTGTATCACTGTATGATACACATGGTAGTTTCAGTAATTTTCCCTTTTATCCTACAGAAAGTCATAAATATCAGGATGATGGCAGATAGAGAGAGAATAATTTGGGGGCAGTAATCTTGTAAAACTTTGCCACCTGATGTATTGTAAAGCAGGGTGCCTGAAGACGGGTATGATAATTTCAATACATTTTTTAAGGACCTACATCCCAAAAATTTGAAAGACAAAAACGTCCAAAAATTGGCACAATTTTGGACACATTTAAAATTTGATCATAAATATCTCTGGAACGGATCAAGATATCCACAAGCAGAAAACAGCATTATCAACTACAATCACTTACCACGTTCGACGAAGTAAATTTTGTGAACTGTAATCTATTAATAACAGAGTTCAATTGTCTTAATCTGTCCCATCAAAAGTCATCTTTTTGATAAGACCGTATTTTAGTCCTAATGCGGTGCTGCCCCTGAAATTATTACGTGTGCTGCAGAATGGCCAATGCTTGCTAATGACATGACATCAGGAACAAGGGTCCCTCCAACAATTTTTATGCACAACAGCAGCTACTGCTGTAGCGCGTCTTAGCCATCACAATTCTGTCTGTCTGTCCGTTCGTCCGTCCATCTGTCTGTCACACGGGTGGATCAGTCAAAAACGGTGCAAGCTAGGATCACCAAATCTTCAGTGTCGGCTGCCTGGAAGATTCTAGTTTCAGGAACCATAAAGCTTTGCCATAAATTTGAAGGGGGTCACCCCGAACGAGGGCATTGAATGAGAGGGAACTAAGCAAAAGTTGCCATATGCAGCCGATACGACGTTAGCAGAGCGATAGAGGCGACCTCTGGTGAGTACAAGTAAATAAAACACTATAAACACTATAGCCGAGGGTCGTCTGGCGTCTGGCGCCTTCTGCTGAATGACTTAGACTTTGTTTTACTGAGTTTCAAACATGCACCCCAGCTGTTGCATGTTTCTGTTCGCGTTAACAGATCACTTGTTTAAAATAAAAATTCAGAAATTGGCCCAGAATTCAGCATACAAGCACCAATAACTTTGGAACCAGGGAAAGTAACTTCACAAAACTTTTCCATGTTACATGCTGCAAGGCAGATATAAGAACTTAGGTACAATTTTGAGGGCTTGCCCCCCCCCAAAAATTGCTGTTACGGTGGACTCTCTTGAGGTCTACGAGGGATACATCAACTTGAAGAAGTCCAACGTACTGTCAATAGCCTAATGAACAACATGGCGTCAGGTGTGGATGAGATATCTGCTGAGATGCTCAAACAAGGCAAGGAGACAGTAGCAGAACAATTGGCTGAACTATTCAACATGATATGGCAGGACTTGGAGATCCCAGAAGATTGGAAGAAAGGTGTGATTATCAAGCTGCCAAAGAAAGGAAGTCTCAAGGACTGCAATAATTGGCGAGGAATCACACTACTTTCTACACCCGGCAAAGTCTTCAGCAAAGTGCTGCTGAACAGACTGCGAGATGCAGTAGATTGCACCCTACGGGATGAGCAGGCAGAATTCAGAAAAGGGCATTCATGCACTGAACAAATATTCACCCTGTGCAACATCACTGAACAGAGCCTAGAACATCAACAAGACCTCATCATTAACTTCATCGATTTCAAAAAGGCTTTTGACAGTGTACACAGGCCATCCTTGTAGAAAATTCTGAAATACTATGGCATTCCTGACCAATTCATTAACATCTTCAAGGCACTGTATGTCAACTCCAGCTGCTGTGTCTAGACTACAAGTGGGTACACAGAGTTCTTTGAGATTGTCTCAGGGGTTCGACAAGGCTGCATCCTTTCACCATTCCTCTTCATTCTTCGTCATTGAATTCATCATGCGCAGAACCATGGACAAGCCGGAGTATGAAATCGTCTGGCAGAAGCGGAGGAAAAGAACGTATGCCAAGAGATGACTACCAAGCTCGAGGGACAAAGTGCACAAGTTGGACTGAATATAAGCCAGCAGAAAACAAAGGCCATGGGAATCACCCAACGCTCATCACTACAGCCAATAGCCGTTGCACAAGGGAACATAGAATACGGTATGCAGAAAGATTCACCTACCTGGGAAGTGTAATATCCAGCAATGGAGATGCTGAAGTAGATATTAACACTCGACTGGCAAAAGCAGTCTTCCGACGACTTGACAACGTGTGGCGATCCAGCACGCTTAGCCTCAAGATCAAACTGGACCTCTACATCTCCCTTATTGTCTCTACAGCCATATACGCCACCGAGACTTGGAAGAGTACAGCTAGAATATGTC
>Ga0209671_1004056_pt1 | contig 14362 bp, 8 predicted proteins | sample WorMetHERISLAND2_2_FD_187401 | JGI IMG/M metagenome (GOLD analysis project Ga0209671, IMG submission 187401) | Marine gutless worms symbiont microbial communities from Max Planck institute for Marine Microbiology, Germany - Olavius geniculatus... | ecosystem: Host-associated > Annelida >... | reverse complement strand
CATAATGTGTCACAGGTACAAACTTGCTAGTCTTAACTGGTGCTGTCAGTTGCTACCCTGCTTCGATGGTGAACTTAATCTGGTTTGCTAATGAAAAAATGCTTATCGTGTCAGCACTGAGCAACATGGAAACATGAAATCGGGCGTTTTGTGATCCAAAAACTCAATATCTTGCAAGCTCGGTGTGATAGTGCACTGTCTTGCTCGAACATGTGAAAGACCAACTATCCCCACAGACATGTAAATTCGATCGCTTTGCACGTTTTGTGGCTGCAACTGTAAAACTTCAAATATTTGACACCAACGAACCAGATTTTTCACCATTGAAGCAGGGTAGCAACTGGCAGCACCAAATGGGATTAGTCTGTTTGTACCCGTGACACATTATAATGTCAGCGTTACATCACGACTAGCAAAGAATATTTAATCAACTGCCATGTTTTGTTAAAACATTTCGAATTAGTGTTTATTCAGCTACAAATAATAGAAATTTCTCGCAAGTTGCTCATCATTTGAGCGAATTATGAAAAAAAACAAAAAGGGGTCTTTTTATGAAACACCGTGTAAGATACTAGGGGTTTATCTATATACACAGGTCTCGGGTAGTGTTTTCAGTGGTTGGCATTGATACGAAGAGAGAGAGGCGGTGATTATAGTACGTCGGTCGCCATGGTCGAGTGACTGCATGGCACATACTTGGCGTGTGACAGTTGACCGTGACCATTCATTGACGACCAGCGCATGCTCGCCCGGCGCGCGCTGTTGCCTGATAGATTCCGCTCAATCGCCCGTCTGACTGACCCGACTCCATGCTTTATTCATCGACCGATCAATCGCTATCGACCGGTCCGTCGGTGCGCTTCGATCGCTCGTCGCACCGACCGCACGTCTGCAGAAACTATCAGCATATATACGACACCCATAGTCGTCAAGGCATGCCTATAGGTCTACTGTGACCAGCGTCTCACTCCCACGTCACGGCACCGAGTGTGCACAGACTCTAGCTACCGCTCTGCAGGCGTCTCACAGACTGCAGCGTTCTGCTTCACTGACCTCTGATCGTTTCCATTGATAGGGCCTACCATTGATTTTGATTGATATAAAAATTTTACTAAAATGGGTTTTTATATTTTTATGTTACTGTACTTGCACATGAACAGTTAAACATTCAACGTGTAACATATGTGTTTGTATGCTCTGCATTTTGACTGTGCTTCAATAAACAAATATTGTGTTGTACTAAACGAACGTCACCATAATTATGCCATTCATTGCTCGACGCGCCGCTCGAATACTTGACATAGGCCTAGGGCCTACTACATGTACATTATAGCGTAGATGTAAGAACGTTTGATATTGTATGTTGAACTGAATTTTAAATCACAGTTGTGCAGTAAAAGCTAAATTGATAGATTATACAGAGTATTCCGTAATTGTGTGCAAAGTGCAAAAAATGTTCAAAAAACATCGACATTGTTTTGTGTTTTGTTTACATTTCACGACCTTTATGTAACGTTTGCATAAAAGGTTTACGTCCCAAACATATTCGCAGAATGGTTTTACGTGTGTGGAAACGCACGACGACTTCGTTACCAAAAGTTATAAGGTGTTTACACGATCCAGCAAACGTCCAGCAAACTTCCAGCATTACATTTGCTGGAAGTTTGCTGGACGTTTGCTGGATAGTGTAAACACCCCATTAGCCTACCAGAGCTGATTGTTCAGTCACAGATCACGCTGGGGCCAAAGATCTCCGTTTAGTGGATCAGATTGGTGGTGATCGGAGTCTTTGTTATAGCTGTGATGAGTGAATCGGGATGATACGAGCTGGCTAGCTGTTCATCCGCAGCAGCAGCGTCAGCTGTACCGGTGGCCAGCATCGTTCGTTGTTCGTCGCTCTTTGCAGCAGTCTACGACGAATGCTTCTGTGCAGCGAAGTCGACGTGGATCGGCGACGGCGTGTTATGGAAAGCGACGCAATATATGGCAGCACCCAGAGCCAAACCACACAAGACGCTCTGCCGCATGCCGGACACCAACAGGGATGGGTAGAACTTCGCCGTTCACCACGCCACGATGCATGATAAGATATAGCTGTAAAGTACGCTGAGCAATTGACTGGTAGCCTTTTCCGAATTCTGACATACGGCAACTTCTTGGTTCAAAATCGCCAATTGTTCATATCCGCCTCTTTTTTGACGCTTTCGGTCGGGGTGTTCCGTTCAAATTTTTGGATAAATTTTGTAATCCTGAAAGTAGACGGCTGCATGAAACTAACAGTGAAAAATTTGTTATCGTATTTTTCATCGTTTTGACAGACAGGGAGACGGACGGACGCCCCGACTACAGCTAATTCATGGCACCACAATCTCTTCGTAACACTAGCAAGCTATGTAAAAAGTCAAGGTAAATGTCGTATAAAAATCACTAATTTATTGTCCGCTTTGTGAGAAATCTGCTGTAAAACAACCAAATGACCACAACACATTTTTATGTAAAAATGTAACGTATATTACGAAAATAATATAATTGACGCACATTCTACCTATTTACATGTTTAGCATGCTTCCACAAAGGTTGAGACGCATACACGTTTACGTCTCGTTTAGCGTTGGCCTACAACAATCACTATTCTATTGCCAGGGTCACTAGTCTCAGTATTCCGTGATATTTGGGAGCCTAGCGTTGTAACAGGCCTAATTATGCATGAAGTCAACAGGTGTTCGAACTCAGTATTTAGGTTTTCACTCTTCACAGTGATCGACAAAAATTAGCAACGGTGTGTTTTTACAACTGCGTTAAATGCGAGTATAGTAATTGACCGATTTTTAATTTTTTTCAGAGCGTCAGCATATAGCTTGCAATGCAGATGTCTTGTCTGAGCGTGTTCATCTGTCCGTCCATCCGACCGTTTCACTCTGCTGTCATACGAAAACGACGCAAGCTAGTATCACGAAATCTACACTGTTAGCTTCGTGAAACACCCTAGTTTTAGAATTCGTAAAGACTTTCCGAAAACTTGCAAAAGGTTACCGGGATCTAGGGCACTAATGAGAAGAGGTATAGGGAAAATGGGCGACATTCGATCAATAAGTCGCCGTATCTCAGAAACGGTGCGATAGGCCTATATGAACACGATTACTATTGATCGCTAATAGTAAGTCGTACACGAGCTTTCAATTAATCTCAAAATCAACAACCTTAGGGTTCAAGGTCGTTCAAGGTTATCAATGATGTTGATGCGCCTTAAAAGCCCGTCGGCAATTTTCGTTACGGTTAGCAGCAAGTCTGTGGCTCTGTGCTGTCTGCAACTGTTTCCACGCTGGAGCAATCAAGAGCGATAAAAATAACGACTTTTTAGGAGATATCCGTCTTTGTTGCCCGCTTGCGCAGGCCTCTTTTAACCTAGGCGTATAGATTGGGATTTTAGACTGTTGAAATTTATGTTTAATGCAGAAAATTTCTTATCCGCTACCGCTAATGCTTAATGCTAACGTCGTGTAAAATTAGGCCATAGCTATCGTAAAAGCTTACGACATTTCTCTCAAATTTAAATTACATATTTTTTAGTTTACTACACGTGTAATAAAAATAAACCATTAAATTGTATAAGTTCGACGAGTATTAATCAATGTTGTCAATGTTTTAATGCCACACTTAACATGTCGTCTTCACCAAATAGATCGCTGATGATTTGTCAATACTGCGACAAAGTGTAGAACATTTCTCTTTAAACCCTATTTGGGCAGTTAGGCCTATGTGCAAGTTAACTGCAGGACAGAACGGAAAAACTGGATCAGCATAATATTAATTCAGTTGTGTCATCCGTGTTTGATTCGGATCGAAGAACGGCGCGGCATTTCTGTCGGTCGGCGCAGCTCTAGATGCAGTGGCTGTGTCGGAGACAGGATGACTGATGGTCGGGCGGCGAGAAAGCTGATAAATAGACGATTCGCATGCACTAGACGCAGGCGGGGACGTCGCCAATACAAGCGAGGCGCCTCCATCGGCTGACCAGCCGCGTTCATGTAGCACGAGGACAGACGGACAAACGGACGGACATACGCACACATACACGCGTGCTGCCCTGATCCGTCCGCTCGGCATGCTGACCAATATTTACCGCTTGCTGGCTCGACCGCGGGTCTCTGTCGTTTAGGCGCCGTTCGGCCAGCTAAAACTAAACGATTCGGTGACAGTTCGGGCACCAGGACTACTCGTGGAGTGTAGTGTTGTGCAGCGATCAATGATACTTATACCTCGTTTACACGATGAAGCAAACATGAAGCAAACGTATTCAACATACACGTGCACGACGTGTGCTCTAAGTTTGTTTCATGTTTGTTTCATCGTGTAAACGGGCTGTTACTTTGTCATTAGGAGACAAGACATAAACTGAGAATCCGTTGAGCTCGCAAAATGGCAGCACAGTTTTTAGTGGAAGGTTGAAAACGTTGGTCGCTTTTTGGTTAACCATATTTTCATAGTGGGTTCTGCATTTCTTCTTCTTTCTGAGATAGTTTGTAGCGTTGTATGGTATCATTCTTAGCACTACAACTACACTGTGTCCCCAAAAAACATCCCCGACATTTTCGACTGTAACTTGAAAACCAATAAACAAATTTTGATAATTTTTGGTAGGAATATTCCAGACACACTTTGTCATTGAATGACCATTTAGTTTCCCACCTTACCCAACGTTTGTTTCTGCACTACCTGGGGAACGCACAACCAGCGAAATATCACTTTTTTATCCAATGCCATATCATTGCTTAATTAACATAACGCGTAGAAACACATTTTGTTCACATTTCTGACACTGTCACTGATCTATCCAGCTCTCTATTTTTCAACTGCCTGCAGTAAAACTGCTTAAGTGTTGGCCCACTATGCGAACACAGGCAAGGAGACGCTTTCTCCATTCATTGACAGCAGTATCGATAATGTTCTGCTCCAGACCAATTCAGGCTGTACCAGTCGCTTCTTGACTTCGCAAACATTTCTAAACTTCATCTGGGAAAAACACTGCTGCATGACAGTAAAACCTTATAATATACTGGCTGTTGGGGCCAACAGATTAGAATAGATAGAATTTATTGACGTTTTTTCATTTTATTTTAATACGTATTATACTTGGTCTGCTTTTCCCAGGTAATGCAAAAGCAGACGTTAGGTGAAGTGGAAACTAAAACACTTATTTCATAGCCACTTGTGTCAGAAATATTTCTGCCGAAAATTGTTCAAATTTGCTTATCCTTCTTTAGGTTACGATCGATAATGTCGAGGATGTTTTTATCAGGTTTTCTGTTTATTTCAACACATATTTCGCTTAATCTGCTTTTCCTAGTGCAGAAGCATACAGTGGGTGAGGTGGGAAACTGAACGGTCATTTGATGTCAAGTTGTGTCAGAAATATTCGAACCAAAAAATTATTAAAATCTGATAATTCGTTTTTAAGTTACAGTGGAAAATGTCGGGGATGATTTTTGGGACGCAGTGTAATCCCTGTTGGTCGCAGTAACCCCTAGAATGATCGCGGGACGTTGCATGCGACCGACGTCAGTGAGCAGTAGCGTCGCCCGAGGTCTATTACGCCATTTCGCCGTATAGCAATTGCTTTGCATCACGTCGCCGCAAGAACTATGATCTTTCCGCACAGTTCGGCCGATGCGCATGCGATATGAAATAAGCCTACATATCCAACCATCTGACTGACGGTTGTTTGCTGTTACGCTTCTAGATAATTGGCGGAATTATCTCCGCTGTTTTTTCTTTGCTTTGTGCTGGCATGGGGTCGGCGTCATATCAGAGAGATTTTTGGAGCGAGGGAGATAAAACAGCGTGAAATAGCTCGTTTATTCGACATATTAAGCTTAACATATCTGTGAAATAAACTTTTTTTCTATATTTCACTAATTAGTCAATATCGCATCCGTTTAGAAAACTCTGACATACTTAAAAAGAAAGTAAACTTTTATCAACCATCGTTTAACATCAGCGTAATGCATGGATTAACTTTGGTAGCCAAACGTGTGTGTAATTTTGGCCCATTCGACTAAATTTTAATACAAAATAAGGTCGCTGCATCGCTTTACTAAATGACGTCTTTTGCAGCTTGACTGTCCACGAATATTGAAGCTTAACGGCTTGCTTTTTTGCTCTTTTAACTTTTGTTTTGTTTCGTGCGATAGCTATTTTTAGCTTTTGCGTGCGTTAAAATTTACAAAAGTACGCTCGTACTCTATATGACGGTCAAGGTGACGGCGTCTTATTGCATATTATTTGCAAGATGAGTGATTTTCGTCTGGAGAGATTGAAAATGCAAGTACGAAAAATATAAACTTACCAGTATGCGCAATAAGCTCGCAGTATTTTACGCTGCGCTATTATTTGGCTATGAACTGTGCATGGCATGCGTGCAGGCAGCTTGTAAAGACAGTCACGCTTGCATTCTGACAGCACAAACCCCGCACACAGCAATCAGTGCCCGTCGCGTGCAATCACAGCGCAATCAGTGGATATCAACGTCTCACACATAGGCCTAGTGTCCATTTCCATGTCAGTATTTATCTGTTTTTCCCCGGTTTCGGCGTAATCAACAAATAGTGATATTTGGCATGTTGTGAACACGAGATAACAGTCTAATACCAGGTTTACATGATGAAGCAAACACGAAGCAAACGTATTCAATACACACGTGCACGACGTGTGCGCTAAGTTTGCTTCATGTTTGCTTCATCGTGTAAACGGGGTATTAGTGAAGACAGATGAAGAACATGCCTCTTCGTACATGTCTCCTCATACTTACGTAATGCTCCAAGCAGTGGCGTATTTAGGGGGAGGGCCACGGTGCGATGCCCCCCCCCCTTTTGGCCGGACCATGAAATTTTTTTGCAGGCGATTTTATATGAAAAGGTGCGTTTTTGCCACTTTTTAGCAAGAATTGCAAAATTCAACAATGTTTGATGGTCTTTCGCGTTTCCAAATTTTAGAAAAATGGGCGAATTTGCGGTTTCCATTGAACATTCAGAAGCAAAAAGTGTTTCAGCTGTAGGGGCTTCGCCCCCCTGGCCCCGATCAGGGGCTCTGCCCCTGGATCACGCTGGGGGCTCCGCCCCCAGACCCCCGTTATAGGCTCGCGCTCCGCGCGCTTGCCATGGCCCCCCTTTGCCAAATCCTAAATACGCCACTGGCTCCAAGAATGCACCACAGTGCACGCTTCTGCAGTCCTGTGACGACTTTTCTGATATTAGAGATGAATGCCATACCGGACATGCATAGGCCTACTGTGTCATCACTGGCACATTACAGAGTTAGGTACAGTAGTTATTTTATGTCAGTACATCAGCACGTCAACATGCCTTAGTTGCTTCAGAGGTTTGTTTACACAAGTATACGTATCTGACTAAAGGCGTTTGGTTAGGCTAGTTTATTCTGTCTTTTGCTGCTTCTGCTGCTGCTGCTAATACTATTGCTTTTACATCCGACGACAAAAACAATATTACGGCACTACGCTATCTTGCGCTGATCGACGTATATTGCAGCCTGCCATGCAGGCGCTGTAGCAGAAGCACTGTTAATACTCGTGACGTAATTAATGATGCGCACATGGACGCGGGAACAATAGCACCAGCAGCAGCAGCAGCGACAGCAGCTGCGTTGAAGCGACAACGTCGGCCACTCAATCACAGACTCACAGTGCGCGCGATAGCTCGTCAGACAGCTTGTAATTATGTAGTCTGTATACTCCTCCGCGTACAAAACTGAAACGTAACCCATGAAAACACCGAAATTATTTAAAAGAATATCACTGATTTGTGACCGGTTTTAAGCGGCGATAAAGTCTCTGCTGCTTTATGATATTTGAACCAGACTCAGACAGATTCGATGCACGCGTAGCTTTTTACAATATTTTCGTATATTTTCCGTGGTGGTTTTTTTTATTACGTAATTGCTTAGCGTATATGCGACCACTGCGGGCAAGATCTGTAAGCCCTCAATTCGCCCGCGAGTGGCGATCTTTGTTTTTTTTAACATATTTAGTTATGTGCAAGTAAAAATATGTTTCTTTCGGCAAATCGGTTTCAGTCTTGCACCGACATCACTTTGTTTGTCGGTCGAGTGATCGACGGCCGGTGCTGGTGCTGTATCGTTTATGAATTGATCGTCGTCTCTGGTCAGAGGAATTCGTTCGCTGAGAATTCGATCGGACGCTGACAGAGGGGGGTGGGAGGTCGATGCTGCGGGCGTCAGCATGGAGTCACTGAGGAGCGCGATGTACAACACCCGCCACGCACCGCCGGCCGGCGTCAGCAATCGTCGCCCGGGGAAATGCCGTTTGACTGCTGCGGTCGCTGTGACGGACCGACCGACGTTAATATGGCACCCAGCGAGCAACGACAGAACCGACTATGAAATACAGCTAACACTTGCATAGCAGGCCGACGCCGGCCGTTGAGACCGACTGACTGGCTGCTGCAATTTGCCGCCGCCTCGACAAAATTCCCGTGTCGGGGTCCGCTGACACGCGAAACGCCGTCCGAATCAACCGACACATTCGAACGACCGTTGTGTCAAAACCGTCGTGGTTCGTGGTTCGTGAACAAAATGCAATCAATGGGCAATTAAAATACGGTTTAATTGATTGCGCGAATAACGGGATAAGTATTGTCTATATGCCAACGTAACGCTATATAATATGGTTGCTGATGTTGGTGCTTCGAGGAGCGAAAACTCTAAGCTAATTATTTCGTATAATTTGCTTTCCAAGTAACGCAGGCTACATAGCCACGATACGTCAGCGTTAGCGACGGACAGACGGACGGACTGACGGACGGACGAACATCCTGCGACAACAACAGCGCGCTGCACTGCACACGTCGTACGGTCATGAAACAGTTTCGCAAATGATTTATTCTACACATACGTAACCGCGTGGTTTTCTAAAGTTTTCCTTCGTCATCGTCGGAGTGGCTAATGATTCTAGCTCGGCGCACGTCGGCGACAAAACAGCTAGACGCGGATGGGAGAAAAACCGGAAAGCGACTGAGTGAGTGAACGGTGTAGCCTACAGAGCACTGAGTGGACTGTGGACATAGGTTCGTCTTGCTGTCAATTCAACATGCTGCTCGCTGTCGACTTCAATTATAGCCGAGAACGCGAGACTGCGCTCGCCCCATGTTTGACGGACCGGACCGTCTACTACTGCTGCTGCTGTGCTACTGCTGATGATGATGGTGCTGGTTCTTGCTGACTGACGTGCATCAACGCTTCGTGTCACTACGCTCTTTCTCTCTCTCTCTCTCTTGCGCGTGTCGTGTCTCCGTCTGCGACATTTTAAATACAAAAATTAACAAGCAAACGTATGCGGCCGCCCGTCTACTTGCCGTCTGTTGCACCGCACCTGGTGTGCAGTAAGCCAAGCCGCCCGAGACGTGTGGGCCTACCGGCCAGAGCGCGATTTGCCAGTAAACATTTAGGCCTATAGTAGGTGATATTATGACGTCTGATGACCTTGACCTTACATCTACTGAACTGAAAATTGGCGCACCGGTTGCTTTTGTTCTGGGAATGCGTGTTCAAGCCAATTTTCGTTTTTCTGCTCCTGGCATTGCGTTGGTAAGAGTAGCATGCACGCGTTGCTACACGTACATATGATCTGTGCCGCGTTAATCTTCCGCGTCTGTCAGCATCGGCTGCTGCGGCGGCGGTGGCGCGCGGCAGTTTAATTAACAGGAGGTTAATGGCAGGCAAACGGCGACGGTCGTTAATTGCAAGTTGCATCGACTGACTGATTATTACTAGCAACAGAACAGAACAGACGCATCATCACAGCTACCAGAATGTATACGTGCGATACACATAGTAGCAACCATTAACCTCGTTTTAGTTGGATAATTTGAGTGCGTGTACCATGCACCACTACACTCTTGACTCTTCGGAGTTTGGCTAACTTACATTTTTCAAATTACACAAAAACAAAATGCGGCACGAAAACTTAACTTTTGTTTGATTTTTTAAAATTTTAATCCACGCACCTGTTACTGCTTTCAGGGAAAACATCCACACCAACAAACAGTTTGACAGACGGACGGACGTACGGACAATTACAGTTCTCGTAATAGGCCTACGGTCGGGTCAAATAGAAATCCACGCTGCCTAGAATACTGATTCAACTATGGCATAGTGTGCGGCGTGTTGAAACCATAAATTATCATTGCTTTCTACCAAGTGCAAACTCAGTGTTTATATGTGTTGCAATATGATCTTGATTTTGTCTTTTTTTCTTAAATAACATTTATTTGATTCATTAATTCGCTAATTAAGTTGCCACGAATAGACTATGACTATAGAGTAGACTATGCTGGGCGAATCGTGGATGTGTGGCAGAGTAGCTTTTGTGCAGCTAACTCTAGTTAATATGTGTTTGTTTTCTCAGGCTGGTTTAATAACGCTTATTTGCTCGACATTTATATAGTATTTTGTAATACTGTCGTGAGATTGAACCGGTAGATTAATCAGTCGATGACTCAATCAATCAATCTTTGGTACGCTGTTGTAGGTTGCGGTGAAGATTGTTGACACGCGCAAGATAAAGGACGAGTATCAGCGTTCCAACCTGCACCGCGAGGCACGCGTGATGGCAATACTGCGACATCCTAACATCGTCCGGCTCTACGAAACGCTCAAGGTCATTTACTCCACTTATAAATTATGTTGCTATATATGAGGCGGATGCGACGGGTTTTTTTTGCTAATGACCGGACGTTTCTTCGTTACTTCGAGTATATAAACTTTACTTCACCAACCGCAGCCGCTTGGTAAAGCAGCGATATAAAGGAGACGATATTGAACAGTAAAAGGCAAATAAGCGTACTATGTAACTAGAACAGATTATGCAACAAATAATTACCAATTTTTAGCTGACCACACTTAAGTATCTGTCGAGCTTATGGCATGGTTGTCGTCCTTCCGTCCATCTGTCGTCGTCTGTCTGTCCATCTGTCACGGACATATTGTGGCTAAACGTTAGGTGGCAGGCGAAAACTTTACACGAGTAATTAGCCCGTGTCTTAAACTTAAGCACGCAAAATTTCAGCGATCTAGTACAAGGGGAACATTTTAAAATTTGGGGTTGAATGGAGGGGGTAGAAAAATGTGCGTTTTTCAATGGAAAACTGGCCATATCGCGAAAACAATCAAAAATGCGGCCAAGGTCATTATCTATTCTATAAAAGAGGGATGTTTCAATTTTGACTGCGATTGGCTGTGACGTCATATAGACGTCGTCACCATGGTGACGCATCATCAGCATCATTATAGCTAGCGGCTACGCTGCAGAGTAGCGTAAGCGTTGTGCTTCGCTGCAGCGTTAAGTGTAGCGTTGTTTATCGAAATCGCAGGCCGAGTTGAGCCCGAAGGGCCAAAAATTGAGGCCGCAGGCCGAAATCGAGGCCGCAGGCGAGTTAAGGCCCAAGGGGCCGATAATGGAGGCCGCAGGCCGATACTATGGCACAGATCAAGCGGTGTTAATCACTAATAAGAAGTGGCATACGCTCTTTCAGATAAAATAAACAAGTCATTGACCTTGGATAACCTTGAAGCACGGTCGGCTATCCTAGCGACAGCTGGGCTTTTTGTTGGTTTTGTGACCTCATTTTACCTGAAAATTTAGCCTTTGTGGACTATGTTACCAATACTGAGGAGCTCCAAAAGCGAAGGCCCTAAGCTTTTTGTTATGTTAGAATTAATTTCCAAGTAAACCAACTTTTATGGCCACGAAATGTCAGCGTTTCAGGCCACGGACAGACGACAACTTATTGTAGCAATACCGTGCTTTGCAATGTATGCACAATAAAACTGAAATTATTTAGTAATAATTTAGGCAATATACTTAATTAAATTATGCGCTTACTGCTGAAAGTTTGAATGCGTAATATATATTTATAAATATTCATATTAACTGGCATAGGCTCTAATGTAAAGACAGTCGTGCATAGAGCGGTATATACGGCCAACGCAACCCGGTGGGAGTATAGAAAACTGGCATCATCATCATCAAAGCGCGTATTCGTTGTACGGTGTTTGTTATTCTCGGTGGAGCCTGGCTGTTAGTCGGACTACAAAGTACGTTTAATGCTCTGACAGAGAGGCAGCAGCAGCACGGCAAGCCAGGCATCCAGTATACTGTACGTCGTCGTCGTCGTCCTAGCAGCCGATGTCATATGTTACCGGGAACGAGGCTATTGCTATAGCAACACTGCTCACAGTTCCGGCGTCGCTCCTTAGCCATCTGCAATGCGACTTACTCCAGGCCACCGCATCTCACAGTCATCATGCCATAAACGTTGAGCTATCGTCGTAATATTTCGGAATATCTTTTGCGGTCGCTTCGCACCGTTATTATGTTTTTGGACGGTTAATTACGTCTGCATTTTAAACCTTTTTTCCAACATACTTTTTCCGCCGTCTCTGGACAAATTTTTTTTCGCCCAAATTTGCCACTAAATGTATAGCTTCGTCGGTAATGGAAAACCTTCTAGTGGTCCCAAAAGGGGCTGCAGCAGTTTTTGAGATAGGCTTATGGCCAGTGTGTTTGGATCGGAGAAAAAAGCTGTTAAAATGCAAAACAAATTCGCTAAGCAAGGATTTTACGCTAAATATAGTAAAGAATGACAACACATTTTCGCAGCTCAGCGAAGATGTCAGGTATCGTCGTCGCTCAGGCTCTAAATGGATTTCGCGATTGTTTTTCGTGCATATATCGACAAATTTCTGTCATAAGCATTCCATGGATCTGCAAACCGCCGCCGTGCTGTGTGGATTAATAGTCTGTATGTTTTCTAGTCCACTGTTGGGCGTCTGTGGCTGCGATGTTCGTTATTCGTCCTTTATCTCACTGCACTGTGCCCCAAGACATTCGGCTCCGTCCGTATTTTACGCAGTCCGCGGTCCGTCCGCCACGACCAATAATCATGCGATAATTATTTGTGCCAACGAACGGCGGTCGGCGAATAAAAACTGTCTTGAGCAACCGCGCTGCAGTCTTGAGCCATTAACGTCGTCGCTCGTCACGTTGTTCTTCCGCGAATGAGCCTCTTTGCCAGTCGTGCATGGGAAGTGGTCTCCGTGCATGTTCCGGTCCATCCGTTTGCTTCGTTACGCCATTCTCGGTTCGCAGACATGCCACATTTTCTAATTTGGGTTAGAGGTTGACGCGCTAGATAGAACCAACTGTCAATCACGGCATGTGCGGCGCATCACGGTTTATTATTGCCTCCACAATTTTTTCTCTTACAACAACGCTTACCTCTTTTCTTTTTTATTTTTTCATCCCGCCGTCTCGTTGTGTGGACGTTGCTTTTATTCGTTCGCAGTTTGTTTATCATTTTATTTCCGTTCAATTTTGACGTGGTCGTCATTCATACTCAGTACTTCAAGTGTGCCGTGTTATACAGAAAGAGGACCAAGATGTTCTACACTTTAACGGGAAAATGTCGGCTTTCGGCTTAGCTGTTGGGCAATTGTTCTTACGGGAAAATGTTCTAGCGGTGAAATGCCCGTACAGTAAAATGTACGTTCCCGCGATCAGAGTTAGAGACGGGATGCATTTTTTAGAAGAGCAGTGTATCCTCTCCCCACTAGCTAAGGGATCTGGGGAGCTCTGTAAGCTTCCTCAGCAGAGTTTGAGGCAGAGCTCAGATCGCTCGAAAGGTTTCCACTATTTTCAACATTTATGATGGGATCGCTTCACACTACAATTAACGTAGCTAATTTTGGATGACAAAATTTTATTATCAGTACTTTATGAGAAGCAGTGTTTGAATTGCCGGGGTTGGGGGGGTTTGAACCCTCAACTGTTTTTTCAATCCCTCTAACACATTGTCAAATTATGTACTGGGGGGGGTCAGCTATGTACTATATACAGGGTGGTCCAAAAAACGGCACAGAGTTAATGACACCATAATTTTGCAACCGAACGTCATAAAGTCACGTGGTTATCAGCAAAATGTTCCGAAAGAAATTCTATACATGACTAACGTCAGTATTTGAATAAGCAGTTAAATATTCTTTGTTATTGCTGCTGGGCAATTGAACTATGCAAAAACAGTATCTCGACATCGCTGTCCATAAAAACGTGCCACTTTTATTTTTTCAATAGCTTCGTGAAACATTGGTTGATTTTAATAATTTTTGGCATGTGACATTAAAAAAAAACTTGATGCAAATGTCTGTAGTTTGGCCACCTCGCGCTAAGTTTGTCACTACACTACTTTGTGAAATGCAGAAGTCGTAGTTTGACCATTGACAACAATGAATTCATACTGGGTAGTGCATGCGTCAGCTCAGAAAATTACTAAGA
>Ga0209671_1004054_pt1 | contig 14366 bp, 9 predicted proteins | sample WorMetHERISLAND2_2_FD_187401 | JGI IMG/M metagenome (GOLD analysis project Ga0209671, IMG submission 187401) | Marine gutless worms symbiont microbial communities from Max Planck institute for Marine Microbiology, Germany - Olavius geniculatus... | ecosystem: Host-associated > Annelida >... | reverse complement strand
ACAGTATTTTAGTAATAAAACAGCAAATATAAATGTACAAAACGGTACTTTATACACTTGTTAACGGCAACATTTAAGGACTTGCACATCGTAAACAGCAAAAATTACAAAAGGTGATATTATTCAGCAGCACATTGACACGCAGTAAGTGTGATGCGGGCAATATCACTTTTTGTAATTTTTGCTGTTTTCGATGTGCAAGTTCTTAAATGTTGCCGTTATCAAGTGTATAAACTAAAGTTTTGTGCATTTATCTTGTAATAGTGTTTTGTGTCAAAGTAAATATGTTTGTGAGATCGTTAAAGTTACACTCATCAGGTCCTACTGCTTACCGCTGCTTACATATTGTATTAGTTCACTGCGTTTAACTGTCAAAGCTATCCGTCAATTAGGAGTCTGTTGGAATGTTGCCTTCTGTAAAATTTTTAATTACAGTCGTATGGAATTTGTTAAATTGTTGCAATATTTTTTCTTGTTTAGATATTAAGCATTACTATGATTTACGTAGGTGGCAGTTTCTGTTATCATGTGCTACTAACTGTAGATATTTCAGAAGTCTGTTTTGTGTTTAGAATTTCAAGTATGGTTATCTTGGTAGCCTTCAAAACTAATTTTGTGATTCACGATGTATAAAAACTAACTGTTCTTTTGCATCCACCGCTTATAGTCACTTTGCTTCAGTTGCACTTAGATGTTTGTGATCATTGTAACAATTTAATTTCTTATTCTGTCCTTGTTTGTCTATTTTTGTCATTTGTGTTTTGCACTTGTTGAGAATAAAAAGTGTTATAAAAAGTGTTATATGTTGTCTAGGTAGTGAGTGTTGTAAAGAGGAAGTGCACGGATTATTTCTAAACTGTCAAGATGAACGTGGCTTAGTGCACTGATTTTGCAAGTGTCTCACCTCTTTACAATTATGGCACTTTCGCGTTTCGGATCTCAAATTTCGAATATTGGAAAGTTTTGGATTTATACCAAAGACAACTTCAGTGGCATGAACTTTCACGTAATTCTCAGCTTTCTCTTCGAGTTCCTGAATAAACTTTGGTTTTTTTTCTTTCAAGTGCATGGCCATTGCTTTTGGACTTACGCTGAAATACTGTTCTTGGACCATCAATGTCTTTAGTCCCTTGAAAGTTTTTTCAGCTTTCGCTAGCTCAATCCATCGTTGGAAATAATTGTTGATTCGGGTCAGAAACTGAGTTGGAGTCTCACTGGCTTTCGGTTTGGCTGAACGAAACCCTTTCTTAAATCCGTCAGCTAACAGCTGGTATCGCTAAAGAAGGGCGGCCTTTAATTAATCGTAGTTATTGGCCTGATCCGCAGGTAACATGGAGTACACATCTAGAGCACGACCTTTAAGAAAAGCCGAAAGGTACAAAGCCCAGTTTACTCGATTTCATCGCTGGCATGTAGCATATAGCAAACCTTTCGAACCGACCCAAGTAACTGTCTACGAAGTCCCTTTTTTATCAAGGTATGGCATCTTCGAAGCTTTACCACTGCCTCGACCTAATGAATGTGGACCAACGTTGTCTGTACTGGTATTGCAACCAGGCCAGCAACGACACACCCCCGGCTTTCACTGCTGAGGATGTTGCCAATGCCCTGAAGACAGTTAAACCGGGTACTGCTCCAGGCTACGACAACATGCATTCTAAGTTCCTGAAACATCTGGGCCCGAAGGGTCTCACGTGGATGGCCAGATTGTTCACAAGAATAGCGAAAAAACAAAGGATGCCCAAACTATGGAGACGCGCCAAAGTGATCGCCTTACCAAAACCAGGCAAAGATCCACAGATTCCATCCAGCTACCGTCCCATCTCACTGCTCAGCGTCTGCTTTAAGCTGCTTGAGCGGGTAGTGCTACAGAGCTGCCGAGCTGATGAGATACTTTCTGGCAACCAAGCAGGTTTTAGACGTGGTCTGAGTACGTGTGATCAAGTCGCTGCCCTCACCACCTACATCGAAAATGGCTTTCAGACTAATCTCAAAACAGGAGCAATATTTCTTGACCTGACGGCTGCCTACGACACTGTGTGGCACACTGTTTTTTTATGCAAGCTGGCCAAATATATGGAACCCTGGTTTGTCCACCTTATAGAGCTGCTGATAAGAAATCGTCGTTTCCGGGTCCACATGGGAGATGACATCAGTCGCTGGCATATCCAGGCCAATGGTCTCCCACAAGGTTCAGTCTTGGCCCCTACCTTGTTTAATTTGTACACTAATGATCTCCCAACCACGTTTTGCCGCAGGTTTATTTATGCTGACAACATTTGCTGTGCCGTTTAAAACAAATCCTTTACTGAAATCGAGAGCATATTGTCAGATAATGTAACACGCATGGCCAAATATTGCCAACAATGGCGCCTAAAGCCAAGCACGACAAAGACTATTACAAGCGTCTTCCATCTGCACAATGCTAGCGCCTCCCGCGAACTGTCAGTCTCGATGGATGGTCAGCAGCTGAAGCATGAACAGTTCCCAGTGTACCTCGGTGTTACCCTGGACCGCACCTTATCATATAGACAACATCTGCAGAAGTCCGCTGTCAAAGTAAAGAGCCGCAACAATCAGCTGTCCAAACTGGCTGGCTCCACCTGAAGGGCTAACGCAGAAACTCTGCGTACATCTGCGTTGGCACTCTGTAGCAGAATACTGCAGTCCTGTGTGGTCCAGATCGGCTTACACCAACGCGGTCGATGCACAGCTGAACGCTTCCATGCGACTTATCTCCGGCGTTCTGCGAACCACACAACTACCTTGGCTACCAGTTTTGGTCAACATCCCACCACCCCACTTACGCCGCAAGGCCGCCTGCGACAAACTACTTCACAATGTTGAACTACATCCCGATTGGCCAGTACACGACGATGTTTTCAATCACCCAGCCCCCCGTTTGTCATCCAGAAAACCAATCTGGTCCGACATAATTCCAGTTGACGTCATGGCCAGGTGGAGATCTGATTGGCAGTTATCATCCGTGGTCAACAAGCATTTTGTTTGCGATTTGACTGTCCGGCCTCCGGGCTTCAACCTCCACCGGTCGACTTGGTCAATGTTGAACCGCTTCCGTACTGGCCAGGGCTGCTGCGCAGCAAACCTTCACAAGTGGCACATAGCCCCCGTCAGACAAATGTCAGTGCGGTAAAGTACAAACCATAAACCACATTGTGAAATCCTGTCCTCTGTCCGAATTTGCTGATGGTGACCTGTACCGGCTCCACTCAGCCAACGATGACGCTGTCGCGTGGCTTCAGGACGTCGCAGCGAAGGCACTCGCGAAATGAAATGAAATCTGTACTGAGTCGGCTATTAATCTGCGCGGCTTCCTCCTGCATCTAGACATAGCTAACAGCTTCGTCTCCAGTTTCTTTGTGACTTACACCAAATTAAATTTGTTGTGGTGGGATCACATATCCTCTCACGAGATTGCATTTGCCTCTCAAACATTTCCAATTTACTTTTGTGTTTTTCGCTTTTCTCGTCCTGACGTTGTTGCGAAGTGTACTTAGCCCGTTCAAGTTCCTGCTCAAAGGTTAATTTAGCTTTCTTAAATTCGTGTTGCCTTTGTTTATTTTTAGCTTCTTCTTCAGCTTGGAGTAGCTTGCCTTTTTCTCTGCTTCTTCCCCCATGAACGTTTTTTCCTTTTCCTTTCTTTGCTCTTCCTTTTCTTTTTTTGCTCTTTTTTTTCTTTTCAGCTGCTTTTCGCTCATTTTCCTTTCTTCGTCTGTCTCTCTCTTGTCTTCTTCTTTACGTTTTATCTTCTGTTGTTTACGAATAAAATTGCATAAGTCAGCACCTTCAAGGCCCATAGACGCACCAACTTCTTTCAACTGCTGAGCCGAGGTAGACAACATGTTAAACTAAGTACTGTGGGTTGATGTTTTACCTAAATATAACTAACAACTAACAGCAACGGGTGGGTTGGGAAACACCAATGTAGCACAAAGATATATGAATTAAACTAGGGTTTTACTTGTTGAAATGAAAACCGACTTTATGAACAAGTATTACTACTATAATCAGTGATATTGTAGGGTGTTTGAAAGGTGCCCCCTTTTTTCTAAGTGTTTATTTACGAGAGGTTAACGGGTCGTGGGATGTGATTAAACAAGGCTAACTAAAAATTTGGGGAAAAACCCAACGTGAGTCCGCCTGTCGCCCTAAGTACGATTGGGGGAAATTAGGGGTGGGGTAAAATTACCTCGGCACCAAAGTCACGTGGCTTAAACTCAAATGCATTGGCATACGCCGAACGCGCATTGTCGATTTAGAATAGGTCAACATAAGCCTTTATAACTTTGTTTGCAGTGGACAAAATTTTACAAATTTTTTCTGTTCAACGCCGAAAGGATCGTTTTCGTCAACGCCGGTTAAATTTTGTCGTTATTTTTATCGATTCCAGAGATATAAGCGCTCAAACTCGAAAGTTGCCGTAAATCGCACCGATTTTTGCACATTTTTTGCCTTTTCAAGTTTTAAGGAAAACGGTGCCCGCAAAAGTTGTACGTGCGTTAACACCCCAATCTAGAGGAGCGTCAAGTGCCAAAGTTTCGTCGGGCTACACGCCCTAATTCCGAAGTTATAAGCGCTCCTTTATTACTTTTTATGCCAATTTTTGACCCCCTTTAAAAAATTGTAAAAAAAGCCCCCGTCTTCGATAAAGGATGCGCTAGTAAGACTTGGTCATTTTCTAGCGCGTGTAAAAATTTGGGGGCGCAGCATCCCCTAGAGGCCGAAATATGGTCTTCCAAAAATGCGACTTAGGGTAGGTCAATATGAGCGCTTAAAACTTAGTTCGTAGTAGACGGAATTTCACAAAATCTTTTTCTGTTTAACGCCAAAATGATCGTGCTTGTCAACGCCGTTTAGATTTTGTCGCTATCTTCATCGGTTTTAAAGATATTTTTGCTCAAACTTAAAAGTTGTCGTAAATCGCACCGATTTTTGCACGTTTTTTGCTCTCCCAAATTTTAAAAGGGGGGGGGGCAATGCCCTTAAAAGTTGTACTTGCGTTAACACCCCAACTTAAAGGCGCGTCAAGTGCCAAAGTTTCGTCGGGCTACATTCCTAACTCCAAAGTTATAAGCGCTCCTTTAATATATTTTAAGCCAATTTTTAACCCCCCTTTGAAAAAAATTGTAAGGGGGGTTCACGTCCCTGGTAAGGTTGCGCTAGTAAGACTTGGTCATTTTCTAGCGCGTGTAAAAATTTCGGGGCGTAGCACCCCCTAGGGGCCGAAATATGGTTTTCCGAAAAATGCGCTTTCGGTGGGTTTAATTTAACATCGAGATCTCCAAGTTTACTGGACCAAACTTCACCGGACTTGTTTTGCCTAACGCGGGAGGAATCGTTGTCAAACAAGTAACTTACCGATTTTGAATATCTTTATCCGTTCTGGAGAAATTGGCCAGCAAACTTTGAAGTTGACCGAAATCGGGCCAAATTTTGCATGTTTTTGACCCCTAAAAATTTTTGGGGAGGCTCCCCCAAAATTTCGGCCCGGGATTATAAAATCGAACGTACTTAGGAGCATTGTGCAAAATTTTGCGCCGATCGGCCGACGGAGCTCGGAGATTACGCGGCGAGAAAAAAAATAAACCACAGCAAAACATAAGTCCGCTTCCGCAAGCTATCGCTTACGGGCGGACTAATAAAGAAAGAAGTACGTCTGTAATCGATCCAATTAGAGCGGCAACTAAACTGCTAGCTGCTGCGTTGCGCCGGACCAGCTGCTGTCTGCAGCATTAACACTTTAGCTTAGCTTAACCCATACACTCTCCCTCCCCTTAGCTAATAAAATTTAGTTGGATAAATTTTATTTTGAGAATTAAAGTATTATGTAAACTTAAAATTTAAAGTTTCGAAATTTCCGAACTATGAGGCAAATAGCAGCTGTAGACGCAATGCAGCCGATACAATATTTATACAATCATATCACAGGTAGCTTTGTATTACAAGTAAATGGTAAATCTAATATCACATATCGATGTTCATTACTGCAATAATCGTTATGACTTTCTGATGTGTTTTGTCGTGTGCAGGTCTAATATGCAGGGGCGGCGCCACGGTTTTAAAGGTGGGAAGGACAATTTTGCTCGCTCCGCTCGCGAAAATTTTTTTTGACTCCCCACTTCAAGACTACCTGGGGGGTACAAAAATAATTATGGTTGTACTAAATTTGCTCATAGGAATGGGATAATGATTCTCAAGAAGAGCGAAAAAAGTTTTGTTAAAAGTGATAGTAATGACTGATGATGTCGTCATGTGTAGTTTTGTAAGCTTGCACTAGTATTGTAATTTTGCTAGCCTACGACTTACGTTTTTCGTGCGAGTCACTAATGTGACTAAAATTAAAACACTGGCTATAAAAAAACTGGCAGTGAGTCACTACCAGTGTTTTTAGCTAGTGTCATAGTCGACGAAAATAATTTTAGTTATGCTGTGTAATGTAAGCGACAACTGTGTTTGTGTACTGATTGAACAGGCAGCAAAGAACAAGAGATGTTTTCTGACGTTGCTCTTTTGGGACTAGATTAACTAAAATATTTCAGTTATATTATCACAATATAATAGATTGCAGTTATTTGTATTTTATCATTGTTTTCTAATTTCAACTATTTGGGAACCTTAGAACCTTAGATCTACTGTAATTATAAACATTCAGAAACTGTTGTGATAATATGAGCATGAACTGTGACATTAAGAACTCAGAAATTTTTGAAAATCCTTGCAGTGGCGTCATTTCACTAAATCTTTGAAGGTCCACTCTCTCCCCTTCTTTTTCCCCACTTTTCCTTTTTTTTCTTTTTTCCCTCCCCTTTTCCCCTCCCTCCATTTCCTGCCCTCTTCTCCTTTTAGAAGTAGGGCTCCCTTAAATCCAGCTAGGGGGTCTAGGGGAGCGCTGCAAGCTCCCTCAGCGGGGTCTGGGGCGAAGCCTTAGTTGAAATCGAATTTGGTGCATTTTCAGCCTTAAAATGTGACATCTCGTGGCAACAATTTGAATGATTTTTCTGAGAATCAGTTGACCAAATTTCATGCAGTTTACACAGTATATGTATATAACAGTCATTAACAAATCAATAAATCTAACACTTCTTCACTCTAACAACTTTGCGTGTTCTATAACACACTTGAACTAACAAAATTATACTTAACTGATGAGTCCAACTGCTAGGATAATAAATGTTTCTTTACTAGCCTACGTATACATAGGCCCTAAGTATATTATGCTTAGTTTATGTGTTGCCATTTAAAATTCATTACTGTAATATTGAATAGTTCTGGTAACATTAGGCCTATCTGTGTCGTATTATTCTTGCAAATGACATTTTGGCTGTTTTACGTTTAATCAAAGGTACAATTTACAGACAAAAACTAAAATCATAAATCCTTGGGGTCCGTAGACAGCCTGCCTTTCCTAAATAACCTCCTGAATTCTTGATGTTGAGAACTCCAGTTCATACATGACGGTCAACATGGCAGTTATTATCAGCAACTGCTACAGTAGTACAAATGATAAGCATTAAAAGTTGGAAATTAGGTAGAAAAGTTTAACCAACTATTTTTAGTTTAGTTAACTAATTTCGAAAAGTTTAGTTGGCAACTAAAAGTTTAACTAAAAAATTTAGTTGCTTTGTTGTTTTGGCGATTGTCAATAAATATCTAAGCCTTTAAGTGTAACTAGAAGCCAGACGAGGACTTGTAAAGTAGCCGGTGTCTCTGAGTTCTCCAGCAGTGCAAAATTCAAGATCCTAGCTTCCTAGACTGTATGACAAGTAGCAAACTGTACAGAAACAGGAAGTAGAATTTTTAAGTGCTAAAGCCGAATGTGAATTGCGTAACTTTAGCGGCCGGCTGTAGTACCCGCAGGTGTACAACGTAAATTAGGTTGTACCCCCTGCGTGGTACATCCCGCAAAAGTGGTGGGGACATGTCTCTCCCAGCTCCTATGGTGGCGCCGCCCTTGCTAATATGAACAAAGTAAGCAATGAATAGAAAAGTTCAATGAAGAGCTTAAGTGTCTGAACCTTACTGTTGCAATAACTGCAATAAATTTTCTATCATTGAGTCACTAAACCAACGAGCACATAAATATTCTGGCTCATGATTCCACTTGGTAGACAAGTCGAATGCACATGTATGTCTATTTAGTAATCAAACTAATTTAAGTTAAATTTTATTGCTAAAATTGCTGAATATCTTAAACATAAAATTTACTATCCCCCACTTTTATAACGTATTAAAACTTGCTGACATTTTGCTGACATTTTGCGACAAAAGTTTTAAGTAGAGTATCAAATTTAATATTCGACTTGTCTTTCAGATGGCTTATGCATAAATGTAGAAATTACGTCGATGATGTATAACCACATGATCTCTCATAGACACCTTATAAATTCCACTTTTAAACAATTTTAGTGCTACGTAGTATAAATTAATTAAATTTTGTTCAAGTTTTATTTTAGTACATGGTATAACATCTATAACAATTAAAGTTTAGTGTTTGCAAAGATATTGGTCATCATACATCATTGATGGCTTTTATAGTCACGTTTACAATTCCTTATTCGCTTTTTAGCGGTTGCTCCTAAAATTTTATCTAAATGTTTTAATTTATCGATGACTAATGCGCTTGACATGTTCTCATCACATCACATCACGACCATATAGAATCATATGTGTCATTGTCATCATTCATCATCGTCCTTGGTAAGTAGATATTGCAGCCATAAGTTGTACTGTGCACTCTACGGTGCAAATATCAATAACTAATTGCGCGTTTGCGCTTTCAGTGCAATAAAGCATTGTCTCATCTCCATTGTCTCGTGCCTTAATGACTGAATGCAGTGTCTGGCACGACATCATCTGCTCGATCACTTTATTCTCGGACCAGAGCCTGCCGTCGCCACGAGGGGCCGCCTCAATGGTCGCACACGACTGCTGGTTATCACAACATACGTTGGAAGTATACAACTTCGATCGAGCTTAAAATAGTCCCATGTTTATCCGATGTAATAGTTGGTCGTGCTAGGAAGTCAAGCAATAACAGTGTTAATTTTGTCTAATTTTACTTAACGATTTATAGAGCAACCTTTCCTATCAGTTTTGCGTGAGGGCTGCTAGGCCTACTAAAAAAGCAATTTAACCACATACTTTTTCCTTTACTCTCAATGCCAATTTGTTGTAAGTAATAAATTGGTTTCAACTTAAATATGGTCAAACTTGATTTAAAGAATTTTGGGTTCAAAATATAAAAATGTAATAATAATATTTCATGCTTGTTCGCATTTACATCTTGTCATACAGTGTTATACTTATCACAGAAGTAATTATGACGTCCTAATTATCACATCGTAATCACAGTTCATAATTGTTACATGGCTATTTCACGATTAGCCAATAAAGTACGCTGTAATACGTCACTACTAAATCGCGTGATACGCTCTGATAAATAAATATCGTAGAGACAAGAAGCTACAAAAGTTGTATGACCTTTATGACCTTAAAATTTTTAGTAAACAAATTTTATTACGATAACAATTTAAATGCAATTATGTGAGAATTAATGCAAGTAAACTTCAAATAGTGGACAACCTAAACTAATGTCAATTTAGATTATAAAGTTTAATTTAAAGTTTGTAAATACTCGTTTAAAGTAATTAGCTGTCTTCTTAAAATTTTAAGAAATATTTTAGTTTTCTTCTTTAATAGTAATTTAATTTTATACTATAAATATTTGGTCCTTTTTAAGAGAGATCGGAGTATTGATTTCACGCATTCATCATTAATCGCGCATTGTCGTATCACAACATCGTCGTATCATAACGCGCATCGATAACTTACACGTCACACAATCGCATTAACGCTTCGCTTACGGGGCTAATAAGGGACTAATTTTATAATGATATATCTTAAATTTTTTTTATTTTTAATATTTTTTGATGCCAATAAACCAAAAATAAATACTACAAATTGTTTATATAATTTTAACAAAAACTGATTAATTGACTGTTTAATTTGTAAATTAATTTAATTAATTTAAGTAAATATATAATTTAATTAATTCGGTAAATGTATCAAATGTAATGCCTTACCTATGGTCCTTAATAGCAACTATAAAATTTGGTTTCTTAAAGGTAACTTACTTGTAATTGTTATACTATACAAAAGATGTCATTATATATATATTTATTTTTGAGTTTCATTACAATTTTTTAGGTTCATTAAACAAAATGAAATTTTCCTTAAAATGGGGGTCGGTGCTTAAGTATCACCGTGTCATATAGTATCTATCACGTTACGCGTCATCACATTAATGCACGGTATTCACAACAATTGTCTGCACAATAGCTATACCCAAAGCTGTTTGCGCTATATACCTATGTGGTATGTATATTGTGCAGATCATTAATTAGATCGGTTATCAATGCATCGTCAATATTCGTTCATCAATGCGCATCAAACACGAACGAATCATCGAGAAGTATGATACAAGAAAACTCTCATCATACTATACTATTTAGTTAAAACAGTATCGTGATCGAGTTTCTGTAATCTCCGCCAGCCTAATGTAATTGACCAGTGTTTTGCCCAGCCCAAATGTTAGTCGCGTTCCTATTGGCCCCTGCAGGTCGCCGCAGGTCCCTGCGATGCCTTGTGTACGATGAAACACATGCCGGACATGATTGTCTTTTGAGTTTTCAGGGAGTCTGGGGACTTAACTCCCTAGGTGGCGCCACTCTAGGCCCATAGCGTGGCATGCACCAGATTGCGACTCCGTACTTTGCCGTATGGCGACTTGAGCGCGGCAGCTGCACTTGAGGCGCAGACTGATACGACGGCACAGCTGCTGATGTTGTTATCTGCGCTGTACACGTAAGTGGCGCCGCTCTCGCCACTCTTGACGTCTGCGCTCTGCTGCTCTGTAGATCTCAGCAGCATGACTGACGAGCTGCCATCGCTTGCGCGAGCCTCTTACGTCATTGGGCGCGCCATGGCAACGGGCTGTACTGGCGTCGGCGGAGTGGCCTCGATCACTTCAAAGTGCTCGCCAGACGTCTTTTGCGTCTTACAACACACAACAACCAAAGCAGAAAAAAACACACTCTGCTACTGAATGGGCTTCATCAAGGGCTAATATTACCTAGCTTGCCAGCGGCCGCGTTGCTCGACAAGTCTACGCAATACGCAGATTAGAGGTTTTCTCCCTTAATAAAATGATTCCCCCTTCGTGGTACGTCTAAATAATCTTCCATATGGCCTAAATATGGCGCAGAGGCTAATCCTATCGACCCAAGCACAACTGAAAATGTTAACTGGAAATGCAAAGAAAAATCAATTCTGGCCTAAATGTCGAGCATACTGTGGATGAAACTGCTTGGTCAGTGGCAGTGTTAAATTTTATTAAAATTTTATTTTATTTTGTTAAAATTTAAACACAAATCAGCGACCCCGAAGATGTCCCCAAGTCTTAGATTGGTCAGCATGGCCTGTCTTTCATTTGTGCCAATTTTGTTAAAAGTATGACAATTTGCAGTATCTTTTTGCAGAGAAGCCCCACTATGGCTTGCCTTGTGTAAGAGATTTCTGCAAGATTTTTGCGTCTATAAAGGGAATATGGGCCCCTCCAATGAGCCGGTACCTTGACGTGGTGGAGGAACTTAAGACCCTGTCTGGTTGTCGTCTTGCCTTTCAGGGTCGAACTAAATCCGGCTGACGGCCTTTGGGGATCAAACCGTAAGGTCGGGTGTAGGTGCGGCGTCGCGGGGCGATGGTTTCCCCTGCTCGGTTCACTTGGGCTGCCATGTGCGCCGGGTGGGGGTGCTGCTGCTCGTGGCGTCGCATCCCACATCTGACCACTCCCATATCCATACCTTACTCAGTGGCGACGGGTAAGGAAGACTTTTTTCGCCTTTGTTGCCTTGCAAACAGTCTTGTTGATCAAAGGGTAAAAAAGTAAACTCTGAGAGAAAATTAGCCTTGAGGGAAAGCTTAGGGCAGATAAAACAAATATGGCAAGTTTAATTAAAGATGGCCCCCAGTACCCGCCTCATGGGGGTGCAACAATCTCCGGGGACCCTACCCTGTGTGGTAAGGCGCTAGGCTCACAGGGTGGTATGGCTACTAGTGACCCGGCTCGTAACGTTGCTCAGGGCGGTACGAACCGTTTGGCTACCTGTGCTCCTACTCGGCCAATTAGTGATTTTATTACTAATGGTACAATTTCACCCCATTAAAAGGGAAAGAAAAACCGGGCAGGTTGTGGTGCAGCTGCCCAGACACAGGCCCCAATGGCTGTGTCTTCTGCTACGCCACCCGTGGTCTCTGGCAGCGATTCCTCCTCAATGGAGGTTACTCCAGCTGCTTCTGAAGCTGATTGTTCGGCACAAGAAAACCTTAGTTCGTCCCTGGTGGCTTCCTCTGCTATGGGCGATGGGTGTGCTAAACAGTCTCCGTCCCTGGATTCGGAGGAACTGTTGGAGGGATCTTCCTTCCACAAATCCTCTGGTGAAGGGGATATGGCACTAGACTCTCCACAAAAGTCGACTGTGCCTTCTGCTCCGGCCCCTTCTAGCTCTGTGGGGGAGGCTACCAGTGGGCCTTCTGGGGTTAGTACTAGCCGAAAACGGAAGACAGAGGTTGGGCCGACGCCGCCTCATGGTCCCAAAAAAAAAGAAGGCCAAACGAGGCACTTCTGTGGCTGCATCCTTCGCGCAGGCAGAGAAGGATGACTTGTTAGGGATAGTTCTCGTCAGGGAAAATCCCTATCAAATTTTTACTTGTGCCAAGATGGCTCGGGTTAAAATTGAACTCGGTCGCCAGGTTGATACAGTTATCGACGGTGGCGAGAGGCTCATCCCTAGATTTACTAATTGTGGGATGTGCAATAATCGATTTACCTTTTTTGTGCCAACGTTAAGTTTTTTAAGTAATTTAAAACCAATCTGGACAACCTAGAAGTGAAAAAAGTGATGGACTATTGCATCTTCGTCTGGCTACTCCAGACGAAGTACCAAAGCTCACTCGTGCGGAGGTTTCTATAACCGGTGACCCATCTGGTGTGCCCCGGTTTTTGAGAAATATCCAGGCTCAAAACCCAGGTCTACACACTGAGCGCGGGGCTCTGAAGCACCAGCAGCAGACTGCTAGCAGCCAGCTGTTGGTGTTTGGCATCGATCCAGAGTCAATTGCCGCACTAGCGGCCACTGACTGACTGATGGGCCAACAAAAACGTCTGCAGTAAATCATCGCACTGCACGCAAGTACTGTGAAACACAACGCTTTTCATTTTCGTTAATGACGTACGCCGACCTAAACAAAAACAGCAGCAAGATATCATGCCCGCCGAAAACTACCGTTTCGGGCGGCCTGATAAAAATACCTTTATTTCGTCGAAGGGATTCTCAATAAAGCTTACGTCGACATCTGTGTGTACAACAGTAAAGTTGGCTGCCAATGCCTCTAGTATCATAGTAGGTCTGATTGCCATTTTGCGCTTAAAATCAGCGCTACCCCACGCGCTGACCTGCTCAGCGCTTTGATCATCGCAGTAGTAGAAACACGCTACTGATCGGTTGTGTAAAGTATCGCACGTCGTTTTGCCGATGCCAATAAACAAATAGTTTTCTATTTTATGCGCTTTGAAACTGGTTTCATATAAGTTAAATGCCATGTCGATAAACGATTTGTCTGCCATAGCTAAAATAATACAACGGTCACGGTTGGCTCTGGCAGTGATTGCTTCCACCAGACCGTCGTTGTAAGCTGTCTTTGAAGCATTCACGTAATGCTTCGTTGATTTGACACTTACTGTCTCTATAAAGTCGTTGATGTAAGTTTCTGGCAATACAACTGTGTCATGATTTTGCGTTAATTGACGCATGTCGATGTTTGTGTACATATAAACGATGACGTATAAGACGATGATGTACGATAAAACTCCTGCCATAATACACTGACGGTTACACTTTCTGTCGCACAGCGAACACCGCCGTCGATTTATTGCCATGATATTTATAAAATGCTTTAGCGAGTCACTTTCGTTTATTATAGGCTTTAATGACATCTAAATATATTACTTAAATTTGTCAAAATATCGATTTATGTGTTGACTCTACAATACAAAACACAATGTCATATCTGTTGTTAGAAATATGTTAACCCTTCGACTGGAAGCCCAATTTTTTAGCGCCGACGGGAAGCCGGGGTCAATTTAACCCCAGGAATATTATCGTAAATTCTGTCAGTGTTAACCCTCCTACTACCGTGGGGTCAACGTTGACCCCAGACGCAACTTCGCGGCGTTGTTTCTCCGTAATCGTGTACAACAAAATTCTGTAATTTTTTGACTTTTAACG
>Ga0209671_1004053_pt1 | contig 14367 bp, 9 predicted proteins | sample WorMetHERISLAND2_2_FD_187401 | JGI IMG/M metagenome (GOLD analysis project Ga0209671, IMG submission 187401) | Marine gutless worms symbiont microbial communities from Max Planck institute for Marine Microbiology, Germany - Olavius geniculatus... | ecosystem: Host-associated > Annelida >... | reverse complement strand
TTTTTAGTGAATTTTTTGCAAGTTTTGGATGCAGCGCACATTTCAACACTGAATTGCGACGAAATGGCTGGAGATAGACCAGGATAACCTGCGTATGAAATTTTCAGCATTCAACGTAGATTTTAGCACTCCAAGTCCCGACCCCCTAGGTTCAAGGAGGCCGGCGCAGGCGGGCGTCAAAGACAGCTACCCACCTAAGAAGTGGTTATTTTAGAGCAATTATCTCGTATAGCGGGAAAATGGTTGCAGATAGGTACATACATGCTGCTTATCATAACAAGCACTAGTGACAGGCTTTTTACATTTATCAACATCGATGACCTTAAATGACCTTGAACCTCTCAAAAAGAGGTTTTTAGTGAATTTTTCGCAACTTTTGGATGCAGCGCACATTTCAGTACTGATTTGCGACGAAACGGCTTTTCCCGACGCGAGATCTCCGAGATGCGTGGGCCGACCGGCATGAAATTTTGCATGATGGTCAGTACTAGGCCGAATTTTATAATGCCGGTCCAAAATTTTTTGGGGGGGCACCCCCAAAAAAATTCAGGGACCAAAAACATGAAAAATTTGGCCCAATTTCAAACGACTTCGAAGTTTGGCGGCGAATATCTCTGAAACGGATGAACATATTCAAAATCGGATTTTTATTCCGTCTACGGCGATTCCTCCTGCGTTAGGCGAAACAAGTCCGGTGAAGTTTGGTCCAGTGACCTTGGAGATTTAGATGTGAAATCGTACCCACCGAAAGCGCATTTTTCGGAAGACCATATTTCGGCTCCTAGGGGGTGCTGCACCCCAAATTTTTACATGCGCTAGAGAATCGCCAAGTCTTACTAGCGCACCCCCCACCGGGGAGGGGGCCCTCCTTACAACTTTTTTCAAAGGGGGGTCAAAATCGGCTTAAATTGCAATAAATGAGCTCTTATAACTTGGGAGTTAGGGGGTGTAGCCCGACGAAACTCTGGCACTTGACGCGGCTCTAGGTTGGGGTGTTAACGCAAGTACGAAATTTGGGGGCACCGCCCCCCTTAAAATTTGGCAGGGCAAAAAAACGTCCAAAATTTAGTACGTTTTACGACAACTTTCGAGTTTGACCGCAAATATCTCTAAACTGGATAGAAATATCGATAAGCGGTAAACGCCGTTATCAAATACGGTTAATTCCGCGTTGAACAAAAAAATTGTGTAAACTTCGGTCTTCTACGAACCAAGTTATAAGGGCTCATGTTGACCTACCCTAAGTCGAATATTTCAGAAGATTATATTTCGACCCCTAAGGGGTGCTGCACCCCCAAATTTGTACACGCGCTAGAAAATGACTAAGTCTTAGTAGTGCACCCCTCACCGGGGACTGGGCCCCTCTTAGTATTTTTTTCAAAGGGGGGTCAAAAATTGGCTTAAATTGCAATAAATGAGCTCTTATAACTTGGGAGTTAGGGGGTGTAGCCCAACAAAACTTTGGCACTTCACACGGCTCTAGGTTGGAGTGTTAACGCAAGTACGAAATTTGGGGGCACCGCCCCCCTTAAAATTTGGTAGGGCAAAAAACGTGCAAAAAATTGGTGCAATTTACGACAGCTTTCGAGTTTGAGCGCAAATATCTCTGGAACCGATGAAGATAGTGACAAAATCTAAACGGCGTTGACGAGAACGATCTTTTGGGCATTGAACAAAGGAAATTTTGTGAAATTCGGTCCACTATGAACAAAGTTATAAGCGCTCATGTTGACCTACCCTAAGTCGACAATGCGCCTTCGGCGTATACCAATGCATTTGAGTTCGGGCCACGTGACTTTGATGCCGGGAAAATTTTACCCCACCCCCCTAATTTCCCCCAATCGGTCTTAGGGCGCCGGGCGGACTCACGTTGGGCTTTGCCCAAATTTTTAGTTAATCCTGTCGCTATTCTGAAAAAAATTTCAAATTTTTCAGAGTTAATTAAACCATTTGGCCTAAAGCTAAACTTCAGAAATATAGCAAAGTTGCAAGCCAGCTAAAGGGTGATTCGGTATCCACTCCACTTATATCCCAATCGGAAACACAATTGGAAAAACTGGCATACTCGCTATGTTTCAAAGTATGAGCCGTATTTTGCAGCTCGAGCCGGCTAGCAAGCCGCAAAATTTCCAAGCTGAGCCGCAAAGGTTGAAGGAAGCAACTAGCAGGTCTATGTACACTGTGTTCAGAAAAAAAACACTCCCGTTTTTCTATATCGCTGGGGAAAATGTACAGATTTCCACAAAATTTTTAGGGAATGTTTAGGAGGAAACAAGTATTCAACCATGGAAAAGTTAAATATTCTTTGCTACCGGTGACGTCATGCTGACGTCATATTTCTGTGTTTGTAAATTAGTGGTTTATCATTGAAAAGAAACATTTGATGAAATGTTAAAACACATCAAAAACAGGCTAATCCGTCATGCTGTCACCAGGTATGCCTAAAGTGTTAGTGTTAGATACGCCATCAAAAAAAGCAGTTTACGCCACAAACGTCATTATCGTCTGCTCGCAAACCAGATGGTTTTTGCTACCCGGTACGTTATTTTTTTCTAAATTGCATATCATGAACTTTTAGATCATTTTAGCTGTAACCTTACGACTTTTTGTTGCGCAAATCAAATTAAAGACGCTTTTAATTCGAAATATATTAAATATTTATCGTGCATATGCGGCGATGGGCGTGGCACTTTTTGGGCTTCGGAGTTTTTGCTGAATCCTCTATCTATGGTTTTTATATCTGTGGGCGCCGGCAGTCGCTAGATGGGTAGTGATGGGCTAAAAACTGAGTAGGTTGGTTTTGAAATGGCGTTTGAAGGTTGAATGGAAAGTACAATGTCTAACTGATAAAGGGAGAGAGTTAAAAACGTTGGGAGCTTTATATGAGACAGCTCTTTTGCCAAAGTCTGTATGTGCTGACAAGTGGCCTGTCAAGAAGTTGCTGATCAGTGGAGTGGAGTGTTCGAACAGGTGTATACTGGTCCAGTAATTACCTCAAGTATATGAGTTGATTAGTGCAAAGCGTTTTATAGGTAATACTATCAGTTGAACGGCTTGATACTGCCGGTCGTGTCAATTTTTTCATTTAAAAGTTTCATTCAACTGTCTGTAAATTGTCCAGAAACATCTTAAACAAACATGCGGCTCCATAACCCTTGCTGACTCGCAAACATTTTATCAAATGTCTGTCTTCAACGGTAAAGCCCATAATTTACAAACGGTAAATATGACGTCAGCATGATGTTACCGGTAGCAAAGAATATTTAGCTTTTCCCCCGGTGGAATACTTGTTTCCTCCTAAAAATTCCCTGAAAATTTTATGGAAATCTAAACATCTTCCACAAAGATATAAAAGAAAACGGTGTTTTTTCTGAACACAGTGTAGTATTAGTTGTAGTATTTATTGCAGTATCGTTGTTGACGCTCACTGATTACAAGCAGAGTCCATGTTGCCGTTTATTCAATATAACAATTATGTTCACAAATAATAAGCCGCAACAGAGCCTAAAAGACTGTGTTCCAGCTTATTCAGTTAAGCAAATTTTGCCCACCACCTCTCATTTAGCGCCCTCATTCGGTGAGACCCCCTTCAAAATCATGAAAAAGCTTTATGGTTCCTGAAACTAGAGTCTTTCAGGCAGCCGACGGTGAAGATTTGGTGATCCTAGCTTGCACCGTTTTTGACTGATCCACCCATGTGACATACGGATGGATGGACAGACAGAATTGCGATGGCTAAGACGCACTGAAAGCAGTAGCTGCTTTCGCGCGTAAAAACCAGCAGTTTTTGTACTATAGTTAAATCTACCACGATGCTTATTTGTTACCACACGTCATTCGTCTAATAGCGATTTACTCTAATGTCTTCTCCATGCAGCAGCAGTGATATAATTGCAACAGCCGTCAACCAGGAGCTTTGAAGATTGTGTAATGAGGTAAATAAACCGTCACACAATCGCATGTGCTTCCTGGCACCAGTAACCTTTACTGCAGTGCACTGGTGACAAAAGAAACCGCCAGGCATGGCTGGCAGCTGGCGACGTCGCCACCGCGCTAATTGCCACACCTCTGCTACTGATCGCACACTGTTTACTGAAATCAGGCCTAGAGTGTGAGAGGGTGTGGAGAGGGGATACCCGGTAATCCTTCCAATCTGTCATAAATGCCGACCGTTCTACAGGTGTACTTCCTGCCTCCCCCGCCCCACCCTACTCTTCCTGCCACTGTTGTTTGCTAGCAAATCGAGACAATTATGTTGCATAGTGGCCGCCGCCCACTACCAACTGCTGTTTGATTGCGGCTTAGACAGCGGCGGGCGACAACCACTTACACTTAGTGAGTGGATATCGGTATGGGATTTCACAGTCAAAAAATATCGCCCAATACCCGATCCACCCTAATACCCGACAGTAATGGCCAATACCCGGTACCCCAATACCAGTATTGTTCGAACCCTATAAATTATTTTTTTGATCAAAATTTTTAACCTAGTCTTGCTTTTCGCCGTGTTAACGCGTGCAGTACAGGAATGTCGTTGTGCAGCAGCCGTTATCAGCAAGCAGTGTCATTTCTGCAGCCTGCATTAGCAGTAGTGTACATCTGTAATAAAGTTGTTGCCTCAAAAGTTAGTTAATAGCAAGTTTTGTCACTGCTGATGACAACTAAAACAGCTACAGGCTAAAAACCCTACTATTTTTCTGCATTTCTGTTTATTTTGGTGTGAAGTAAACTAAGAATACATCTGGATCTGGATCTGGATAGTTAGTCGGCAGGGCCCCAGGACTGGGGCATCACACCGATGGGAAAGAGTGTTTTACAAAGAGTGTTTTATTTTACATGGTAAAGTGGCACCAGTATTTGGGCGAAGTGGACTATCAGTACACTGTTAGTTACATGTTGCTTTTTAATGTTTCATACAAATAAATAATAAACAAAGAAATGTTGAGAAAAATGTAGACTCTTTTTTCCGGACATGGTGTATATCTTGGGAATGAATGGAGATATCGATAAACGGAAAATGGCGTTTTCAACTACGATCTATTTCACGTCAAACGCAAAAAATTAACATAACAAGATAACATGCTGATGAATGCTGATATTAGTCCTGTAATTCAAATTCACAAACCGAAGCACTGTGTACTTGTTCTGTCTTGCGTCTCTTGCCAGCTCTGCTGAAGTCTTCAAGCGGTTCGGAGTTGGTCTGCTTGCGTTTAGTCAACAACCTCGTGCTGAGAACAAATAACAACAAACAACTGCAATTACTTACTTTACTGTCATATGTCAGACTCTCCAGTAGAAAAGTGTGTCGTAAAACATCGCACCGTCACCATATGTTCACATTAGATCGCTAAACCTAAGCCTAATCCTGGGTCCATGACCCTAACCCCAACCATGATCTATGGAAAAAAGCTTTTCAGTGGATATATACTGAACCAAAATCTATTCTCAATGTGACCATAAAAACAGTGGATATCACAAGCACCCGAATTAACTGCCAGGGTTAGTGTAAGCAATAGGGTAAGGGTTGAGATTAGGGTTAGGCAGAGGCGTGGTGATGGCCATAAAGCCATTACGAGTGGAGCAAGCGAGGCGACCCAAGCCGCCCCATAACGAAGGCCTTATAACGATGGTCCAGAACAGAGTCTGAAGCAGGGACGTCTCTTACTCCTTAACACCAGGAAGCAAACAACCGTCGCACCATAGGCGAATACAGAACGTTCATTTTTGGGACAAGAGTCGAAAAAACAGCTTTGGATAGAACGCAATGTCCCCTCACCAGACAATTTTTAATATTTTAATGTCGAAATGGCATATTTTATAGACTCTTTGGTGCTAAGTTTTGTTTTTCTCCAGACAAATACAAGAACTTTGAGCTAATGCTTACGAGACGCGCGAAAGCCTATAGCAGTTCCGGTTCTGAAGTTTAGCTGAAAATCGGGTGTTCATGCTAAGTTAATATACAAATACCAAATTCTCTACCTGGATCGCATAACGATAGTTCCTTGGCGCCACCTTGTGAATGATATAACTTGTGTCGCAGCCCGAAATTGCCAAAAAAAATTCCATAAAACCCCCTATTTTGGCGTTCAAAGGCACTCAAGGTCACTGAATTCAGCGCCAATCAAAAGCCAGTGTACGACTTCCTATTAGTAACCTAAGCCCTATCATGCACCGTTACTCAGATACAGCAACTTATTGGCCAAAAATGCAAATTTTGCCCACCCCCTCTCATTTAGAGCCCTCGTTTGGGGTGACCCCATCCGAATTAATGGAAAAGCTTTACAGTTCCTGAAACTAGAGTCTTCAAGGCAGCCGACGGTGAAGATTTGGTGATCCTAGCTTGCACCGTTTTTGACTGATCCACCCATATGACAGATGGAGAGACGGACAGAATTGCGATGGCTAAGACGCGCTGGAAGCAGTAGCTGCTTTCGCACATGAAAACAGAACAAGATACGTTACTTATACGCTATTGTTACTTGTTACTTACTTCCACATAAATGTAGCCAGAAAGTGGAGTCAGTAAGGAGAACTTGGGCCTCAAAATCCCCAAATCGAGGCCGAAAGCTGCTAGCAGGAATGGGCTTCTTAATGGGACAATGAAGACAGTTTCAGCTTGTTATAGCAATGCAGATTTTCATGAATAAAAGCCAATAAGTAAAGTAAGTGAAACGCAAGTTTACGTACCTGCTTTAATGTTATGAGGTACGTCATACCTCATAACATTAAAATGCACTAAAGATTATCATTAAATTACATGAATGGTAAACTGGTTCAGCTCAAGACCTCACATTTTGTGATTTTTGTGATGTGATGAGGATGAGGATGGGGAAATTTTTATGGGAACAGGGTGCTGATGGGAAAAATTTGATGGGGATGGGAACAATTTTATTTACCGTGTCACTCTCTAATCCCTGGCTCAACTCTAAATATTCACAAATCCACAAAATGCTATGTTTCCAGACTAAGCAGTTTTGCTCTGTAAACTGCGTTGAAAGACGGACGGGGTGGAGAAACAAACAAACGACAAACGACCTGCGTCTCAGCATGCTTGATGTCACTGACGTCACTGCGCTGCAACATGAGGTGAAGCGACACTAAAAACACAAACAGTCATCAGTTTATACTAGTGCCATTGTTGTTTATTGTAACTAATAACAAGAAATTTGACCTAATGCTCACGAGATGCATGAAAGCCTATAGCAGTTTGTCGCAGCGTCGTGCTTACTTATTTTTTCGTGACTCGAGGCTGACTCTGACCTTGTTGAGACAGACACGCCGCTGTGAAAATGTTTACCTGGACCAAGGACATGAATGTTCTGATTTTTTTGTGTGTTTCTTTTCTTTATTTTGTAAATACTTTATAATAAAATACTGAAAAATTGTTGTCATTAGCCATCCATGACAGATCTGGCGCTGCGAGCAGAATAAGCAGGATATGATCGATTCTTCATGATGGCTGTTATACAGCGGCGTGGTCATTCGACATCAGATGTTGAATGAAGCCACAAGTACACTTGTCATATGGGATCACACAGTGTTACCTGCCACCCGACTGAGGTGAACGCGCCCCACCTTAACCCCAGCCAGATAGGCGGCACTCGATTTACCTACCCCGGAGGGATGGAAGGCTGAGTTGACCTAGGCGGTTGGTTACATCCTGAGATGGTTTACCTGCCCACAGGCAGTCACCCATCGCAGTATTAACCGGGCCCGGCATACAGTAACTTCGCTGATCGGATCAGACGCGTTACCACTACACCACGCCTACCGCCCAACAAGTACGAGTACATGAAACTAACGGTCAAGTACAACTCAAGTATCCGCTGTAGCTAAAACAAAGTTCAAGCTAAAGCACGAAACTTGCAGTTGCAGTCTATTAGTTTAGCAATTATCCCTAACTTAACCCAGTTCCTAACAGTGTTGTTAACAAGGACTTGATTTTCAAGGCCAAGGCCAAAGACTTGACCTCAAGGACACGCTCAATGACTGCTTTAAAAATATTTTCACTACTTGATCTCTGCCTTGCAAAATGGAGTTTAAACTTTAACCAGTTTTTGCTTAAAATCATCATTTAATTAAAATGTGTCACCCTTAAATTATTTTCTAAGTTTTTGTGCTTCCTTGCACCAAATCTAGCGACGCCACTGTAGTTGTAAAGTTTTGCACCGTAAGCCTACTAACTTGAGAACTGCACAGGGACAACTTTTGGCCACATCCTTAATCGTCTTAATTGTCCTCATTTTCACCTTATCTTCACGGCTTTTAAAATATTATCCCCACCAGCACCCCATACGCCCTGCTGCCCTATACAACTGCCCTTATTTTCCACCCCCGTCACAAGTCAAGTGCAATGCAAACTTCTCATCACAATCGCAAATGTTTGTTGTGCAACGATTTAACCTACAAGTAAAAACACACACATGCCAGTAGCCTAGAAAACGGAGAAATAAACACAATCTGGCAATGAAGACATTTGAGTAGGCGTACAGGTCACAAAAGAACATCAGCCCATCAACAGAATGAGCGCAGATGGTAGTGCGTGGAAGTACCAGCAAATGGCAGCAATTACATTTTACAAGAGGGCAACCACACCAGGAACACCACAGTTGCCATGCCGCCAGGGTACCACTCCCGGCAGGTGGCCGTCCTGTTGTCATTCCTGGTACACTCCCACCACACAGATGCAGTCGAAAAGACACAATGCAGGTGAATCCAGTGGGCAGAAACAAACAGAGTGCTGGCGTCAGTTTGTTTGCCAGGTTATTTTATTGCAGGGGAAGTGATTTATCACTATTCAAAAGTAGACTATAAGTCTGACAAACTGAGGCCTTGCAAGACCAAGGACTTGTCGGCCAAAGACAAGGACTTACCCTCAAGGCCAAGGACTCAAAATTTGTCCTTGGGGACACCTTAAGGCCAAGGACAACAACACTTGGTTTTAACCTTAAATCTTAACTCGTCATATGATGGAAATGCAAAAATGCCAAGAAAACACTTCATTATGACTTTGACTAATCAAAGAAAACAAAAACTAACGACACTTATAAACATGCATTTCAGTTTTAATGTTGATTAGTTTTTTTTCCAACAAAGTTTTGTTATACAGGTTTAGCTCAGGCTAGCTGTGGTTAACTAAATGTTTTGTTTTTGTTTAGTTTTTTTTATAATCATTTTACTTTTTACATGTAGGCCTACTTTTAGTTTATCAGATCACTAATAGCAACGTTGATACAGCCGAGTTGCATACACACCATTTTAAGCGAGTCAATTTAAATGGAAGTAATGCAAATCAACATCCAGTGACTAATACATCATGACTAACTTAGGCCTAACCGTAGCTGTGGAGAGATGGTCATCAGTCAGTTTTCGTGTAATTAATTTTGTATATTTTACTTTTATCCAATTTTCACACTTTAAACCAGTCAACGAGTCAATCAACACAGTAAGTAATATTGTATAAGTGTGAAGCCGTCTGCATTTTTTGAATAAATTTATTGGCTTAGGCTTAAACTGCATTTTGATTATTACAAAGCCAGATGCGCTAAAAGTCAGTCAAAGTGAAACTGGCTGAAATATATTTGACTTTGACATTTTTAGATAAAAATCATTTGACTTCAGCTTTGGCTTTGACTTCTGTAAATTATCTGACTTAAGCTTTGACTCAGTCTTTGAGACAAATAACTGACTGGACTTGACTTTTGACTTTGAGTTAAGTCAAGTATCTCTGTGCTGCTAGAATATTGGAAAATAAAAATAAAGTACTTGCCACATGTCGACAAGTACCTGACCCTCAATTACAAGTACAAGCATCAAGTAGTACATCTCCGATTGACATCTTGGGACGGTTCTACAGAATGATGGACACTATGGAGTCTTCTACTCAGAATTGTGGTAAGTCAAGTGTAATTTACGTTACTGCGTATGCATACACGTAAGGTGAGCTGTGGTCTCGGGAGGAAGTTAAGTGGTATAAGCATTGCACTGTATGGATACCCTGTTTGGGTTCGGGAGTTCTGATCTGTCTCCCTGTTGCATGGTGGTAGTGTGCGCACTCCTGCGTGGATTGGATGTGTGTTACAGCGTACGTGTATGCTTTCTACACAGTTCCTTCCGTAGACATGCTTTTTATCGGGATTTGCGTAAAGTGATGGTGCATGATCTAACAGCCTGTACTTACGGTTCTGACATGTAATGAGTTACTAGACAGTGTGTGTGTACTGTACGTAATCATTACAACTGCATTTTTTGAGCCATATTTTTGGCTTTTGCTTTTATGGGAAATTATCACTTCATTTTACCAAGTCATGTTTTTGACTGCCTGTACTTTGGTAACTACAGTTTTTTTGTTCAGTGAGTCACATTTTTGGCACTGGATTTATTCGGTATCTGGTGCTTAGGATTTTGCCAATAAATATGGGCAAATTACCGGTAATCGAGCGCAAGAAAAGCTGAGAAAATGCTCGGATGATAGGCTTCATCAAAAGCTATTGAATGCTGGTGAATCGGAGGCAGTGGTTAAAACCTTGTCTCGTGCAGACCTTTTGGCTGCATGTGCAGAGCATCAACCACAAACTCCAGCAGAGGCCGCTTCGGTTTTGATTAAACCAGCTTGCGATCCCGAGGTGGAAAAGCTACGTCACTTTTGAGCAGCAAAAGTGGCAGCAAGAGGTTGCGGAAAGGGTAAAAGAAGTCAAGGAACGGGAAATACAGAAAGTGTTTGAGCAAGCAAAGCTAGATGCTGAGCTCAAATTGCGAGAGGAAGAATTGAAACGTGAGCAGGCAAGACAGGAAGCTAAGCTGAAACTCAGAGAAGAAGAATTAAAACGTGATGAAGAAAACCGAAAGTTGAAAGCGGAAGAGCTTAGAGTATCGGCTGCTAGAGATGCTGAGGCATTCCGACTCCGAGAGTTTTAATTAAAGACAGAGCAGAAGAAAGTGGACAAGAATGATGCTTTGCAGAGACACTTAAAAATGCCGAGTTGGCAATAAAACAGAAAGAAGTAGACCGTCATGAGACGATGATTAGCAAAATGAAGTTATTTGGTGATGCTCTTCGAAATGATTTCTTTCTTCAAAAGTGTCAAGCAGTTATAACAGTCGTTAGAAGTTGCTGCTGAACTCTGAAAGCTGCATTAGTCACGCCACATTTAAATGAGAGCAAGAAGCCTGGTCACTATATTAAGTGCTGATGTGGTTAAAGACTGTAACAAGATTCGCGACGCAATTTTGATGGAGTTTAAGCTCTCATCAAATATGTACTTGGAGAGGTTTAATAACCTTACTCGCGGTACAGAAGAAACAACAGTCATGTTTGCTTCTAGACCTAGAGTCGTTGTTGGATTATTACCTTGAGGCTCGTAAAGTTAAACAATTTCCCGATCTACGTGAACTAATATACATTGTCATTCATCGAAGAAACGATAGATTAACTCATATGCACATGCATGCAATTAACAACATGAAAAGAGAAAAAAATTATTTTCTGTTGCATTCTGGGTGGGGAGGAAGCTCAAACTGTCTAGCGCCGACACTGTCGAACTGGGCCAAACCAATGCAGTAATTCATTTCATGTTACTGCATTGCAGTACATGCCTAAGACCGATTCTGGAGCAAATATTTTGTCTAATTACTGATACTTTTGTATGAGTCTTACATGAATATTTCCTTAATTAATGCAGGTTTCTATTAAATGCTAATACGGTTTCGTTTAGAAATAGGCCTCAAGCAATTAGCAACCTGGAATCCTGGATATAGGCTACATGGCCGCGTTCGCGTTGTTAAATTTTTATTTGTGTTTGCAAAGCGCAACAGCAGACAACATTTATGTTACATTTGTTCATTTACGGTCCGTTGTGGTAATTAGTCATACCGTATTCCACCTATTCTCCACCTATTCCACCTATTCTCGGGTACGAAAGTTGTCTTTACTCTGCAATAGATGTTTTCACAGTTCAGTTGTTTTGATGATGGAATTTACAACAGAAGATTTTACTTTGATGTGTTAACAGTGTTTCTACTCTGAGATCAACCAAGAAGTTAATCGACGCGTTTCGGTCATATTAGATACAAGAAGAAGAAAGTTCCATGAATCCTAGTCACAGACGCACTTGGACGCAGTAGACGCACCAGACGCATTTTACCCACCCCCTGAGGCATCTACAGACCTAGCCTAATGTTTAAGCCTTTCAATCTACGAAATCTGAGCCGTGTATAACAAGGCTACTACAGACCCAACTGAAATGCAGAATCTGCTATGTCCTCTCAACAAATAACGAACGAAGACATACCGTACAACGCGGAATTATTCCTTTGTCGATGTGCGGCGGCTTATGATCATTTGCATCAATCTTGGGAGTGCCATAGCGACTTTGCAGGCGGCAACAAATAGAGTCAACAAATTTCGCGGCAGACACAAACAGCTCAGCTGCTATAAAGCAGCACTGCCGCGCTAGGCTCTAGCTGACGGCGGCTAACGTAACGTAACCTTGCGCTACCAGAAAAGTGGCTAGTACACAAGCAACATACGAGGTAAGTAAGTAAGTAAGTAAGTAAATGATTTATAAAGCGCCAAAGTCTCAGAAAGAATCAGGGTAACATATCAGGTGCGGCCGCACCTGGACCGGTAGACGAATCTCCGGAACTGGTTCGGCCGTATGGCTAAGCGGACCAGTTAGTCCATAAAGAAGCCCATCGAAGTTTTTTTTGTGTGCTCGAGACCATTCTTGAAACAGTTCACACTGCTGGAGTCTATGACAGCAGTTCAGTAAAATGGTTCGCTGTATTCACCAGTTATTAATCAATCAATCAATCAATCAATCAAGTTTATTTCAGACAAAAACGTCCATAGAACACAGGTAAAATAATAAAAGCAATAAAAGTGGTAAAAAAAAGAAAAGCAAAAATAAAACCCATGAAACTTCGGGCCACCAATTGTATTTTTGCTTTACCTCAGTGTCACTATAACTTATACAAACGTTCGTTTGCATTGCGATATTTGTTTGGTGATGCATATTAGATTTTGCATGTAGATCTGTTGTAGCTTTACCGTATTTCATTTCATTTCCTTTTTCTTATCGATATTGTACCGATGTTCTGATTTGCAATGGCGTTTGACCGTTGTTTAATAGAAAAATTACTTACTTACTTACTTACTTAGTACAATGTCTGGAAAAAAAGCCTTTCAACCATCGCGCGGCACCATCGTATTTTTACGCGCGACAGCAGAATGCTTCGCGCGTCTTTGCCATCGTCTGGGCGTCTGTCTGTCTATCTGTCCGTCTGTCACACTCGTCATTTGTATCAAAACGGTGCAAGCTAGGATCACGAAATCTTCACTGTGGACTGCCACAAGGTCTCTAGTTTATCGTGACAAAATTTCCTGCCACTGGGTTCAGGGGTTCCCCTCGAACGAGAGCGTCGAAGAGGGGTACCCCCCCCCTAAAAAGACGTCATTTTGCCGTTATTGGCTCGAATAATGTAAAAACGGTTGCAGATAGATACATACATGCTGCTTATCATAACAAGCACTGGTGACAGGCTTTTTGGATTTATCAACATCGATGACCTTCAACGACCTTGAACCCCTCAAAAAGAGGTTTTTAGTGAATTTTTCGCAATTTTTGGATGCAGCGCACATTTCAACACTGAATTGCGACGAAATGGCTGGAGATAGCAAGACAACCTGCGTATGGAATTTTCAGCATTCAACGTAGATTTTAGCAGTTCAAGTCCAGACCCACTAGGTTAAAGGAGGCCGGCGCAGGCGGGCGTCAAAGACAGCTACCCCCCCCCTAAAAAGTGGTTATTTTACCGCAATTATCTCCTGTAGCGTGAACACGGTTGCAGATAGGCACAGACATGCTGCGTATCATAACAAGCACTGGTGACAGGCTTTTTATTGCTGTCAACGTCGATGACCTTGAATGACCTTGAACCCTTAAAATAGAGGTTTTAGTAAATTTTTCTGCAATTTTTGGCTGCGACACACATTTTTAGAGTGAATTGCGCCGAAATGGCTGGAGATAGACCTGGACATTTTGCGCATGACATTTTTTTAGCATAGAACGTGCATTTTTAAGAATCTACAAGTAGTTATTTTACCGCTATTGGCTCGTGTAGCTTGAAAACGGTTGCAGATCGGCAGACACATGCTGCTTAACAAGCAATATAGTGACAAGCTTTTTATTGGTGTAAACATCGATGACCTTGAATGACCTTGAATTTCTAAAATAGGGGTTTTAGTGTTTTTTTTGCAATTTGTGGCTGCGGCGTAGATTTCAAGAGTGAATTGCCTCAAAATGGATAGAGTTAAATCAAGACAACCTGCGAATAGGAACTGCTAGGGCTGTCGCGCGTCTCATGAGC
>Ga0209671_1004049_pt1 | contig 14371 bp, 8 predicted proteins | sample WorMetHERISLAND2_2_FD_187401 | JGI IMG/M metagenome (GOLD analysis project Ga0209671, IMG submission 187401) | Marine gutless worms symbiont microbial communities from Max Planck institute for Marine Microbiology, Germany - Olavius geniculatus... | ecosystem: Host-associated > Annelida >... | reverse complement strand
ACTTTATTCATAACTGTGTAGATTTGACATTTCTATTGCACGATGTCTAGGGGGGTCCGTTTTTCACTGGACACAGTGTATATACTTCTCAATGCTGTACTGTTACTGCCTGTGTCTCTGTCCACCAAATTACTCAAAAAAATAAGAAAGTATTTTGAGAAAATTCTACAATCCCTTGAAGTATGAAAAGTAAGAATGAGTTCATCAGATAGTCGAAATCTGATGACTTTGCCCCCAATTTGCACCATTTTTACAGATAGATACGCTTTTTGAATGGGATAGCAAACTTTTAATATCTATTACCAGATGGCAGCACTATGACCTCAACAGTTTTCAACATAGGCCTCAATACGCAACAGTATCACAGTAAATACTGTGAAATCTCAGCAGGAGTCCGTGCTATCAGAATGCTTCTAGTTGGCGGCCTCAGAAACAATGTGAGACAACTACTCACCACATCAATTTCAGTGTTGGAGTGGCCCATGTTGCACACGATGCACCCATTCTTCATCTTGTCCATGTATTCTCTCGTCACCACGTTTTTGTTACCTGCCACATGCAAACAGATCACAGCACTCGCCCAACAAAGTAATATATACCCTCACCCAGTGACATGCATTTCTCACAGTATGCACAGAAACTGAGACTTACATTTACATAGATCATCTTGCAATGTCTCCACTGCTGACAGTTAGACAAGAAACCCAGCTGTCAATAGGATAGCCGACCGTACTGGTTGTTAGTGACCTTCAAAGTCATTCAAAATTGATGATTTTCATTTTATTTGAAAGCCAATATGAGACTTCCTATCAATGATCAATAGCAACCTAGGCCCTATCTCGCAGCGTTTAGCCACAATACATTTGTGACAGACGACACACAGATGGATGACAACCATGACAACAGCTCGACCGTTACTAAATTGCAGTCAGTAAAAAATGTAGTAAAACGGCTAACAAAAGAGACCATTCGTACTTATAACAACACAGAAAAATATAAAAGGCAAGTCATATGATACAGCATGCATCACTAATGCCATGCGATCAAAAATACGTGGCAAAATTTCTGAATTATTCATACTATTTACTCACACAAGAGTTGATTACAAAAAACCTAAGCAACCACAGACAGGTTGTGCATTGATGGCCATGAGATGTTGAAACTGCAAAATTTCCTTATTCCGCCTTGTCATTCATTAGCATACAATGTTACACGCCACCGGTGGTAGATGACAATACGCGTATTGACAAGCACAGAGCACTGAGCAGTTACCTGTGCATGTAATGACAATGTCGACCGAGCGCACAACCTGGCTTAATTTGACGACCTTGAACCCATCCATGCTGCAATGAATACATAGTTGTTTATACAGACCTGTATAAAGTATAAACAGGATCTATAACCAATAACAAACTAAATTTTGGCTTACAATGGCAGGAATAACAATCCAAAAACAATTCAATACAATGGTAAAAATGACGTCACAGTCACTGTGAATCGGAACTGATGCAGCGACATTCGCCTGTCTTAAGTGGGGTAGGCTCAACCGAACAGTTCAGTTTGAAGTGTAAATTTAAAACTGCCTAACTATCAGCAGCTCCAGTGTTCACAGAGGTTATATCAAAGGCTAAGAGCAGCAATTATGTTGGAGAGTAATAACCAAAAGTTGTGAATGCAGGGAGTGAATAACACAACCAGCATGTTGATGAACTGTTTAAATTCTACATGGCAAACAATAAACATAACTACAATAACATTACTACTGTTCCAAAACCTAATGCTAACAATAAACTACTATTACACTAACAAATTTGAAACTGCTTAAAATCTCACTGATGTGAGAAGATCTAAAAATAGACATTATATGACAAACTTTTTGACAGCATTACAGCTGGTTGTTACTATGTAACAGGCAACAGTACAGATGTGAAAATGATGTCAAAACAGTGAGTCACAACAGTTCTGTAAATCATGTAACTGAGTGAGTGAATGAGTAAGTAGGGTTTAATGTCCCACCCGACACAGTATAGGTCATTACGGGGACAGCCTTTGCAGACAAAATTGCACATACACATAATAACAAAACAAAAAGTTTAACCTTTACAGAAAGTTCAATCTTATGACAGTATTACTGCTGGTTGTTACTATGTAACAGGCAACAGTACAGATGTGAAAATGATGTCAGCTATGCAACTGCGAGTCACAACAGTTCTGTAAGTCATGTAACTGACCATGCTTGAAGTGCACATATTGGATCAATTTCTGTCACCAACACAATTGCACCCATGCCCTTCAGTGCTGCACAACATCCCTTACCAACCTACCACAAACACAGCAATAGCTGTACAAGCAAAACTTCTGTAGACAATGTTAAATGTCAAACTGAATGAATCTGACATTAAATGATGTGTGAGTAATGATGCAGAGGCACAAAGCACCAAATGCAACAACAGAAAAACTGCACTCCTCAATGTTTCTAAATTTAATCGATACATATCAATCGATACATATCACTTGGCACATAAATCAAGGCATATAACTGATGTAATCATTATTGTTTGCAAATTTGGGAATTATGAGTTGATATCTCTGATCTGATATATATAAGAAAAACTGGCATTTCGTAACAGACTGCTTGCTATCCAAAAAATATCAGCACAACGTACAGCAGTGTAAAACCATACTTAATGCTAGTTATCATGATTGCATGTGTTAAAAGATATTACTACTTAAAAAGCAGTACAACTAATGTTTCACATAAATTTACTGATTGCCTATTTTTGTCCACTAAAGATATGCAACGATGACAACACACAAGTGAGATCAATAATCAATCTGGCACAACTGTGAAGCTGACAATCCAATGCTAAACTACAAGGCAAGTAAAGACTACAGATGAAGACAGACCTCGCCGTAGCCGCACACGACAACTTGTCGACCACCAAACATGACATCTGTCGTTCTCTTCAGTCTGAACACAGTCAGCAATGTCGTTATCATTTACAACAGAAGTCCAAAGATGTGGCAAAGTAATTCAACACTTCACACTACTTGAATGAGAAAAATGACATTCAACCAGTAAAAATTTCTGCTGCATTTTTCGAAGACCAGACCTAACCAAAATAACTCTAGAAAAACTGGCCTAGATTGAACAAAAACTGAAAGAGGTTCCAACAACAGTGGTTAAGATGCATCTACATTACTGCACACATACATTATCATAACCAGTGCAAATAAAATGACCAGGTAAAAAGTAAAACAAAACAACAATATCATGCCAGAAATCACAAAAAAAGTGCCAGGAAATAAGTAGCCATTGTAGAAATTACACACACACACAGACAACAATTAGAAAGCAGCACTTACGCATCAAGAACAGATTCACGACAACTGTAGAGATTGTCAAACTTCGTCTGCACACAGCACACATTGGGAAATGTCTCGACAGCCAGCATCAGACTGCTAATCTACCGAGCTAATTAGTACTGAACTTAAAACCCGCAAGAAAAATTTACAGATCTTAACTTGAGCTTCTGTCACAAAAGTAAATACAACTATGCACAAAGAGATTTATGCCCTAGCTCTAACTAACTGTGGAACAGCTTTTTTGTTTATTGTTTTTAGAAATGCTGCTAATCTTCAAATTATCAGCACAAATGTATATTTATCAATTTCCTCCAAGTAATCCAAGACAATGAGGTGAGCATAGTCTACCTAAATGCAAAGTTTTAACTCCATGACTGCTGCAATTCTCATCTGATGAAAAAATGATGAAAGACTAATATCTGACTGCAGAGACTAAGCTCGACAAAGAAATATACAAAACATACTCATGTGAAAAAGCACTGCAACAACTGTACAAGGTGAAAACTGAAAATAGCATGCTGTGCATCATCACATGAACTTAAGCATAATATTAATAATTGGTCTAAGGTTCTAAGTATTAATACAGTCAGATAACTAGTCCATGTGCACAGTGTTACTGTATTTAACTGAAATGATATCTGCCTTACAATAGTTATTTGCCACTATTTTTCTATAGTGAGTACATGCCTATGTACAATTCTACATACTTCTAGCAGCAGAGTATAAGCACAGCGCAGCATAAACGTTTTAGTTCGGTGTACTTATGTAAAACCTTACACACAATTTTAATTTTTAACTCCCATTTTATTCCACTTGGCATGCTGCAAAACTTGACTATCAGTAATGACAGTGTCCCACCACACCGAAGGTATTCTGCAAAGAAAGAATCAGAATCAAGCCGATCTACCTTGGTGACGCTGTCATTGACATTCATTGCTGGCACAGTCAACTTGCTGGACTTTGAGAGCTGGTACAGACGATGGACTCCAGTCACACTCTCTTCCACTATCCCACGCACCATGCCAAACATTGCCGGGTATTTCTTCAGCAGCAGGTGAGTAGCATCACCGCCGTCATCCAGAATCTAACGTAACACACATACACACAAACCAGCCATAAATTAATATATCTAAAATTAAAATCACACACAAACTACAGAATACAATGATGTATGTATAAAATAAAAAATACAGAAAAAAAATTAACGTACAAACTGTATACCATACCACAAATCATGAAATCAATGTTACTTTTATAATCTGCATTCAAATCTGATTATCTGTTAACAAGTGTGGTGAAGTATACTACCCTGCATACAGGATGATACCATCACAATGTACCGGGTACCATAAAATGAGTGAGACAATGTGTGACAACCACATGAACCCCCCTGGTATTAGATAGCAGCTGCAGCTTATATAAGCCACATCCTTCAGATATTAAGAAAAAGGTAAAAAAAGCGAAAATTAGTTTGAACAGACGTTCTGGATTTATGTGCCTGGCCCTAAAACAAGAAAGGACAACAAATGCATCGAGTCACAGCATATGTTTATCATGCAATAACCACAACGAACAGTTCTCTGTGTCTTTTTTAACTTCTGCAGCTTACAGCACCAGACTACAGGTACCTGCTAATTAATGTAATTACCCAGTATGCCAAATTACAAGAGCACATGAACAACAGAAGCTCAATACCATATTTGGCTGCCAGTTGTCAGTATGAATACATTTGTCTATGCACCACCAGAAATCCTCTTCTGACTCACCTTTCCATGCAAACACTGGATATCCAGCCTCAGCCAAGGCAGCTGCTACTTCATTCTGTACATGCAGCAGACACAACGGTATTGGTATGTTCGTATGACATGGTTTCCACAGATACTGCACTGCAGTAACGTATTTCACATTATCACTGCTATGCACGTCACCGGTGCAGAATTTACTGAAAGCCAATGTACTAGTTATCAAAAGTTGCACATTATAACCAGATTTACTCAGAGAAGACAAAAATTCTTCACATCTACAAAAGAGAACAATCTGAACATGCAATAAATAGCTTACTAACGACTTCAAAAAAATCATTACAGTTTGGTAAATGTTCACAAAATTGTTACTCAACAAGCAACATACTTTGTAAAGGCATCCACAGTACAGCTTCAAAGCTAAGTCAATTTTGTTTATCCTCAATTCCAAAGTAACCATATGATACTTTTCTTACTCAACTCCAAAACAAACTGTTGTGCATAAAACAAATTTATCAGTTGTTATTGCTTTATTCAAACAATCTATGGTGATTGGTGAAGATAAGACGTGTATCAAACTTGCACCATACTCTGCCTAAATAACTTCAAATGGCAACACAAACTACAAGCAGGCAAATAAATGCTCACCTGTGTCGAATAGATATTGCATGCTGACCATCGTATCTGAGCACCGAGGGCCACCAACGTTTCTATCAAAACCTAGACAACACCAAGCAGTCAACTCAAAACCCCACAGTAATCGGCTTCTGCAGTAATGACTTAAGTACCTCTTCTTCTTCTATTCTTTCCACAGCAGATCACTATTTATTTAAAACAAAAATGTTAACAATAAAGCAATCAAATTATTTTTCAAAAATTTCACCAAGACTGCAACACCGCAGAAAACTCGAGCCTCTTGAATCTTGAGTGCTGATCACACAGAATGTTGTAACTCAGCCACTGCACTTGTGTAATGAGTTAATTACTTTCAGATGAAAAAGACCATGTACAAGCTGCATATTGGTAATGTTGGTAACATAATAATAAGTGCCATGTCACAGCATCATGACTGGGGAGGCTTTATCATCCTTCGATTTCATGCTAAGTTACTTAGTTCAGACATCAAGCAAATCTCTCTGAATACACATGTAACAATAAACACAGCAGACATACAGCAGTTTGTGCGGTGATATGTGTGCATCCTACGATCTTTGCTCCATTCAAAGGCTTATCACCCTGTGCCCGTTTCCGCAATGCCATCAGTCCAGGCATTTCTAAACAATTACAACCAGCAAATTCATGTCAAGTCAGCAGCAGTAAACATTTTGCTAAGCATTTTAAGTGAAGTATAGCAAGGAAAAGGTCACATAAACAATATCTACCACTTTATAGCTCGAAAGAAATACAAAGCCAAATTCAACATGCAAATGTGCTAACCTTGTTCGGCTATCTCCAGCTCTCTTCGTCCAAATGCTGCTTGCTGAATGTTGCGGACACAGAAGTCGGCAAAACCTTTTGAATTTTGCTAGCATTAAAACAATCAAATATCTCACATAAATCAATATGCTAAGTAAGTAAGTAAGTACTAACTAAGTAAATGAATTTGTATAGTTCACAATGTCAACGTCAATGGGAGACCCACCAATAAGAGATACAAAAATGGGATTGCAGACTAAGGTGGCCTAAAAGCTCAGTTGTAGAAAAAATGACAAAAAATATAGTAAAAGGAAACTGTAAATGTAAAATAAGAGTACATATGCTTACAGTTAACTCTTAACAGCCCACATCACATTACAATAAACAGCAAACCAAACATCACCATATCACAGTTTCTAGTTTTCCAGTTCCTACATATCTGGTAAACATTAATAAATCTTGATTAAAATACCTGTGACTTTTCCCGGGGATTGACATCATCCTCTTCTGATGAGCTGCCAGTATATGATGCTGCACACACACACACACACACACAAACAAACAAAAAATATTTTACATAGCATGAAGTGTATAAATGCTTAAAATGATATGCTGACCAGAACTTATTTTACAGCTAAATAAAAATGTTAAAATAATGAATGCAGATACTAGCAGCAGGATACAGTGCAGAAATCAACAAATGCTTTGAAAAACATCTGTTCTACAGTGTAACACTTGTGTTACAGTAAACACCTGTCTCAGAATAAGAATATTCTGTGCTGCCAGTTTCTGACATTTCTCGTAATGATCTATCTTTGGAATAACGATCTTTTGATGATCGATCCTTGCGCTGTGCAGTAGAGCGCATACGATAGCCAGCTCCATCCCCTGCACCCGCTGCTGCATTATTAGCAGCATTGCTGATCTCAGGAACACAAATCTCGACATGCTTTGCACTGCGCGTGTTCTTCAGATCAAGCAGTGGCTCGCTCTCATTGCGCTGCATGTTCTCGGCTGCAAGCACGGCCGAATTCCCGTTCTTCTGCATCTCCACCGTGCTACGTGAAAGTTACCCGTATGCAATCCAATCCTTTAAACTTGTGCGATAATTTATCACCTCAGCAAGCATATGAACTATTAATAATTCTACAAAAAGCACAAACACAGCAAATTCTGTCTAAAATTCAGCAAAAAACCAATATAACATGTCACAATTTGAAAAGCAGTCCTGCAATTTTTGACCAACTGCAACCAACTGAAATAAAAAATGTAAATCATTGTCACTATGTCTTTAACCACCTTAAACTACCATAGCTACAGAAAAACTCCTAAAGTATTTTCACATACTTTTATTGACAAATATTGCTGAAAATAACATTCTACAATTAATGAAGTCTTGTCCATTATTTTCTGGTATTTTTCTTAATGTATACTGGTACCATACTAGCATTTGTATAAAAAAACAGAGTTCCAACAGAAAGCTAGATCCATTGCACGAGAGCTCATCGCCATTTTCCGCGCTTTTGAGCTGGCAAGGGTTAAACCCAATAAAGCTAGCATAAGACCCTAGTTGGCTGGATGGCCGGCTCTAATAACAGCTAGCAAGCCCACTTAACCAACTGGACCGGTCCATTATGCCAAGTTGCCAACAGTCCTGGTAAAAGAACCTGTTGTTATGCAGAACTCGCCGTTTCTTCCCTGACAGTGCCTGTAACCATTGTGGGTAGGAAGAATGAGTAAGGTACCGGCAAAGGGATGGCTACTGGCTAGGTTGAGTTGGCTGAGATGGCTTGGTTGAATATGAAGATTGTGCGTTATTTGTACAAGCGCATAAAATATTGCCTACTAACATAAATGGGCCAAGGACTACCAACCTGTCCTAGGATCACTTCATTCTAAATTACTTTTTTGCATACTACTTCATCTTAGTAGTCGATATCTAAAACAAAATTTACGGGTTTTTACTTAATTTTTGCTCACGAGCGATCTAAAGTACCCTGTGTTACCAATGGCTGTTTACGGCCATTGGTAACACAGGGCCACTCTAAATCGCTCGTGAGCAAGAATTTCGATTAGGGTTGGGGTTAGGTTTTAAAGTTAGGGTTAGTGTTGGCTATGTTACCTGGTCATATATTTCACATTTAATTGCTGAGATTTCGTCAAACAAAAGCGTAAACAAGCGCAGAATATTGACATACTATGATTACTATAGCTCGGACTTGTAAATACGTTACGTTACTTTGTGTTCAACGTTTTTCCAGTTCAAATGTTGATGTTGACAAATTCTTGAATGATGCTAAGTTAAAACCATTAAATCAATGACTGCAACGCCGAACCATCAAAAAAGGTACGTGTAATATTTTCATGGAACGGAATTTTGCTAAAATTATACATGATGTCGCGTTGGCTATAGAAAGGCATAATGCCATGTCTATGCCAATTCTTGCTGTTTTTACTGTAAAAAATCTCTCTCAACAGAAAAATAACAAAAGACCCAACTATTTTATTACAGATAATAACTCATAAGACGGAAATCTTTGCAAAATGCTTTTTAAATCAATAAAATTTGAAGACAGGTTGGTAGAGTGGAGTTTACTGGGCGCCATAGGAATACATTGCGCCTATTATTTCACATATATACCGTATAACTACCAATAGGGTTAGGATTAGGATTAGGGTTTAGGTTTAGGTGTAGAGTCAGGGTTAGGTGTAGGGTGAGGGTTAGGGTTTAGAATTAGGGTTAGGTGTATTCCTATGGCGCCCAGTAAACTCCACTCGTCCCGATAACCTTTTACCCATAAGGTGCATAAACGTGCTGTTAGCTCACTTAATAAATATGTATATTCGGCTTCATACAAACTGAAACAGGCTGTTAGCCAGTTGACCTGTTATGAACGTTGCGAATTTGTGATATTTCAACACAACAAGCTAAGGTTGGCCAAAAAGTAGACAGATCCGCCCACCAAACTTTGAACCCAGTTCCTAAGAAAATGTTGGGCCACCCAGTCGTGCTGCCGTATAATACACAGATGAGTTCGCAGAATTGACAATGGAATGATGAACTAGGTCGTCCTTGAACAATGGTGACGAAGGTGCCCGCATATTTGCCGACACCAGTAAGTGTCAGCGACCGGCAATAGCAATAAATTATATTATTCCAACTCAATAAACCATATACTATACAAAGTCTACACTTATGCCATGAACGTTAAACGATGTGTCGAAATTTTACAGCATTTATAGCTCACAGCAATAAAAACAAACACGACACACTGCAATCTTATGCAACGCCAACGGTGACTTTAATCAACACTATTAAATAGTCTTTGCATCGGACATTCGTCTATATATAATTATAGATCAAGGGTTGATATAGATCGTCAGTATAGGCAATGCATTGCAAACCCGGCGGGTATTTTTCAAACCCGAATTTACGGGTTTGACGGCTTCCAAACCCGGGTACCCGGGTTTAAAGACCGGGTACCCGGTGGGCGGCCGGTAGTTACCGCAGCAATGAGCATATGACAAATAGGTTGAAACCCTGCAAAGAAAATACGAGATACGGCCAGTTTTCCGTTGAAAAGCGCACACTTTTCCTACCCTCTCCATTCATTACCAAATTTGAAATTGTTTCCCTTGCACTGCATCATCCAAATTTTGCAAGCCTATGTTACTTTTGACAGAACTAATTATTCATGTAAAAAAAACTATTCTTTATCTGCCGGAGCCAGAATACATCCGTTATAAACAGACAGACAGACAGACAGGCAACAACTCGTACCAACTGAGCCCGGCCTTCAAGCTTAGGCTCATACAGATAACCATAGTCTACGGCTCAAAAAAGTACATGTAAAAGCTATCATTAGCAATTTTATACTGCATAGACTTACTGATTGACACCCAAAATTAAGCGCGTAAACTCAGGTTTTTGCCATCTCTCAAACCCGAGTTTACGGATTTGAACTTGAAAACGGCCGGGTTAACCCGGGTTTTCAGGTACCCAGGTTGCATTCCCTAATCGTCAGTCATTCGTTAAGTGGAGTTTCCATCCAACGCAACGCAATAACGCAAACATATGACAAAACGCAATGAACGTAGCCGACGCTACAAACGCTTCCATCCTTGCGTTCTGATCGTTGCGTCAGCTCCGTTTTTAATTGTTACATAGGCCTACTTTCCTTCTGGTCGCAGCAGACACTGCATGTGTTTCAGTTGGACGGAAACCAGGGGCGGCGCCAGTTCTTCAGAGTCGGGAGGTCCATATGTCCAGGTCAAGTGATGGTTGTCGATTTAGCGCCGCTCCAACCCCCGCTTCACCCATCCCACCCATCCAAAAAAAGCTTGGATTTGCGTGAGTCTCATGTCGGTCGTTCTGTAGGAGGCTGAGAGAGGAGGGCAAAGGAGGAGGGTGTCCGGACGCCTGGAACTCCCCACCCGTCGCCGCGTTGCCCGACAGCAGTGCAGTGGCATAGCCAAAGCCTGGAATTTGCTTTGTGATGCACTCCTATGACGGCCAAAGAACGAAAATTCCAACAGCGCAGGAGGGGTTCTTGGGAAGGCCGGGGGAGGGGGTTCTGAAGGGGCACCACAGGGCACCAAACCGAGATCCCTCCCTAGAGCTAAGGGACCTGCCAGCCCCTCAACCAGATAAAATTATAATAATAGATACAAGGGATATAGTCTGAACTCAAGAAACAGAAAGCTGGAAATGTTGATTGAAAACATGTTATAATCAACAATAACAATATTGCATCATCCACATTAGTACGGTATTATGGCATGCTAAAAACATACCAGGAACGAAAATTATAGACCAACACTGTGGTCAAACTAAAGCAAACACAGTACCCACACGCTAGCATAGCTTACTTACCTCTGCAACCAGTGGCTAATCCATTATTCTTATTTTTTCGACGCTTCATTCAGCAGCTAATAGCTTACGCCCTAAAAGCTACTGGCCGTTCTAAGTCATCTATTTAAATCCTCTTCCGTCAGCCTATTCCCTCAGCAATGCTCTCCCGCACTGCCACATGTAGTCAGCTAAACGCAACCAGCTTGTAATATAGGGGCGAGATCAGAAATACTTTATTTTAGACCAATCGTCCAATGCATTTTGCACAAAAAATAATCCACGCAAAAAAGTTTCAGTTGCATTATATACTTAGGCCTATATAATCAAAGTCGAGGTCAGGCATCTTTTCAAGCTCAGACCTGAGCAATGATCATGCATGATCAAACACGACAAAAGTAAAAATACTAAAATGAACATAAACTGAACATAACACGTACTGGAGCTATAGCTGTCTGCAGACGACGCGGAAATAGACCGGCTATGTAGCTTGGCTCGTTGAGGCATCACATTCTTCTTGTAGCGCAACTCCTGCATATTATACGAACAAAATGTATTAAAATATGCAAATATTAGAATAAGATCGCAGCCCAATTGATGCTGTCACCGACAAAGTCTAGGTCTACCAGTATATTGTGTGCTTCTATAGGTGTTCGTTTGACTTATACACGGTGTTTCATAAAAAAGCACCTTTTTCTTTCTTTTATAACTCAGTCAAATAGTGATCAATTTACGTGAAATTTTTACCAGCTGTAGCTGAAAAAATACTAATTCAAAATATTGTAACAAAATGTAGCTAATAATTCAATATTCTTTGCTTATCGTGATGTAACGCTGACACCATAATGTGTTGTGAATACAAGCTAGCTGTCTCAACTGGTGCTGTCAGTTGCTACCCTACTTCGATGATAAACTTTATCTGGTTCACTGATGAAAAAATGTTTATTGTATCAGCACCAAGCAACATGGGGGCATGAAAGCAGGCGTCTCGCGATCCAAAAACTCAACCATCTTGCAAGCAGTGTGTGCTGGTGCACTGTCTTGTTGGAAGATGTGAAAGTCAAGTGTGTAAAAGTGATCATTTTGAACATTTTTTGTGACTGCAATGATAAAACTTCAACAGTTTGTTATCAGTGAACCAGATGAAGTTCACCATCGAAGCAAGGCAGCTATTCAGCAACTGTCAACACCAGTTGCGACAAGCTCATGTTTGTACTAACGGCACATTATGACGTCAGCATTACATCACCACTAGCAAAAAATATTTAACTGCCATCTATATTTTGCAGACATATTATGAATTAGCATTTCTTCAACTACATCTGGTGATAATTTCGTGCAAATTGGTCATCATTTGAGCGAGTTATGAAAAAAGAAAAAGAGTGCCTTTTTAATGAAACACCGTGTAGATTGCTTCTGTTTGTCATTCTTGCTGCCAAAATATGCAGCCTACACTGTACAAGGTATCATCCAGGCTTATCCCATAAGTAAAGGTCTATTATATTCAACCGATCAGCATGTCCTAAAAAGTGGGCATACCAATGATGTCTGAGAAATCACCATGACAAACATCATCAACAAACCCAGGCACAAGACTTTACAAGTCCTGAATGTACATCAAAAAATCATAATTTTTAGCACTACGTAAATAAGAAAATAAGCAATTAATTCTGTAATGCATCACTCATACAGCACCATTTTTTACACAGCAACTATAATGTCCGCTACGTAACCTAAACTAAAATAGCACAGCCTATAAACTACAGCCTATATAGCGATCCATTGTGTAACTTTCCTACGCGCAACTATACACTGTAAGGCTGGCGTTTGACGACTAAAGGTCATAATAAACACTATGACCCTGTTTCTTTTTCGTGAATAGATGTAAGCTGAGTGATAACCGTCACCGCCGGCCAACTTATTTTCCAGGCTATCGTATTTCATGCAGCTTAGATAATGTCCCCAAAGTGTACTTTTGGTTTAATGTTTAAGCGCGAGGTTTACCAGTTTTACGTGCGACAGCACGTAGTGCTAAGCGCGTCTTAGCTAACGTAAAGGCTGTGTTTCTATCATAACGACGCAAACCATAAGATCACGAAATCTTCACTGTTAGCTCAGTTCAGCATCCGTAAAGCTTTTACAGAAATTCGAAAGTGGTCACCCCGACCGAGGGTAATAAATGATAAATGGAGAGGAAAAATTTAAGCACTTTATCCAGTAAGTTGCCATATCTCAGAAAAGGTGCATGTGAAATAGAACTGAAATTACTATTAACTTGAGAAGTCTAAAACGCCCTTTTGATTGCCACCAGAATCAATGACCTTGGCTGACCAGTGACCTTGAACGGGGTACCGCACACCGTACGAATGATGCGCCTTTCGGTGCTCATCACGAAAATTTGAATAAAGATCGAGGCATACTTTCAGCGGCAAAACGTATAGAGAGGGAATAAAAATGCGAAACTGGAAAACGGACGACAAGTGAGTGAGTGAGTGAGTAGGGTTTAACGTTCCACCCGACACAGTATAGGTCATTTCGGGGAGGGCCTTTAGGCGGAAAGCACACAAACACATAATAATGGAACAGTAAGTTTAACCTTTGCAGAAACACAAAACACAAGATACAAAAAACAAGCTAAACCTAAAATTGTAAAAACTCCATACGGGTGCATATGTAATCAACATAATGGTAGTTCTAATATTCTTCCCTGTTATCCTCCAGACAGACATCAATGTGATAATGCTGTCTATTAGAGGACAGGGGGCAAAACGGACGACAAGAAATGCAAGACTAGAAAATGCGAAACGTATTCTGTGAATTTGACGTACAGCTAGAACTTTGGCCCTTGACCTTTTAACCTCTTGACCCTAAAACCTTATCGGTGAATCGTTGTCCTAAGATGCATGCACTGGTAGCGAAAACGTACATCAACATTTCACGGAAACATTTCGGACCGACGCAATCAATTTGCAGTGGCTTTGCAATATACTTGTTGGAC
>Ga0209671_1004048_pt1 | contig 14371 bp, 8 predicted proteins | sample WorMetHERISLAND2_2_FD_187401 | JGI IMG/M metagenome (GOLD analysis project Ga0209671, IMG submission 187401) | Marine gutless worms symbiont microbial communities from Max Planck institute for Marine Microbiology, Germany - Olavius geniculatus... | ecosystem: Host-associated > Annelida >... | reverse complement strand
GGGCAAGCAGGGCGAGCTCATTGGTCATTGGCTGACTTGTTACGTGAGCGTAATTACGTAGACTACCGACGTCGTTAGACAGTGCCTACTGTACTGCACTACTGCTTGTCTGTAGGTCAGTTTACCAAAAAAACTAAACCATGCTAGGCCTACTTTATGTCAGTTCAGTTATTCTGGAGCGCCACTTCCATTGGACGCCACTTTTGTAAGTCGACCCGCCTTAAGCGGCCACTTCTTCTAGTGCGCCTTCGATTCACCGTCGATCTGCACCGGATACAACAGTATACTGTTACGCTAACGATTGACCGGGGACACATTAGCCTACGTCGATTGACCCTAATTTCGTTGACTTTGAAAATTTACAGTTTTGTACCTATATCGGGCACTTGCGGCTTGTTGTAGGACTTGTGCCCGATTTCGGTTCAAATACGATCCTATCTGTTTTTGTCGTCCCCATGGCAACAAGCTTTAATCCCAATGTCCTAATGTCAACAAAATCGGCCCCATGCTACAGTTGCATCGTTAGTGGTTGTTTGACACTGGATACTGGACACACGGATGTGGGGCCAGATTAGATTGGTCGTCGTATTGACTGTCTTGGTCAATACAGCTTGGTTCGCCACAACTGGACTCACAACGGACTGTAGTTACGTGTTTTTTTTGCTCAGCAACCTGATCGTGTTTGTCTTCTTAGTAAGTTTGCATGCGTCCGGCAACTTGGCCGAAAAAAAACTGTTGACGGACGATAACAATAACGATAACTGTAACGATAAGTATGTCAAGGACAGAGCGCAAACACACAAAACACAAAAGTCTCTGTGTGACAAAGTACCAAAAATCCAGCAACTCGATTAAAGCAAGTCAGAATCTGCCACTTTTGCGTTTGTCTTCCGGACACTATTCGAAAGGTCCGAACGCTGTAATCTTAACCAATTATCCTATCTGTGATATAGTCAAAGAGCGCGGCATTTCATTATATGTAACTATGACAGTCATTGAATTTTTCTGTAACCACGGTCATTTTTACCTTCACATAATGTTTGCAAAATAAAAAAACGCACAATGTTTGCGCTGGAGAAAAAGATTGTTATTCGTTTTTTCCTTAGAAGTTTGTCGTAGACGTTGTCGTTGTCACGAGACGGCGCCATTCACATGCCGCTCTGTTCTGCGCGTGTCGCTGTGTCGTCGCCAAGCTAAAATTCAGCCGCCACAATTTTAAGCCACGACTTGTCATTCAAACAACATAAACAGTTTTCCAGGCGAACTTCTCGAAGTGCCATCCGCCATCTTTTACGCACGCATTCAATCTATTTGTGTACTTTTCAACGGCTTTGTTTATCGGTCCTTGTGGCAGGTTTTCCCACCCCAGATCATTGACAGTTATTAGAAAATGGCAAAGAAAACTTTTAAAATAGATTTTGCCGCCTCTGTTAGTGACTGTCAAACGAAAATTCAGTTATGTAATATATCTTCATTATTTCCACATGTTCGTGTGTGTGTTTTCTCTGTTTTTGCGAGGTTTGTCTCGCTTTTATTGCCTCCTGCATTAAACAAAAGAATGGATGGTAATGCTGTGGTTAATGCATTGCATAGCTTTCACTGACAATGCGGACGGCACTGCATGCCATTAACGTCTTGCTTCCATTAGCAGCCAGGGTTTTGATCACGACGTGCAATGCGATAGGGATCATGACGCTCGAAACAAATCGTCATGCCCTACAAAAATCTGGCGCATGCACGAACATGCAAAAGAGGATAAATGTCAAATTGAGTTATGGTTTGTGCATTTTGCATCTTTTGCTGATGCTTTGTCGAACCCGTTACTTTGGTTATTTTTTTCGGTTATATTTCATGTAAGCATATGCCAAAAAGCCCACATGGACGAGTTATATCTGCATAAAATTCGGCATAGTAGACAAAATCAACTGCGTCAAATTGCGATTTCTGCCAATATCGTGCTGCATAATTATATCAGCAGAAAGCGATGCGAGTTATTGCAGATAACTTTTGTTATCTACTACCTATAGTACCTCAGGAGCAGCAACGCCGTTTACATTCCACGTGCGACACGTGACATTAACGAGCCAATATCAGTCGTATCAATGTCGCGATTGTCGCGATGTCGCTGTCAACAATATATCCGTAGTCGCTGGGAAAGGAATGCTTGAAACGATGCGTTTCCAAGCAATTCCGGACGACAGTAAATGAGCACGAAGGCGACGTAACGCGCTTCATCAGGTCGTTAATCAATGTGCCGGAAAAGCCAGCGGCGTGCACCTGCTAAGCGAGCAAATGTCGACAGCCGATGAGCGGATGACGTAGCCGACTGATTGAACGCCACACTCAGGCGCCAGCGGACACGGAAAACAGGGACACTTGCCATTTCCCGCGGACAAGCCAAAAACTGATAACTTCGGTATGATTTATCTGAGCGCGCTATATATCGTTCACCCGGCGGACGTTATAATCATGCACAAAAAAACAGTCGCAGAATAATTGTCGCGTTCGTTGAATAGTTGATTGAAAGTATACTGAAGAGTCGGTGGAAGGTAAATATTGAACAGTTTGTTGCCTGCCTCGACAATGTTTTTCGGTGCAGCGGTGGTGCCATTGTGTTCAATGAGTCCTAATAAGAACAGCTATTGCTAGGATAGCCGAACGTATTGATTGACAGTGACCTTTAAGGTCATTCAGGGTCAATAATTTTCATCTCATCTGACAGGGCGTACGCTTTTGACCATATCTCTGATTGTTTCCAAGATATGGCCCGTTTTCCGTTAAAACGCACATTTTTATACCCCTTTCATTCAACCCAAAATTTGGAAATGTTTCCCTTGCACAAAATCGCTGAAATTTTGCATGCCTAGGTTTAAGACACATGGCTTTTTTTCTTTACGACTTAACGCTTAGTCACAGAAATCCGTGACAGACGACGAACGGACGACGGACAGACAGATAGACAGACGACAACCGTACCATAAGTTCGACCGTTACGTAAGTACGGTTGGCTAATAATACCTGTGCACATACATACATCAAAACGTAGGCTACTGAAATGTAACTGCAGCTGCTGACTATGTGCGCATCGACCAGTTCGCCAGCGCCGTTCGGAGCATAAATCGACCGATGGGAGGAATACCGAACGCTCATGACGCATGATTGACTACAGCGCATCATTAAATACGACATTATGCTGACAATACACGTGCAACTGCCGACTGGCTTGCGTGGAAGGCAAAAGAGATATCGCTGCCAGCATCAGCAACCGATAGGAGATCTGTGTCATCGCTGGCGCCGAGAACAACAAAAATTCTGTTGTTACGCTCAGCATCAGCCGTCTGCGGTAATCTGCCGTCAAAGTCAAGTCTTGCAGCGTGGTTACTCTTTGTAAACAGAGGATCTATGTATCATTAGCTTGCTTCCACTTCCAGTCACACCTATATATGCTGACGCAGAATTGCGGCCACGGTAGCGCTGTTCTCTAGATGACTTTTCTTTAAAAAAAATTAGGCTACTCAGAGAAGAACTCTTGGCAGCGATACTGAGTTGTAACTTTGACGCCCACGAGTTTTTTCTTATGCGACTTAACTTTATTTGCATTATTTTTAGCTTTATTTCGGCGATTCGCTGCTACCAGTAAAATATTAATGATAATCACTATTAGGCGGAATCGCTCTTACATTTCTCCGTAGCGTGGTCTGTCGTCAGTCTGTCGTCTGTCTGTCACCTTCGTATCGATGCTTAAACAGTTCGACACATTTTGGTGACGCCATTTGGCAAGTACTCTTGTGAGATCAAATGACACATTATGTTAGATGAAGTTCCTTATTCTCAAATAAAGAAAAAAGACGGGGTCAAAGCCACAGTCAAAACACGCAACTGCCTCTCTTGTGCTGCGACCTGGTAAATACAAACGGAGATTCCGCCCATTGCCAAATTACGTTGTTTATTTTTATTATCAACAAACCGACAGACCTGTATCGGACAGACGGTAAGCGTCTAGACATCATGACTTTTGGTCTATCCCGGGAGACAGGCAGGCATCTGGAATGTGACAATGTCCTGTAGACGGGTCGATTTCTACGTCGATGCATCGGCGCTGCGGCCGCAATTACTGCTACTGGTAAAACGCCCCAATACACCAATATGTCCACTCAGTTTGTCTTTCATCCGATTGCCATTGAGACACGGGGTCCACTGAACGAGTCGGCTCATGATCTGCTGACTGGCAGACGTAATGCCCCTCTGATGACAACCGAGTGTTTTTTGTGTTTTCAGCGTGTTCCTTTTGTCGCGCAGCGGTTTAACGGTGCCCTGTTGCACGACGGTCGTTCCGGCATCCAGACCAGTGGTTAATTGTAATGTTGGAATTACCCAAAACTTTGTTCTGTATAATAAAAAAATAACAGCAATAAGAAAAACTGAAGCAATTTGGCAGAAAACGGAATCATCTGGTAAATCATAAAACAGTTTTCGTAAGTTGCAAGCAATTGCACGTTTTGTTTTGGGGTCCAAAACCAAAATCTTCTTTTCCCCTGTGCGTCAGGGACCTCATCTGACACAATGTGTCGTTGGAGCCAACAAATGTACCTTTCAAATGACAGATCTTGACACGTTAAACGGTTTGAAGAAGGTGCGCGAATATGACAAACGACAGTCGACAGACAGACGACAGCGACGCCGTTCAATATTACTAATTAACCTAGTTTATTTTGTAGTTAGTAAAGGTCAAATCTGGTCGAAGAAACGAAAAGCTGCCGCGATATCATCTACTATAAATAACGGAATCGTCGGTTGATCGGCTTAGTACATCTGAATGCAGAATCTGCGGCGGGATTGTAGAGCGAACTCTTCGGCTTGAAGTGCGGGCAAATTACAGCGAGCGACGGCGACATCTAAGTGCAGCTGCTCAGCTGTAAGATCCCATCAGAAGATACAACACGCTCCGCAGACCACCATCCCACCTATAGGCCTAGTCATTAGGTTGCAGCCAGCCACCCAAGCTGTAGTAGGCCTACTACTGGCATTAGCCTTGCGCGGTACGTGAGCACAAAACTATAATTTCGACTCAGACGCAAAGAGGAAAGCGCAGTAAACATACAATCGACATCAGTATTATCAGCGTCAGCAACAGTTGCAGCAGCAGCAGCAGCAGCCGCAATGGCTACATCAATAATCCGTGTTTGAATGAGATTAGGATAATTTCCATGTGTAACAGTACCAAACATTGCAATATCTAAATACTTTGAAATACTTGACCTCTTTTTAGTTGTTCAACCAAAGTCCATTAGTAGCCTATCAGCTACATAGACCGTGAATATAATGAAGTGCCTTTGTTTACAACTTTAGAAGAACTCTCTGACACATAGCTCATTATATCCACTCTTCACAGATGCTATCTGACGACCAGAGACGTGTGCATTATAATCGCATTATAATGTTTTCTTTATGGTTTTATATGGTTTTTAAGTCTCTCGGGGATTTATGCCTGCTCAGGATAAAGATAGGCCTACTAATGGTGCACACATGGCAGCAATATTTGATCAGCTTGTGGCAACTCTTCCTGGCTGTATGCAGAATGCAAAGAAACCGGCCTTCACGTTTCAACAAGTGCTATAGTCTATGATGTATCTCACCGGATTGTATGACATCTTGGTTAGTACTGCGTCACAATGGAATGGAATGGACACTTTGGTTAGTACATTGGTGTTACGCAATGAGCCGCGACGGCATAGCTTCGCCTCTTCGCCTCTCCGCTAGTGAAGAACCCCAGCAGACAATAAATGAAGCCGATTGAGTAAAATATACGTTCTAGCGAGTCCGCAATCTGCATGTAGGTTGTTGCAGAGACGTAGAAAATTGCTAAAAGACGGATTAATGTTCCGCAAGGAAAGAGAAAGTGAGAAATTAAGTCTAAGTATAAATAAGTTCATATAGACGAGTTAGGAATAATTTCAGAATAGACGAGTAGGCCTACCATACTAATATGATTGAATTTAATTGTGCCGTCTATAACCATTAGCGACTGACTAAACTTCGTTCTTGCGCGAAAAACGCCTTTAACGCTTCTCAGACCAATTAGCTAGCCTATGTAGAGAGGGGGATCTTTGCCCTGTACTAAGAACCCCATCCCCGCTTTCGGTGTTTAGCCTCGATTTCCGGCCTTTCCCTTTGGGTTGTTTTTGTAAACGACTGTCAGCTAGTAAAGACACTTTTATGTACAAAGCACAGCACAACGACAGAACAGCAATCAAACGAACACCGTTCAGTGGCGCTGGCGTTTTGAGACTTCGGTGCCGTATACAAATGTGCGCATTTACTGACCTACTACGTACTTAAAGGAGATTTTTATGACAAACATATCCCTTTACTAGTGGCGTGAGGCGACCTCCATTCCTTCCTGCAAACTAATGAGTCCATCTATATGTGGATGACAAATAACAAATCATTTTGCTACACAACCAAACCTGCTGTCAACCATTTCTAACGCGTTAGAGTAGCTGTAATGTAACAAGCAAAGATGTCGGCGACTGGCTGTATGCCGAGTGTTTTAGGCGCCAACAGTACTTAAATGGTCAGGCCTAATTTGCAGTCTGTGCTGAAGCCGCCCGACGCGCTGAGCCAGCTACGGCCAGTGTCCGATCCGTTCCCATACAACTAAACGCTAGACAAGACAATTTCTCAAAGTTCTGTCGACATCGACATTTTAAACTGAAAATTGGCACGACGGTTACTCGTGAATTGGAATTGTTCAGATCAATTTTTTCTATATTTTATTCGAATTCGGAACTTTTGCGTTTAAAAATTAATTTCTTTAATCATCTTTAGTTTGTATGTGTAGACTAATGGTTATTAAAAAACTATGTAACACCAGATTACTGACAGAAAGCTGCCAATTTGCAGAGCAACGCATTAAAAGTGACTGAGGGAGACTTGCAAATTATACAAGTGGTCTTGTATAGCTTTTTCTGGTTTGGTAATTTGCCCGCAGTCAGTACTAAACATACGTATGGTTATACTAAATCTGGCGACTGCTAACAGACTTTGCTAGTAACAAGTGCAATGCCGAGTTAAAGCCATAAATAGTATGCAAGACGCAAATAGTGGCACCCTCACGTCTCCTGGTCACTAACTGAAGCTCGCTGTCTCCTGATTAAAACCTTGTTGTGACGACTTAACTGTTACGAAACGTCAATCGGTGATACGTGTTCTCTGCAGTCCTTATCATGAGACACATTGTTCCGTCGTTTAGTTAATCTCTGCGTTTTCTGTTTGCATCATGTCGGCGGTGTCTTAGATCAGCTATTATGTACGCTATGCAAGTTGTACTCTTCCAACACCTGTCGTGTCTTCCGGTCTTGCTATCATTTCCGTTAGCGCTATCTAATTTTGTCCACATCCGCAACGTTAACCTTCCGGGTAAGCATACAGGGCAGAGTTCTGCCAAAAAGTGCTAACGCTATAGTAAACTACATGTATTATCTTGGTTGTTACAAAGACTTCATATATTCAGTTACGATGTAAGTTTTTCTAACAAGACGTGTCGGCGAGTTTGCTGTCATGTAAGTCAATTAATCAGCAAAAAGCAATCCTGTTTTTCTCGTTAGTTTTATCTGACCATCTGCAGTTTGCAGTTGTACAATTCTCTTAAAACAGCCCGAAATGGTGCAGGTGCAGAGAGGACTTCAAAGTGCGGTAATTGGATCGAGAGTCTTTTACGTGCGTGTCGTTGGCCTGTAAATAGCGAAACTAGTCGATTGCGACGATCACGTTTGATGTTGAAGCTACAATAGCTAAGTGTGCATAGACGTACATCGTGGTTACAGACATTTTGGATGAAGCCTGTAGGTCTAGTTTTGTGGTTTTATACTGTCTCTGCTAGAGTGGTTAAACATTGGCTGAAAACACCTGCAGACTTAATCTTGTATAAAAATTACAAACAGTGGTATAATAGTAAAGTGTAGACCAATTTTTGCGAAGCTTATTTGAAGATGCTTATAAGGTCTAGATGATTGATTGCAAATCTGCTGTAGCCTTATGCCAGAACAATAATGATTAATGAGGCAGGCAAGAAACTTTCTTTTTGTATTTCTACAAATACACACACATTTTATCAATTGGAACAAAATACAGTATTTTTGAAAAAGAGACTACCAGATGACGAGCATGCTCCTAATGTATCAAATTATCAGGCCGTATAGCTTTAGTGTGTGCTATGTAAAATTATGGAAATAGAACATAATTTGTCTTTGACATGCTAGTGTCAATGAGACGTTATAATGCTTAACGCTAGTAGTAAGTAACAACATGTTTTTTTCAGCGATAAAAAATAGACTACCAGTACCATCAATAGGTAAGCATTTAAGGCAATGTGTTGCCGAGAATCGTCGTAATTTATCTTGGGACGAGTAGAGGCTAACGTTACTTTTGTTCTTTTATCCGAATACAGATTGCAAAGATAAAAATGCGTCATTAATGCATAGGGAGACCTGATAATGCCGTCGAGAGATCTATTTTACATCGGTGGTTGTTATAGCGTAAGTCTTTTTATAACTGCCCTCATGAAGAGAACACTAAAGCTATGGTAACTTCAATTATGAGAAGCCCTGGCGTTTGGCATGCGTCATCAGAAGGCTGCGTGCAATTGCATGCCGGGAAACGTCGGCGTTATAAGCTTATAACGAGCTAATGTCGCAGACTCGACGAAGCAGACAGAAATAAAACAGAAGAAAAAAGCTTTTATAGCACATTTCCAGAAATAGTTATCATTAACACTCGGCAGCTTTAGCTCATATCATTATTGTAAAATGACTTGACAACGACTTGACCTGTCGGATTACCGACCCTTAATGCCGCTGCACACATAATTTAGTTACAGCTATGCATAGATAAACGCGGAGCTATTTTTGTCACTGTCGGTTATGTTTCGTTTTTTTTTCAGCTCAGCATAGCAATTTATTAAACCAAAAACTGATTGCAACCTCACCGAGGTCAGCCACCTTGTCGTGGTGGTGGGGCTCAACACCGATGACCCGAAAGATTTCTAAAATCTGGAGGCGAGGAGCGACTAAGCGCTGACCAAATTCGTGTAGGCATATTGCTACACGATACCAGTTCTCTTGTGCTGGTTTCGGCTGACTACGGCTTTATAGCCGTCTACTTACGGCTTTACAGCCGTTTATTTACGGCTTCACAGCCGTTACGGCTTTATGGCCGCTACCTGTAACCTTCTGGTTACATTCGGGGACGCGCATTGGCCGTAACAGTGCACTGTGTCCTAATAAAAAGTGGACCTCAAACCAGATAACTGTAATTCAACAAAAACTTGTCAGTTTTGTCTAACATTTTAGACATACTAACTGTAGACTATCAAGTCAAACATAATGACACTTAGGCCTAAGTTTTAAAAAACACACGACAAAATCAGTTTTATTGGCAGCTGAAAATAGAGTTTATTAAACTGGAATTTCGCATTGCGAAATGAATCAAATTAAATCGACCAAAAAACAGATCTTAGCATTAAAATGCATCCCAAGGTCATTCAAGGTCAAGCAGTTTAGGGTTCTTAGAAAGCCGATAAATTACTTCACGTTGGCGTGCATTTTCGGCGACCGGTGACCCCAATGTTTGAGTCCCCCTTGCCACGGAACCCCTACGAACATCTGCATGAACCTTACATTACCCAAAAGTAGAGTCAGTGGGAGCCTACATTTTTGCCGCTAACAGTATGGGTCTATCGTTTTTCAAATTTTCGTCACGAGCTTCAAAAAACGCGCGATTGGCACAGAGTGCGAAATAACCCTTCAAGGTCATTTAAGGTCGATGATTTTCGTGTCATCTGAAAGTGCTTATGCGACTTCATATTAGTAGGTCTAACCAATAGTAGGCTAACCTTGGGCCTATCTCTCACCGCTTATGAGATACGGCGACTAATCAGTTGAAAAATGCACGATTTTCCTACCCTCACCCTTTTGCTCAACTGCAAATTTAAGAATGTTTCCCTTGGAATAAGTCGCTAAAATGTTGCGTGCGAAAAGCTGTAACATCATGACATGCATACAATTTAGGCCTATGCGTGGCGTGGTAAAAACTGTGTTACTGTGTTACTGATGATTCGCCAGGCGGCGACGCCATCGCGCTTACAGAATGTATTCGCTAATTTTGCGAAATGCAACTGGTTGATGTACAGCCGACAGTAGCCTGTTGCAGAACATGCACAGTTCTCAGAAGAGCCAAAAAACTAGAATCAAGTACAACGAGACCCTTATAACCTTCGAAATATTGCCTACGATTTAAAGTGGAGTTTTCAATGCAATGCGGGCAATAGATGACCGCATAGTGCGCTGCGGTATTATTAGCTCATGCCAATTAGCTGCCACTTCCGACATTGTCAAAGCGCTTCTGGCCACGAGTTTGTTTCATGTAAGAAGCGCTATATCAAGTACTGGACTTCACCTTTACCTTTACTTTTTCATCCAACGCGGCGAACGCTATGGCTAAAACGCAAAAACAACAGAAGCGGTCGTCGCTTTGCGTACGTTGCGTTGAAAAAAACCACGTTGGGGGCTTAGGTGCTATACAGTTCCGGAGTGATCTTCGTTTCGGTCATAGATGTAAAAATGTTTTAAAATGTTTTTTAAATAAAAGTTTAAAAACATGTTTGTGTTTTAAAAAATTTTGTTTCTGTTTTTGTGCTTTTTGATGTCGTGTTTTTGTTGTTAAAACATAAACGTACAAAATTATGTAGAAATATTTCTCATGGGCAAATTGCGTTTAGCGTCCTTTTTCTGAACAGTGCCAGTGTTTTGTAGCAGTAATATTGACTTTTTTGATTAGTATTGACGGTTTTTCTTACTTGAATGAATACTGTTTTTAATGTTTTTTTATGTTTTTTTATTTGCAAATCAATGTTTTTAACATCTGTGGTTTTAGTAAACACTATCTCCTCCGTGTTCTGGACTGGAACCGAGCGTTTGGCCACACCGGCCCGTACAATTCTAACAGTTCGCTACCAATAAATTTGACGAATTTTCAACTCTACGTTTTATTATCTTTCAACAGCAACCTATGACTCATTTTATCAAGCGACTTTCACCAATTTAGGCTAAGCCTAGTCATGCACGCTGCTGTTTTTTTTCGTGTTTGCAATTTGTTATTAATTTGATATGACACTTAATCAGTTAAGCTGCGTTAACGTGGTTAAAAAAATCTCTAAACTATCTTTTAACAGCAATTTATAACGGTTAAATTACTATTAACTTACTGGAAAAACCGGAGCTGGATTGTAGGTTACTACGCTTTTTATTTTCATGCTTGCAATTTGATCATGTTTTTTTTTGCATTTTGTCCATATTCTGCGCATTTGTTTTTTTTGCATTTAACTGCTAGTGAATATTTCTGACAGTGCTACAAAACAAATCGCAACGCCGAAAACTTTTGGTGCATATCTAGACTGATTCTTAGACGTTTTGCACCAAACTGCACAAACAGAGAATATTTAGATTTAGTCCACAGGCTAATGATGAAAAGATTCGTGTTGCTGAAATGTTTTGGACTTAACAAATCAGCGTATAACTAAACCAATGTCGCTTATATTACCGGCGCCGCTGCGCAGGCCACAGGAGACTGAAATACGGTAGCATCGATCGAAGTGCTATTGGTACGTAGATGTGCATACAAGGCAACGTAACTGGACTAAAACGTAATAAACTGGCACGGTTTTGGTTTAGTTTTTGACCAACTGACCAATGGGAAAGCAGTAATACCCCGTTTATACGATCGAGCAAACATCGAGCAGACATCGAGCAAACGTCGAGCAAACGTCGAGCAGGCTTGATGGAACCCCGCCCCTGGCTCAAATGTAGGCCTAGGCTTAGCCCACAGCTGATCACGTGTTATATAGGCCTTCTAATTACAACCCGTCCACCCTCCTAATTATCATGCTACTTACCATAGCTCGTCGAGCTAGCTCGATGTTTGCTCGATCGTGTAAACGAGGTATAATGCATTACAGTACGCATCGTCTAACGGCGTAGGTGGCCTACGTGACTACGCTCACGTACGTGTCAACCAATGACTGGTGGGCTCGCTCTGCTTTTCCGTTTGCCAATTCGTCAAAAACTAAACCGCGTCAGTTCAGTTCAATTACGTCGCTCTGTACGCGCCTTAAAGCGTGGCCCGGGTTCGACATACGGGACGCATGGAGTCGCCGGGTGGTTAGTTTGTTGGACGGTGGTCTGCATGTGAGGCAGGTTCTGACCCCGGGTGACCAGCAGGTCATCCGGTCGGTCGTTTGCTGGTACCAGTGATTGATCGTCATTGCGTCGTCGTCCAATCGTCGTCCACGTGCCGACTGCCGACATCGTCTCCACGCAACGACCGGAAGTCCTGTTCCAGACGCTGACAGATTTATTCCACGCACAGGCCGGCCGACACCGGCGGGCAGGGAGCGCTGTGACTCCGTCCGCCACGCCTACATGCAGCAAGTCGATGCATCACTGTAGCACTAAGCTTATATCGATCCGTTCACGATCACAATATGATTATGCTTCCAGTGGCATACTTCAACTTTTGAGTCTGATATCCGCGCAAAAGTATAAGAACAAAAGATTCCGCATAGATCAGCAGCCAGCTCGTCAATCGTGCCGATCGTTCTGATCGTTCACTAAGAACGTCCACTTTGCGGCGTTTAAGCCTGTGAGAGTTAAATTTTATTAAGTTACCACGTGACCTCCGGCAATTGGGCAACAGGATGGATTGGCTGTCTTTGCCTTCAACCGATCATATTAGCAGTTCTGGTCGCAGAATTTGGGCTCACTGTTACGCAGAACTCGCTGTTTTCTCTTGGCTAGCAAGTAGCCACGTAATCGAGAAGAATTGGCGTGCGCTGTCACAGAAATTCATTGAAATTTATTGTATCGCAGTCGCACTATTTGAGTTTGAAGTCATTAGTTCAGCGGCGATCACGTCTTCGGGACCAGCAACATCAACAATACGGTAGGCCTTATGAGAACATGTCTGTTGACTTAGATGTCGCCTGTCTGTGTAAACGGCGACCACATTACAAAAACTAATTTATATTTATTTGACTTGTAATAAAGGCCTACACAATTATGTAATGACTACTATCTTTTCTGCTAATGGAAATCTCGTTTTCATGTGAAAAAAATCTGCGCGTATAGTCAAAATCATTATTTTTTCAATTGAGGTGCAACGCACAAACACTATACCGGCACAAAAAGTCACGCGAAAGTAAGTAACCACACATTAAGCTTAGCATAGGCCTAATAAGCTATAATGTTTTGTGGGAGCAATTATCTTCTAGAACAAGCTAAACAGTTGCCATTAGGCTAACTTGTTTTGGAAAGTAATACTATTTCCTGCCAAAATAGCATCTAAAACATATCTATACTGAAAGTATGCAGCAATAGTTAATTTTAATTCGCGCATGACCTGACCATAGTGCTTATAAATTTTTCGACCGATATGCCGTTGAAGACATGGACCATTGACTATTGCAGACTGGACGTTGTCGTTTTATCAATGTCGAGCACGTCAGCACCGCATATATCTCCATAATTCGCCGAGAGACCGCGCACGGATCAAATCCGGCCATTTCCGCCCAATCTTTTCAATCCACAGACTATTTAGATTTGCGTGATCCGGCAAGAAGCGATCGTCGATCACGTAGGTCGCAAGAGATCGTCCTTCCTTCTGTCGACTGTGGATCGAAGCTGAGATGACGTACTGTACGTGGCGATTCATGGAACTTTCGTCCTCGGGAACTTTCGTCCTTTGGAACTTTCGTTCCCTGACACTTATAATTACTAAACCCCTTATCCTTACGTAGTGCTTATAGTTCAGCGAAAAAACGCCAATTTTGTGTCACTTGCTAAACGTATTTAACTAGAGATTCAACAGGATATAATAATAACAAGAAAGCTTAGCTGTTGCTAGAGAAGACGCACTACAGTTTATGCAGTTCCTGTTGCAGTACTGACCTTCAAAGTCATTCAAGTTTGATGATTTTTATCTCATCTGAAAAAGCGACATATAGCCAGTTTTCCGTTGAAAAAAACGCACATTTTCCTACACCCGCCTGTTCAGTCCCAAATTTGAAAATGTTTCCCTTGCACTGCATCTCCGAAATTTTATAGGCTGAGAGCATTGACATAAATCTAATTATCCGTGCAAAAAGTTTTCCTTTATAACTCAAGGTTATCTACAATACATCCGTTACGGACAGACAGACGGTCGGTCGGACGAGTGACAGAGGACAATGGTAGGCTACCATCGACGCCTACAGCATAGCTGTAATTAAAAAGTGCGTCAAAAGTTGTGTACAATATAGGCTTAATAATCAATGTTAGGG
>Ga0209671_1004046_pt1 | contig 14372 bp, 19 predicted proteins | sample WorMetHERISLAND2_2_FD_187401 | JGI IMG/M metagenome (GOLD analysis project Ga0209671, IMG submission 187401) | Marine gutless worms symbiont microbial communities from Max Planck institute for Marine Microbiology, Germany - Olavius geniculatus... | ecosystem: Host-associated > Annelida >... | reverse complement strand
CGGTTGCAGATAGGTACATACATGCTGCTTATCATAACAAGCACTGGTGACAGGCTTTTTGGATTTATCAACATCAATGACCTTGAACGACCTTGAACCCCTCAAAAAGAGGTTTTAGTGAATTTTTCGCAATTTTTGGATGCAGCGCACATTTCAACACTGAATTGTGACGAAATGGCTGGAGATAGACCAAGACAACCTGCGTATGAAATTTTCAGCATTCAACGTAAATTTTAGCAGTTCAAGTCCCGACACTGTAGGTTCAAGGAGGCCGGCGCAGGCGGGCGTCAAAGACAGCTACCCCTCTAAAAAATGGTTATTTTACCGCAATTATCTCGTGTAGGGTGAACACGGTTGCAGATAGGCACAGACATGCTGCTTATCATAACAAGCACTGGTGACAGGTTTTTTAAATTTATCAACATCGATGACCTTGAATGATCTTGAACCTTCCCAAAAGGGTTTTTAATGAATTTTTTGCACAATTTTGCACTGCGACACGCATTTCAAGAGTGAATTTCGCCAAAATGGCTGGAGACAGACCAAGAGAACCTGCGTATGAAGTTTTCAGCATGGAATGTAGATTTTAGCAGTCCAATTCCGGACTCTCTAGATTCAAACAGGCCTGCGCACGTGGGTGTCAACGAGAGGTACCACTGTAAAAAGTGGTTATTTATACTCTGTTGGCTTGTCTAGCGTGTAAATGGTTGCAGATAGGCACAGCCATGCTACTTATCATAACAAGCACTGCTGAGGAGCTTTTTATGAATGTCAACATCGATAACCTTGAATGACTTTGAACCCTAAAATATTGATTTAACGTGATTTTTTGGTGATTTTTGGCTGCAAAAGAGTGAATTACGACGAAATGGATGGAGATAGACTAAGATTACATGCGAACAGGAACTGCTAAAGGCTTTCGCGTGTCTCATGAGCTTTGCTCAAATTTCTTGTTAATTTTATTCAGCAGCTTGAAAATTGTGCATGTGTTCAGCTGTTTAGCATGTGTTTATTTATTACAATTAAATCACATTTGCAGTTACAAGACGTGTTTTCTGAATTTTTATGCATTTAAAATGCATTTATGATTGGGTCTCTACTCTGAACTTAACTGGGGAGCTTGCTTCATTCTCTAAAACTCATGATTGGTGAAAGGGGAGCTTGCTGTTTTCTTCCCAGAACCCTTTACAGCTCTTGGGCTTTGGCCTCAAATTTTGTTTTTTAGACCTCAGGAGTTCCGGCCTATTTCACTGCTAACAGCGTACCAAAAATAGCAAAAATCATGAAAATGGGTCATATTATGTTAGCTTCTGTAATTGACCATGTTGCTGCCTTTTCGGCACATTGTGTGATAATTTACTGACAGTTAAAATGCAATATATCTGTGTATTTTAGTTGTACCTGATCTGGAGTCAGTAGCAAGACAAAAGAAAGGCGGTGAAATACCAGCAACAGCTGTGGACTTAGCTGCACAGTACTGCATGAGATACATACGTAGCCGATGCCATGAAGATTTGGACAAAGTAACTACCACTACTGTTATACATACTAATACTAGACAACTACTGCAATTAGAATACTACTACTACTACTACTACTACTACAATGACTACTATTACAATGACTACTACTACTACTACTACTACTACTACTACTACTACTACAATGACTACTACTACTACTACTACTACTACCACTACTACCACCTCTACTACTACTACTACTGCTACTGCTACTACTACTACTACTACTACTACAATCACTACTACTACTACAATCACTACTACTACTACAATCACTACTACTACTACAATCACTACTACTACTACTACCTCTACTACCACCACCACCACTACTACTACTACTACTACTACTACTTCTACTACTGCAATGACTACTACTACAATGACTATTACTACTACTACTACTACCTATACTACCACTAACACTACTACTACTACTGCTACTACTACTACTACTACTACTACTACTACTACTACTACTACTACTACTACTACTGCAATGACTACTACTACAATGACTACTACTACTACTCCTACTACTACTACTACAATCACTACTACTGCTACAATCACTACTACTACTACTACCTCTACTACCACCACCACTACTACTACTACTACTACTACTACTACTTCTACTACTACTACTACTACTACTACTACTACAAAATGCAACAACTACTACTACAACAGCTGTTGACTTAGTTGCACATATGTAGCCAATGTCATAAAGATTTGGACAAGGTTGCTACCACTACTACTGTGCCCACCACCACTGCCACCACTACCACTACAACTAAGATAGTACAAAAACTAATACTACAACAGCTGTAGCATTGGCAGTACTATGTGCACATTACTGCATGAGATATATATGTAGCCACTGCCATGAAGATTTGGACAAGGTAACTATTACTACTACTACAACCATTAATACTACAGCAATTACTACAACAGCTGTTGAGCTGGCTGCACAATACTGCATGAGATATATACACAGTTGATATCATGAAGATGTGGACAAGGTAAAGGCTTTAAACAAACAGTCAATTAGCTGATTTATTGGTCAGTTAGTCTGTCTATGCATCTATCTGTTGATTGGTCGGTTGGGTCAGGTTGCATCGGTCAATGAATTATTAGACACAGCTGCACAGTAGTATTCAACTGGATCTTTTCATGGTAGGTGCTTTGCATACTCACACTATGTTATGTTATGTTATTTTGGCATGCATGACATTAGCAACTATGCTATGCCAGAGCACTCTGTTCTCTGAAATTCTGATGAGCTTTGTTGGGCTTACGTTATTCTTCCACGACGCATGCAAACTATCCAGATACTTTAGTCACTGACGTCCCCTTGCTTTCCTTTCATCTGTCCTTTCCATCACTACCAAATTCTCGAGACCATGTCTTCTGAACACAATCCTATTGCAGTGTTTAGATTGATGTCATCCCAAACAGATTGTTCAACAGTAACGGAGTCTGTGAATATTCAAATGTGTTTGTTTGTTTGTATCTTTTTTAACTACAGCATAGAAAGCCTCTATCGCAGGCTCAGAGGGATGAACTGCTTGCCTGGTGTTACCAAGCCTCACAGTAAGTAAACGCTGTCTGTTTACTTTCTTTCTTAACGTGCATTATGTCAACTTTTATTCAGCCAGATGACAGCAGAAATCATACGTGCTGCAGTAAGAGAAGGAGAAGAAACAGACAGACAGACATAAGTTGTCTCATCTCGTTGTATCATCGTCAGTAAACAGGTTGAGTTGTTACATGAATAAATGGCATAGGGTCCCTTGCTCTATGGAGCTTCAACATTGACAACGTTCTCCTAGGGAACATGTATGTACATGTAGTAATGTCATTTATCAGGTATTCAGGATCGCCAATCTTGTCAGGGCCACTCTGGTATTCAACACACGATAACTTAACCTCAAAAGCATTTTTGCTGTTTTTGCTCGTTGACTTATGTCGTCCTTACAAAAGTATGTAAACTTTGAATTTGTTTTTGCCTTAGTTATTGTTGTTGTAGTAATGCTGCAGCGATAAACATAGATGCTAACTAGAAATATGGGCAGAGACCAACGTGAGGCCGCCCGGCGCCGTAAGTCCGACTGGGGAGAAAGTTTTGGGGTTGAAATTTCCCTTGCAGCAAAGTCTCGTGGCTTGAACTCCAATACGTTAGCATACACAGAACGCTCATTGTTCACTTATAGAATGTTTACACGATCCAGCAAACGTCTAACAAACTTTCAACAAATGTATTCAAAATACACGTGAATTGCTGGACGCTTGCTGGACGTCTGCTGGAAGTTTGCTGGACGTTTGCTGCGTCATGTAAACACCCCATTAGGGTTCACTCCTATAACTTCTTTGTTAGTGGACCAAAGTTCAACCAAATTTTTTTTGCCCAATGCAGGAGAGATAGCATTCAATCAAGTCTGTTTCCGGTTGTTGATATCTTGATCCATTTATCCATTTTGCAGACATTCGCGGCCAAAGTCTAAAGTTGTCTAAAATCGTGCCCACAGTGCGCGCGATTTTAGGTGGGTACACATAGGCCAACATAACTTTGCTGTTAGTGGAATAAAGTTCACCTAATTTTTTTTGTTAAACTTGGAAGGGATAGCTGTCGATAAATTCTGTTTAAGATTGTTAATATCTAAACACATTCCAAAGATATTCACGGTCAAATCAAAAGTTGTACGAAGTTGCATCAAATTTTGGACAGTTTTTGCTCTCCCAAATTTAGGGGAGCAGAGCCCCCATAAGTTGTACCCCAGTTTTTAACCCCACCTGGTGGTATGTCATGTGGCAAAGTTTTGAGGGGCTACGCTTTTTTCTCCCAATGTTATTGAAGCCCATACGTTTAATTTTAAGCCAATTTTTGACCCCCTTTGGAAAAAAATTGTTGGGGGAGCCCCAGTTCGCGGTGGGGTGTGCGCTAACAAGCCTTGGTCATTCTCTAGCGCATGTAAACATTTTGGGGCGCAACACCACTAAGGGGCCGAAATATGGTTTTCTGAAAAAGTTGATTTGGTGGGTAAGCATTAGCCGCGCACACACTGTGGTTAGTGGACCGAAGTTCACCGGACTTTTTTGTCTAATGCGGGAGGAATTGCAGTCAATATCTTAGCTTACTGATTTTAGATATCTCCGTCCGTTCTGGAGATATTCGCGGTCATATCTGAAGTCATGCAAAATCGGGTCAAATTTAGCATGTTTTTGGCCCCATTTTTTTGTGGGGGGCAGGCTTCCAAATTTTTGGATCAGGATTGTGGCATGTGGCAAAATTTTGCGGCGATTGGCGGACGGAGCTCGGAGATTCGATGGTGAAAAAAACTGTTACAAAACGTAAGGTCTTCCGGACTATCATTCCGGGTGGCCTAATAAGATCTCGGAGTGTTGGACAATGCTTCAACAGTTGCTACCATTACGAAAACAACAACAACAACTACTACTACTCTTATTACTACTCTTACTACTACTGCTACTACTACTACTGTCTATGTTGTGCAACAATCAACATAGATGCAAATAAAATCTTGATGTATCGGACAGTACTTCAGCAGTTACTACTACGAAAACAACGGCAACAACTACTGCTATTACTACTCTACAACTACTACTACTGCTACTACTACTATTTAATATCTATGTTGCTGTAGTGTGCTACAAATAACTTGTATGCTAATAAGATTTTGGAGTATCAGACAGTACTTTAGCAGTTTCTACAACAACAACTACTACTACTACTACTACTACCACTACTACTACTGCTGCTACATCTACTACTACTACTATTACTACTACTATCTGTGTTTTTGAACAGACTCATGGGTTGAAACAGTAACTTAATATGTTATGTAAATTTATCGAAGTACAGCCTTTTATTTAATTATTGTTGAGGTTTTAGGAACTGCTTCTGTCTTTTTCGGAATGACTGTCCACCAGATGTCACTGCAGCGGGCAGTAAGCAATTATAGATGTGTGGAAGTTGATAAGACCCCTCATCTCGGTTCGTCGACTTGTCTTGTTCTTTTCTGATGTGTATGGCTTCCCTGATTCATCAGTCCATCCTGTTGCTTTCTCTGTCGATCACCTCATCTCAGTCCCGGTCTATGACGTGGTTGAAAGAAATGGTGTAATCTGTGACTGCAGATTTGTTTTGCTCTGTTGCGGCGGATTTACTGGGGCTTAGAGTGTATGCCCTCACATCACGCTGTGTAACTTCCTCTTGATGCTCCTGTAGCCATACCCCTGAAGCTATGCCTGTTTCCTGAATGTAGGTTTTCTCGTAGTTTTTACATAGTATTTTGTTCGCACATTCACATGCATTTTGTTGTTTGCGCTTATCTTTTGGATGTAAAAGCAGACTTTTTATTGAATGGAGTGGTTTCGTGGCTGTGTGAATACCATGTCGTCTGTAGGCTTGGGTAATGGCTTCTGACAAGCCATGTATGTACAGTATGACCACCGTTGTCTTGTTTCGCTTTGGAAGCTGTTTGGATACTTTTGGAGTGACCTTTTTCTGCTTGACTGTTTCCATCTTTTTTGACCTTTTTAAAGGTCCAATCTGGATATCCGCAACGTGTGAGTGCTGTGTGGATATGGTGCTCTTTCTGGTTTCTGTCTTTCTCTTCTGTTATGATGTTTCTATTTCTGTGTCCAGAAGAGTCCTAATCACGCTCAGTTTATGTTTTAGCAGGTGGTGAGAGCTGAAATGTATGTACTGGTCTGTATGTGTGGTTTTCTTATAAACCAATAACTTGAGATGGCCATCAAGTTTTTTCACAATGAGGGTGTCATGAAATGGCATTTGTAGATCTCTTTTTGTTCTGTGGTGAACTTGATGCTCCTGGTGACATCTACAGAATTGAGGTGTTGTGTCAAGCAAGCTCTCTGCTGCTTGCTTTTTAACAATCTCCAATATATCATCAATAATTAAATTAAAGGTTGTATTTTGATGAATTTGCATGTTATTATACTACTATCTATGTGACTGTAGTGATGGTGCAACAATCAACGTAGATGCTAATAAGATCTCGGACTACCGGACAGTACTTCAGCAGTTACGCAGTCTGTGGCCACAGTATGATATTGACGGTGTTCACAACATGTGGATTGTCAAGCCAGGAGACAAGTCCAAGGGTGTTGGTGAGTGTAGTAGTAGTAGTAGTAGTGGTAGTGGTAGTGGTAGTAGTTCTCCATTGCTGGCAGGATATCTGCACCGTATCAGACGCCGGGACTCTGCCACCTGTCCACACTGAAACGGCGTTGAGGAGACAGCAGAGCACATGGTGCTACGGTGCCCACCCTACGACCAGCCCTTTGGGTCATCTGGCCAGGAGGAAAGTTTAACATGGATCCACGACGACTCTGGGACTTCTTGGAGCGGATTGCGACGGTGACCCATCCCCTCTGATTGGGAATGAGAGGGAGAGAGAGAGAGTACTAGTAGCAGTAGTAGTAGTGTACACATGCTGGCCCAAAAATCAGTCTCTCACTACGGTTGTCATCTTTTCTCTTTTGTCCAAGTTTTGTGAAGAGCATTTCTCTGCTGTTTTTGTAGTTTATTGTTCACAGCATTCAATTTAGGTGTGTCATGTAAAGGGTTAAAAGTTAAAGGGCGTCTATCTATAGATGTTTACGCTAGCCTACCTTAGAGCTATGGAGCATCATTTGCCATATGAGATCACACAGTGTCACCTGCTACTCAACACGGATGAACATGCCTCACTTTAACTCCAGCCAGACTGGCTGGCACTAACTTTACCTGCCCTGGAGAAATGAAAGGGTGAGTTGACCTTGCTGGTCAGTTATATATCGCGATGACTTACCTGTCCACAGACACCCATCCAAGTAGTAACCACCTGATAATGACTCAGCCAGGAGTTGAACTCACGACATGCTAATCATGATTCCTGTGCAAGTTATCAGTGATCAGAGATTGTGCATGTGATTTATTCGTAGGGATTGCATTTCAAGACAGTCTGGAAGAAATACTGAAATACATCAGCAACCCTACGACTCAGGACTACGTCATTCAGAAGTACATTGGTATGATTTTTAGCGTTTTTAACAAATCGCATTACAGCTACGCTGAAAATGACATCTCTCGCCTGACAAAATGCAGTGTTGACTGCCTATGTAATGTTGTTTTTTTTCTACCAGAAATGCTTGATTTAACGGAATAGTATTTTCAAACTTAGAAAAACTGTCAAAGTTTAAGTCTAAACATTTAAATAAATTTTATTGACAAGTTAGCTAGGCAACAGGTCTAAGATCATTTGATTTATGAGCTTAGTAATGAGTCAGCTTATTGATCAAAAACATACTGTGTTGCACTGTTATTCTATGCAAGCACGTAGCGAGACTTTTTCAGAAGAAGATTTGATTCCACCTTCTCCTGCTCAGCCACTGTCCTGTAATCCAGCTAAAAAGTCTCGGGAGTGCTGTAAGCTATGCTGGTGGTTCTGAGGAAAGACATTTCCACAGACTCATTTTTTGTGCATTTTGAGCTCAAAAATTGCATTTGGTAGTCAGGTTTTTGGTTATGTTTGTGCAATGTTTCCTGGTTCTGACTGATGGGAGGGGAGTTTGATCAAACCTTTCCCCTAAGTTACGGGTCTGCCATATGCATAATCCTACTTATAATGGGTTACTGCCAGTAGTCCAGTACTACTATGACTAATATTACTACTACTACTACTACAAGAGTCATACATTATATCATGTGTTATTGTTCCAGAGCGTCCGCTGTTGGTGTACAACTGTAAGTTTGACATTCGTCAGTGGTTCCTGGTCACTGATTGGTTGCCACTAACGGTCTGGTTCTACAAGGACAGTTACCTACGCATCTGCTCACAGCAATTCAGCCTCAACTGCTTTCATGAGTTAGTAATAGTAGTAGTTGTAGTAGTAACAGTAGTAGTTGTTAACTTCAGTAATTGTAGTAGTCTGGTTCTACAATCTAAAAGGACAGTTGCCGACACATTAGCTCACAGCAATTTAGTCTAAACTGCTTTCATGAGTAAGTTGTACTGGTTAATGGCTAAAGGTTGTCTACAGCTATTAATAATTGTAATTTATACCAGAATTCCCTGGACATAATCCCCCTCCTCAGGTTCACGGAATGATGCAGTGGAATAGCGTGCAGACAGTGTTTAGGTTTCAGCACGGTAGTGTAATGGTTAGGAGATGGTACCTGCGATTAGGAGTTTGTGGTTTCAGCTGCTGGTTGGGTCGCTGTCAAGTGGTTACTGCTTCAATGGGTGACTGTCTGCAGACTGGTAAACACCTGTGGTAAATATATCGAGTATGTGCCTGCATGGGGTCACGTTCAACTGTGTTGGATGGCAGGTGACACCGTGTGATCCCATATGGCAGGTGATGCTTCATTGCCCTGAGATGGGTTTTTCCATGAAGAGGTATACCAATTAACCCTGTAACCCTTAAGCAAGCCTTGCCCATCTATTTGTTTTTATCGTTGCTGACAGATCGATACATCTGTCGAATGTGGCCGTTCAAGAGAACTATGTCAACGGAAAACGTTCCGAGAAAATTCCCGAGAATAATTTCATGACCAGCGAACAGCTCAAGGAATATCTCTGGTGAGTGAGAACCTATGCTTTAGATGAAAGCTTTACTTGCTTTGAACTGTTGTAGGTGCAAGTAGTCTATTTTATACTACCGATTGCAATCCCAGGATTGATTACTTAATTGCAGGATTTGAGATAAAAAAAAATTTTAATCCTGGGATCCCGTTTTTGGACTAGGATGATGAAGTGGTTGTTATTTAGTATCCTTATACTAATCGTACTAGACTTTCTTCATGCATAGAATGCAGTAGCCCTTACTGGTAGGTGAAGGGAGTGACCGTGACTGCCAGAATGCAACTCACAGTACATAGCAAGCACTCTTATGTTTTCACAAGATGGCTGAAATTGTTGTTTTATCATCTAACACTAGAAAATGTACAATTTTAGCAATTTTGTGTAAACCCAGAATCCCAGGATTGGGATGCTGCTAGTCCCCAGAATTGGGGCTAGCTAAAATGCCTGGTGTTCCAGGATTGTAATCACTAGTTGTTATTGTGGACTCATGACTTTTACACTGCAGTTTGATTCTCACCGTGGGTCGTTTGAGAGCTATTGTGAGCAGATTGCTAACTTACTGCATGCTTAGGTTAACTCAGCCTCCTATTCTGAGTGGAATGGGAAATGAAGCTTATGGGCTATGGGGTGAAGACTTGGTGTGACTGGTTTTGGTGGTGGTATGTCTACTAGCTGCAAACTGCGGGTCCATTTGTTCACTCATGCAAGCAGTGGATAGCCACATAGTGTGCTGTGGTATCGTTAGCTCATGCCAATCAGCTGCCACTTGCCTGGAGAGTGTAAAGTGCTTCTGGTCTTGAGTCTGACTTATGTAAGCAGTGCTGCAGCAAGTACTGGACTTTACCTTTTTAGCTGTATTATAATGATGTCTTTATTTTTTTTTATTTGGTTTCTTCTTGTTTTGTTTCTTGTTCTTGTTCTGGCCACAGTTACTGAAAAGTGGTAATTTAGCTAAGACAGATTCGTCCTATAGATTTTGTGAAGATTTTTCTATGCTGTATCTCCTCTCAGTTTTCAGTATTTTAAAGTGGTCAGCATTAATCATTTTAATCTTTTGTACTTTGTTAGCCACTACTTCACTTGGCCACCACGTTGTGCATGTGCGTTCTGCAGTGAGATGGGAGTGGGGAACAAATGGGAAGAAGTGATCTACCCCGGAATGAAGTCTTCAGTCATTAACACTTTGATAGCTACCCAGGAACGCAGTGAAACCAGGAAGGCAAGTTTTTACTCAGCATTATTTCCCATATTTAGAGCTTGTATTGGACAGATTATGTATCCAATTTGTTTCCGCTGTGGAAATGGGAGGGAGGTAGCTGAAAGTTTATTTCTTTTCTGTCCAAAATTGGCAGCAAAAAGCCAATGGTACTTTGCTGACTTCATTGACATCACAGATGTGATCAGCACAGTGAAAATCTGGTGGATTTCCTGATATTTTAAAGGTATCTGCTTCTCTCCCCCATATAGATAGCGCCTGGCGGGCTCATCATGACAACAACAGCAACAACAACAACAGCAACAACAACAACAACAACAATTAGAGCTGGTAATAGTTAAATTTTTAAACAATTAGTTAGTTAGATACAGTTATTGGTTCCGGAGAATGGGGTCAAAAATAACTATCTTTCATTTTTGGTCGACCACTAAGCTGTAAGCCTAAGGTCGGTTGTCATGATTGTCATCCATCCGTCTGTCTGTGATGGATGTACTGTGGCTAAATAGTGCAAGATAGGGCCTAGGTTGCTATTGATCACTAATAGGAAGTCGCATACTGGATTTCATATGGCATATAAATCGATGATCTTGCATGAGCTTGAAGACCATATGCACGTTTTTCAACGGAAACAGTCAGAGATACGGCCTAGGTTACTATGAATCACTAATAGAAACTTGAAAGTGGCATACGCCCTATCAGATTAAATGGAAATCATTGACCGTGGATGATCTGGAAGGCGGTTACGTGCTATTGCTGCTAAATGGTGCAAGATAGGGCCTAAGTTGTTAATGATCACTAATAGAAAGTCGCATGTTGGCTTTCAATTAAATTACCTGCAAATTATTGACCTTGGATGACCTTGAAGACCAGTGCACGCTGTTATGGCTAAATGGTGTGAGATATCGTCTAGTTTACTATTAATCACTAATAGGAAGTGGCATACACCTTTTCAAATGACATAAACATTGTCGAACTTGGATGACCTTTAAGGTCAGTGACAGACAGTACGGTCGGCTCCACCCTAGCGACAGTTGGGTTTTTTTTGTTTTTCTTGCTGCCATCTGTGTTTAGAATTTTTATGAGTAAATATATTTTTTGCTTATTCTAAAGAGTTGTCTGTTACAGAAGGTTGTAATTTTCTCATGTTTTGTCAAGTTTTGTAATAATTGCTGTCTTAGACATTTTCTTTGCTGTTTATTGACTAAATAAATTTATTTATTCATTGATTTATGCTACATGGAGTGCATTTGAGCTGTACGTAACAGGCTTTATCATATAAAAGAACTATGTTTCTTGGCTGTTCTGTAGTACAACAACCACAACAACAACAACAGTTACTACCATTACTACTACTGCTATTACTACTACTACAACTTGTGACATATGTAGTATTCAGAACACATTTGAGCTATATGGAGCACATTTCATGACATCAGAGAACTACATTTCTTGGCTACCCTATACTCCAATAGTACTACAACAATAATTACTGCTACTACTACTATTACTACTACCACAACTTGTATTTTGTGTGCTACTGCATGCATTGGAGCTGTATGGAGCAGACTTTATGATATCAGAGAACTACATTTCTTGGCTACCATATAGTACAACAACAACTACTACTAATAAAACTACTACAACTATCACTGTTACTACTACTACTACAATTGCTACTACTACAGTTTCAGATATGCGGTATGCAGAATGCATTTGAGCTATATGGAGCAGACTTCATGATATCAGAGAACTATACCCCATGGCTGCTGGAAGTCAACTCTTCGCCAGGAATGCTACCTTCTTCCGTTGAAAAGACCAAACTTTGTTCTGCTGTCATAAGAGACACCATCAAAGGTAATCAGCTTTTTAATCACTGATTGCATAGGCCTATGGATGATTGGCAGTGGGGTGGGCTGTGTCTTCCCCTTGAGTTCTTGCAGCATGTTGCCAGTTTGCCCCCTCGTTATCTTTTCTTTACCTGCCTTTACCTTTTCTGACCCGGCACTAGTCTGAACAGCCCTAGCATTACGAATAGGGATAAGGTTAGGGTTAGTGATAGGGTCAGAAATAGGGATAAATTGCATCTTTGACTTTCGTAGACCTTGGCTATAACGGTCCTTGCCTATGGCAGACTGGAATCTGATCAAATTCGGAGTAGTGTTCTCTTTGGACTAGTGACCAGTCACCTTTGTTTCTGGGGTTTGCTACCACTGACATTATGTCATCATATCTCAGCATACACATTATCATAACATTTGTAGTAGTAGTAGTAGTAGTAGTTCCCGTTTTGTTTCACTAGTCGCTAAGTAGTAGTAGGCAAAAGTTATAATGCTCTCTTTACTTGAGCCTGGACTGGGAGTGCGTTACAAATGTCACTTTAAAATAATCAAAACGAATAGAAAAAAGGTGAGTTTTGCAAAAAATACGGCAACGATTGTTCGAAACGCATCATTGGGGAAAAAAGTTGGGAGTAGGAAGTTGCAATTTTCGCAACAGAGAGCTGCAAATATTTTTACTACTACAGTACTTCTAATGCTACTACACATTACTGCTGCTGCTGCTGCGGCGACTACTATCATTACTACTACTACTAATACACTATGTACCAAAAAAGTCCCACTTTGTGATTGTTTATATCTTCACCAAATATTAACCAATTTTCAGTTTTTTTACTGGTACATTTTGTGAACAATTAGCAATAAAGTGATTATTGAATATCCCACCAGACGTTAACTATGTTGCTACACTACCTTGTGAAATATAAATGCAAGAAAAACTAGCAATCATAGACAGCAGGCGTGTTGGCAAACAAAATACACTTTCAGCCAAAAATGCAGTAAATCATCTGTACGATGCTAGACTGTGTTAGATCTGTTTCTTTGGATATCTGGCATATTGAATGATGTGTTTGTTTCTGGCCTTTGTGGTTTAGCAAGCTTACCATTTCAACCACAATCATGTTCTCTCCAGTATGCGTATGCTTAAATCTGGTGGTTTCATGCCTTTGGTCGGTGCTGCATGTTTCCAAAAGCTCTGTTAATAACATTTCCACTTCTTTGCTGTTGCAGTTCATCTCCAAAAATTTTGCCAGTATTCTCCAACAAGAAATTTGAGCTAATGTTCACGAGACATGCTCATGCTTATCTGCAACCGTTTTTACGAACGACTGGCCAACATCGGAAAAGTAATGACTTTTACAGGGGTACCGTTCTTTGATGCCCTCGTGCGCAAGTTTTTTTGAACGTAGAATATCGAGACTTCAACGGTTGAAATCTGCGGTTTTGGCTCAATTGGTTTCTGTCCAATTCGCTCTTGAGATGTGTCTCGTGGCCCGAAATCACCAAAAAATCCATAAAGCCCCTATTTTAGCGTTCAAGGTAATCCAAGGTCATTGAATTCGGTGGCAATCGAGAGCCAGTGTACGACTTCCTATTAGTGATTAATAGTCACCTAGGCCCTATCTCAAAGCGTTATTGAGATGCAGCGACTTATTGGTGAAAATCACAATTTTTTCACCCCCCTTCTCATTTAGCGCTCTCGTTCGGGTTGACCCCTTCAAATTTACGAAAAAGCTTTATGGTTTCTAAAACTAGAGTTTTCTAGGCAGCCGACGGTGAAGATTTGATGATCCCAGCTTGCACCGTTTTTGACTGATAAACCCATGTGATGGACAGACGGACGGACGGACAGACAGAATTGCGATGGCTAAGACGTGCTGAAAGCAGTAGCTGCTTTCACGCGTAAAAACTTTATTTTGGGCACAGTACAAGTTCCTTATCAGAGCTTTGTCTCTACTGCTAAATGGCACATTACGTAACCGGTATATCATCAGTGCATTAAAAATTATTGTTTACGACAATATCATCTGCTTTTGTTCACAAACATCATGTATGTAACACTAAACATAATTTAATTTTTGTATGAAAATTAGTAAAAATTGTTTCGGAAGATGATTTTTTGCATATGTACACTGTGTCCTAAAAAAAGTGATAACATTGCAGATTTCTTAATAACATG
>Ga0209671_1004045_pt1 | contig 14372 bp, 5 predicted proteins | sample WorMetHERISLAND2_2_FD_187401 | JGI IMG/M metagenome (GOLD analysis project Ga0209671, IMG submission 187401) | Marine gutless worms symbiont microbial communities from Max Planck institute for Marine Microbiology, Germany - Olavius geniculatus... | ecosystem: Host-associated > Annelida >... | reverse complement strand
ATCTGACCGACCCTCCTTTAGGGACTGACAGAGGCTTCCCGCTGGTGTTCGACCATCGCACCAACGAGGCGCAGTTCATCCGCCTTCTTCGAAGAAGAAGCCGTTGACCGCTACCTTTATGCCTGGATGAGGACTGGTGAAGGACTAGCGCCCCGCCGGTTTTCAAGTTAGAATTTCTATGTTCCCGGGGTAAAGCTCCGCTACGTGTTTTTCCTGGTCCACCCGCTGGACACGTGACCACGTGACTGTTTTGAGGCCTGGCAATTTTTGAGGGGTCCGTCCAGGAATCGAACCCAGGACCTCTCTCTCTGGTGAAGTTGACCTGAGTCCAACACTCTAACCACTCGGCCACCGAGCTCCATTATTATGTACATTGTACAATAATTTGAAGCTGACAAATGTAACTCACACAAGATTAAGTATTACAAAAACGTAGAATAAATAAATTGTTGCACAAATTAAAACGTTACAAAAATAAACAGGCCACAACATGGAAATAACTCAGTGAGCTCTGGTGATCTTACAACAGTACAGTAATTCGTAAGACGCTCCGGAGAATTTCAGCAGTCTATAACGGGAACGATATGCAAACCAGTTTTTTTAACTGATCATAGCTGAAAAAGTACAACAGTCCGTGTAAAAACGACGATGCAAAAATTAAACAGAAATACTAAGACATTGAGGTGAGTTACTGACTAAAGTCGAGCTCGAGCGAGCCGACAACTTGCGAGTCTGGAAGCGACTCGATGTCCTGCTCGATTTCGTCAAAGCGACGGATCTCGATGACAAACTCCGAGATCAAAGGATCAGACTGCATAAACGTCTGTCAACAGGCCAAAAACTTCACCGATTATCTAGCAGAAAATGCATGATAAACAAACATGATTTAACAATTAAACGATTACGACGTTGGACTTGTGATTGCGAGGTAGCTGGTTCAATTCCCGCTCGGGTCGGTATTGGTACTTGAACTGGTGGCTGTATGCGAACAGATAAACTATTGCGTTAGGCCTATATAACCAAGTACAAGTACAAGTACAAGTACAAGTACGATAGCTAATTTTACTAGACTGATCTTTTCAAGTTGTGTTAATGAACGAAAATGATGATGATAATGATGATGATGATAAATTTTTCTGCCAGCAACAGCAGCATCAGTGACGTCACCGAGCGTCGTTTGTTCGTTGTTATGAGCGCTCGACCGGAACGACCAGTCCAGTCTAGTAAACGCAGAGCGAAGTCTGATTCCTCGCAGCTGACACGTAGGCCCTACACACACCGACGACCGACGCGGCGGCGCAGTATCACATCACTCACTATAGCAGTACGCACGACGACGACGACCAACCACCGCCAGCTATAGCTACCCACGGCGCCCGGTAACTCGACACTCGACAGAAAATAGAAGCTTCGCGGCGGCATGCTGGAGAGAGAGCGTTTTGTGTCCGACGGAATTGGTTCGGACGTCGACTGCGTACAGGTGTCACTGCGAGTCAGACGCACGCCGCACCGCACTACGGCGCAGTAACTTACCTGCGCGCCCGACCTTTCGTCGAGCGACGTACGGACGCAGATAACTGAAATGATGGATGCTTTTTACACCGACCTGGCCGGGCCGGCGCAGGCGCTTCAGCTGTAAGCGCAGTCGCTGCCGCCGATGCCGACGAAAACATGAACCCAGCTGTCACGTCATTCTGCTGCCGATGCTGGGGCTGTGGCTAGAAGATGATAATGATGAAACTGACCGACTTTCTCTAATCACTATGGGGCGGGGCGACCTTTCCTTCTTAACCTACTCATTCCTTTTTCCAGTTCATTCTTTTCTCCGCACTTTCAAATCCAATAGGATTGCTGCACAAGCTCACCCTCCCAGTAAAAATACAAGGCGTGCCAAAAAAACTGGCACCATTTTTTGTACGTTTTGTGATTTCACCAAATTTTAATTTTTTAATTTTTTTTTACTGCTACGATCAAAAAATTGTAATAACATAGATTCCGCCGCACCTCAAGTGTGTCGCTACATTACCTTGTGTCTTATAAAAACACAACGACACGGCATTCTGCCTTCGAGGCCAAGACCTGCTTTTCAAACATTTTGCAAATTTCTTCTGTCTGTGCTAGTTACGTCATCACTGACGTCAATGGCATTTGGTCAGTATTTTTAAAAGTTTTGTTTATTCATAAAAAATTTGTGACTTAGAGTGATACAAACTGTCGCAGCGTTTCGCTGATCGCACATTGGTCAGTGGCGTTGCCAGCTTGAGTGCATCGTCCAGTAGCAAGGCTGACATATCAAACATTTGATGCAAAAACTGCCGGGTGTGATAGATACTTTAAACTATACATCAAACACGTTGTTTCCTGTTGTTAATTTCTTAAAATGTGTTGCTACAGAAGTCTTATTGTTTTCAGTTGTTGCTTGTAAGACACTGACATTTGACAAAATAGTGTAGCGACACACGATGTGTGGTGGGATGTGTAGTAATTGTGTTATTACAATTTTTTCTCCTAATTCTGACGGTGAAAGAATTTTGAAAATTGGTTAATATTTGGTGAAGTTATAAGGCGTACAAAAATGGTGCCAGTTTTTTGGCCTACCCTGTACAGCTAGATGTCTCGTTGTTACAGCCTCAGATTGCTTGTCATTTGCAGCGTCAGAGACGAGTCTGTATTTGTTACTGTTCAGTTTGGATGCGTAAACTCGCGATTTGCATTAACATTGAATCAGACGCCGAGATGCAAAAAATCGGCTCATTCTGCGGTTGCATAAATCGTCAGGAATCAAACGCCATGGTGGCCGGGGCGTCGACCCCACAAGCTTTTTGGCAGTGAGGGGCAAGCGCCGGTCGGCCCCCATAGAGTCGGTGCTATATGATGCTGACCAAGCAGCCACTCACGTAGGCTGCTGCTGCTCTGATCACGTCCAGACATCGCCAATCAGCAATCGATCGATCAATCAATCAATCTTCCGCCGCGAATTTCTAGCCCACTAAACTACGAATGCCGGAGTCTGGGCGAATATGAAACTTCTAATGACAGTCGGTGTGCGTATATACTCTCGTTGGATATAGACTATAAAGTTGCAATCCGGCTTTTTGATGGAAACGCTAGTAAACGTTGATTCACGGGAGTCGAGATTGTGATACGGGACTTCCCAGCCATCTACTGCGTTGTGAACGGGTTCAGATGGAAAAGGAAAGAAGAAAGGAAAAAAATGTAAAAGAGGGGAGAGAAGGAAAGACAAGAAAAGCGGAGTGGAGACAAAGATTGTTTCTCATTCTTCGTGTATAGATCGTTGGTTTTCCTACAAGCCTCAATAACGCAGTTGTGGCTCATCAATCAAAAAGGTGAGAAGGCGTGTGCGTGTGCTTTTCACAAGAAACCCGCCTCAGAGATAGAGCGTCACCTGCCCTACGAGATCACACAAATCAACCGACAGGTGAACGCGTCTCGCCTTAACCCCAGCCAAGCAAACCGGAAGGATGAAAGGTTGAGTTGACCTGGTCAGCCCACTCCGGTCAAGTTGGTCATCTATCCCTCCTGCGTATATATAGGTAAATCGAGTACCGGCTTGCTTGACACGATTGACCTGTCCAAGTCAGTCCCATCATCAGGTTCACTTACCAACCGGACGAGGCATATTACAACTATACGTTGATCGGACACAACGTGTTAACCATTAGATCATTTCCACCACCAAACTGCAGCATCATATTTGATGACCCTGACCTTGTGCGTAGTTTAAAAGTCATTCTGTCTACAGATCGAGTGCGGCAAAAAGTATCCTATATTGTCTCAGCAATCGCTCGGAATTTTAACGCGAAATTTTACACACTTATTTATTTATTTATTTCAGCATTGACATCGACAACACCAGCAACACAAATAAAAACAACAAAATGCCAGCCAAGGATAGAGAGGCTCCAGAAGGAACACTAACATCTACCCTAATCAACACAATATAACAGAAAATTAGACAAATCAGTATGATTAAGAAAAGCCTTGAACCTAACGAGAGAGGAAAAATCAACACGGGCCGGGAGTCTATTCCAGGGGCCAACAACACGCCTAGAAAAAGAATGATAGCGTACATTATGGGTACACTGCTAAGCAAACAATTTATAACCATGGCCACGAGTATTGCAAGAGGGTGCAAAACGAAAAAACGCACAGAAGTCCACATTAATTAATCCAAAGACTATTTTATAGCACATTATGAGATCAACACGAAGTCGTCTTAGTTCGAGAGGTTAATGTTGGGCCTAATCCGCTCGCCAATTTTCGGCATCACGCATCACTAACTGACGCATAACGACTCGCTGATATGACGGGTGAGCCCAATGCCGACATATTATACGGCCATCCGTCTGAACTTCAACCGCTTGAGCTGTAAATTGGCATGCACACCGGTTATTTAAGCCATAAATGTAAAAAAAAAACTTTCCAGAAAAAAATTAAAAACGTTAAAAAACGTGGCAAAAATAAAAGAAACGTTTAAAAGGTTAAATAAAAAACGTTGGCCATAATTTGTTTAACCTCTTGCTTAGTGCCTAATGCTGTAGGTGCAATATACCTGGAACTATAGTCTAGATAAAGAGAACTTTATTTTGTTTCAATTTAACTGTATGGCCATAAGACCATAGCACTAAACTAACCAAATACGCTACTTAAAAAACTTTTATTTGGTATATTAATTTAGACTAACTTAAGTAAACTAACATTACCTATGACCTTTTAATTCGTTGCTATGCATCCAAAACTGCTTCTCGAAGTTCTTGATAGGATTTTCAATGCACGTTTTTTTTAAATAAAAAAAAACAATGAGAAAAATGAGAAAAAAGTTAAAGACGTAAAACGTTTTTACATCTATGATTCAGGTTACTTTTGCTCTGCAAAAAGAACGTTTATGCAAATTCTGTATTTTGTACACCTTCCCGTTTTCGATTTCAATGTCAATGTCGTACCGTATACGTAAAAGACAGGCAAAACGCATAATGCGGCCTAGGACGGGTAAACAGCAAGGAATCTATATAGACAAGACAAGGTAAAGTGTATAGTCACAGAAGAAACGGTGCTGTCGCAGACCTGCTATTGAAGTGGTTGACTCTGCGAGGTGAAGGCCTCGGCTATAATACAGCGTCAATCGAACTATTCAGTGCACCGTGTGCGAGAGTTGCATCCATTCAAATTACTGCAGACTATCGACCCACACTCCGTCATCATGACAGACTATAAAATACGCGCTATCTATCGCCATTGTGCTGCCTTATGCTACCGTTTCACCGTTAAACGCTCGTTGCTATCGGGGTTAATTGAATCGCGCCTATGCCTTGGCGTCCATAGCAGACGGGGCAGCGGTTCTACAAAGCGGCTACGTCTGTCATGACGCACGGCACACCTGCGCACACGCGGACTGACAGCGAGCGACATAAGGTTTGATAAACGTCCTCCGTCGTCAGCGTCACCAATGACGTCACTGACTCGACCATCACTTGGCTCATCCCAGTGGCGTAGCCAGAAATGTGAATTGGGGAGGGGTTTCGACCCCTTTTCCTTTTTTCCCCTTCCCTCCCTTTTACCTCTCTCATTCCTTCCTCTCCCTTTTCTTAATAGTAGAACCCCTAAAATCCCCTAAAATCCAGCTAAGAGGTCTGAAGGATCGCTGCATGTGAGCCCGCAGCGAGATCAGCGGCGGAGCCTCAGCCGAAATCGAATTTGGTTTATTATATCTTCATGACATCTGACTGTGGCAAAATTTTAATTATTTTTCTGAGAATGAACTGAACAAACTTAGTGCTGTTTAAACGTGCGCATGTCTGTCTTTTCTGAAGGATTGGGGGCCTCTTCTCTCCATTCCTCCCCGTTGTCTATACGCCCATGGCTCAATGCTTTTTCTCAGTGAATACAATATTCACAGACGGCGCTATAGCAGAATGCTGAATGTGTTTGATGGCATAAGGTCAGCCAACAGGCTGACTCGCAAACGTGCACAAAAAGACGTACAGGTAATAAACAAACTTGATTACCACCATCTGCTGTTTTCACCGGCGTTACATTTAGCCCAGTTAAATTTACAGTTTTAATAACAACAACAGCCGCTAATATTTTCCGTTTTTCGTTATAACAAAAAAGCAACACGGTGTGTAGTGCAACTGTGAAGAACAAAACTTGCCAAACCAATTAAAAGAAACGCTGCAGGCGTCCTGATAGAAGTAATCAAAAATTAACGAAAAAAACGCCAGAAAAGTATAAAAACGCAGATTTTTGACATCGTGTGTTATTAGAGTGCGTTTCCTGTTTTCTTACATTCTGCGACTAATTACATTTATCTCTTGTGGTTTGCTGTTGTTGGTTGCCAGGACGACAGCAGGGGACATTTGGCCTGCACTTTTGTCACAACAATTTTCAAATGTGCACGCCAACCGTGATAAGAACATTATGGACTGATGGTATGAACCCGCTTAATAGTAGAACCTGCATAACTGGCAGATTTGAGTAAAGTTCGCGGTAAAAACCCGCAAAAAGCGATTTGGCACAGTTAGGTAAAATGGCTGAAACCACGACGGTGCCGAAGTCAGTTAGCAACCTCGTATAAGCGTATACGCCGCAGCGATTTAGACAGATGTAGAGAGACATTTTGGGTGGAATGTGTGAACTTTTGAGGAGGGGTGTCCCCTGCCATAGGGTTGTCCCCTCCCCACCTGGTAAAAGGTCTAGGGAAAGAAAGGACTATGCCCCGCGGCTGAAAATGTTCAGATTTTTTTTGTTTGAAAATAAAGCGTTTTGGTGCATTTGACTCTATTTTGAGTAATCAAGTAGGCTTCTAGCCGGGGGAGGGGCATGTGCCCCCATCCCCCCCCTATGGCCAAGACAGTGATACGCAGCCGGCGATGTATAAATCATACGGTCGAACTAACCGCCGGAGCACTCCGCCAAGAAGCGACGCGTTGAGGCACTCGGGTGATGACAATCGTCGCTGAACCTCGGCAACTGTCACCTTGTACTTGGACGTGGAACTGAGCAGTGATAGACGGCCGGGTACCGAACAGAACAGGTCACCTGGGGCCAGACCGGCTCCAAGTGTTACCATCTCCGTGCACGGTTCTGTTGAGCATCGGCCACTGCCTGCATATACACGCACCGTGTCAGCAATAAACTGTAAAAATTTATCTAATTCCAACCTCTAGAAATCTACCAAATATCAAGATTATAGGTAAAAGGTCAAGGTCATATGAGTTTAAAGTACATGCACCAGACCAATGATAGACAACGTCGATCACACCACAGGTTTGTGTCGCAACACATATGGCAGATGACGCTCTGCACTATACCTCAGCATTTTCTTTTCCAGTAATCTACAGATCCTCTTGCGAGTAATGTTTTGAACAAAGTTTGACAGTTTTGTATACTGAATTACTTGGCACACAATACTTTCCAATATTTGATTTAGTTGGATAGTAAGATTCTTAAGCTGACCAACTCAAATTTTCCAACTCTTTCGAGCAAGTTTTCTGACACAACATTTTTTTCTTCAGAAAAGCAAACCAGTCAAACAAAATTAAAGAGCAGTAAATGTACTAACTGACTTATTCCTACTCAGTGTCATCATTAGCATTAAACGATCACAAGTTTTCATAAAATCAAACGTTTTTAAGTAAAACGTAATTAGTAATCGTAATATGATGCTGCAAAATGTTTACCTTTCCTATAATCAGAGCTGTTGTCGCCTGAAATATAGCTTCCACTATCGTCGTTCGCAATCTGCAACATCAAACAAAACATTCATTATTGCATAAGCTTCGAAATATGTTAGCTTGCTATTATATTAACCGCAATCAAGAGTCTTTTGATTTGTGTGAGAAAATGAAGCTATGTCATGTAGTATGTGTTTTTCAGGGATGCTCGCTCCATATGAAAGAGCGAGCCATCTGCTTGTATTTTGTATTATGCTCATCATCGATGGCGCCTAGTATACCGCTGATACAATTACTCTTCGACATTGTATATGTGTTCTTAAATCTCTGCAGGCTTTTCTGCCGATAAACAGCGTCTTTTAATGTCTAAGACAGCGCCATATGATGTCGGACAGTTGAATGGCTCGTGGCCAACAAATTGGGACGCCTCATCCTATCGGCAGAAGAAGGGCAGCAGAAAAACGCCGAAAATAGGCGCGGGCGGCGATTGTTGGGTCGTTTGTTCTCCCAAGAGACGACGTCGCCGTGGTCGCGTGCCACCGTTGCCAGTGGCAACTCTCGCCTCGCGCCACGTGAGATTCTTGTCCTAGCCCTTTGATGCACACTGCACTGACGACGAACAGTCACACATCAGCCCCTATATACGTTCTCTCCGTAATTATTTACTAATTCGCTGCTTTTCACCTGCGGCAAAACCGACAGATCTCTGGCCGCATAGATGTCATAATTCTACATGCATGTCACAGTGGGTAACACTCCACAATTAGCAGTTCTCTTGTACACCGTTCTCACATCTGTCAAATTCTCCACTAGATGTCCCGATCGGAATTTCGTCGGACTTTAAAGGATTTCATCAATTCTGGTGCATTTTTTGGAATGTCGAATTACGTGAGATGCTCAGTGGCATGCATATCCAGAATTTTATTCAGATGATCAGATTCTATCTTTTTCTTTGGACCCTGTCTCTTTCAATTTTAATATTAGGCCTCTTCATTCACTTTTTTTAATTTTTCATTTACCGTTATTCCATCCACTCACTTTTCTCAGGGATCGGCGGTCTATAGGCAAAGTTTTTAAATGGAGGAGATACTATTCCCCTCTCCGGTTTTTTTTGTTCGTGCCTCGCGTTACGCAGCTGAGACAATGAAAAGCAAATTTTTACACATGAAATTTTCTTAAATACTCTGGATGCATATTTTCTCTAAGATACTCATTCTGATCTCTCGATATTCCAACCCTAGCTGGACGATCGAAATATCATTAATGTTACATACCTTTATTTTTAAACGTGACAAATGAAAGCATGAGGATTGTTTGCGTACAAGACGACAAGCAGACTGTTGTACACTGATGTACACAACATTCGAGTATAATGGTGCCAGTCTGTGAAGTCGTTATGTGTTGATGGCATCTGTGTTGAAGACAACGTAAACATGACGCGCGCAGGCGATTTCACGCTGCGGCGATGCTGTGGGAATAACACTACAATCTTTTCCAGAGTTTGATGCAGTGGGGACCGCACTCACGAAGCCTCAGCGACGGTCAGTCCTATATGTCCTCGGCCCCCTATATACGAGTTCTGTACAAGGATGTGGTCGAACTAAATCAGTCGATAAAGCACACCGGCAGGGGCACATCAAATTCAACACTTTGGGTTAGCATCCGTCGTCTGAGTTAACTGCTACAGCAGTGTTTTTAGCTCAACATGACAGCATGATGACAACATTCTTTCTGGAGTGAGCAACGCTGTCGTCGCCGATGTCGCCTGCAGAACTGACAGAAATATCCCCGACGGTTATTTAATGGAAACCAGAAACCAAAGCAGCAAAGTAAAACAGGAAAAATGCAGCCGTTGTTGAACAAAAATCGAATGTGTGTGCACGTATGTGCATTGATTTAAATATACGATGCAGCTAGAGTACATACAAAATAGTAAACTTTAGCAGCTTCCTCGTATGTATACAGTTCATTTATGATTGGACCTCAAGTTGTACAGCCATGCCTAAAAACGTCATCGTCTATGGTACGATTGTCGTCTGTCTGTCCGCCTGTGGGTCACGGATATATTGTGGCTAAACGGCGCGAGATGAGGGCCTTGCTTGCTATTGATACATGATAATAGAAAGTCGCATAATGGCTTTCAACTGACACAAAGATCATTGACCTTGGATGACCTTAAAAATCAGTAATGAAACAGGAATGATGTAGGCTGTAGCACGTCTTCCCTGGCGACAGCTGGGCTTCTTGTATGTTCTGCCGTTGCAGTACAGCATCGTTTCGGACGCTCGATCCGATGACGTGGATATCGCTCGCCGGAAACATCTGAAGCCATATCGCATCTAAGGCGAGTTTACGCTATCACATATACTGGCGGAGATATACACTCTCACGAGCGCCTGTTGCTGCTGGTCGCTGCTGCTGCTGCACGCGGTAATTAGCGACTGCTCGTTTCTGAAGGAATCTCCGTGTGTTGCTACTACAGCCGCGAGACACTGACCACATGACCTGCAGTGTCTGAAGCTCTGCAATACATGCGTGATTCCTCGCACATACTGTACGGCGTAGTGCACACCATACGTCACAGCATGATATGTAAGCATAGTTCACTGCCACGTGCACTCAAAAGCATAGGCCTAGTCTGCATTGACTTATACATGCAGAATTTAGTCAAAGGGCAAAGTTTCTCTCTTTTCTTTCATCTTTCTTTCTCACTGTCTTTCTCTCTCCCTTTGTCTTTCACTCTTTCTCTTTCTCTTTCTCTTTGTCCAAACCGTTCTAGCATCCACCGTCTTTCTTCCCCTTCCTTCATACCTCTCTTCTTTCCAGTTTCCGCCTGTTTTCTCCTCCATATTTTTCCCGACCATCTGCATAGGTACCGGCCCCAGTGGACGGGGTGCAAAGTTTAATAAAAATACTTCTCCAATGCAATTAGCGCATGGCCGATCTCAGACGATAATGCATGTAGGTGCCATCGTCCCACATCCCCCGCCCCAACCCAACGCATGCAACAGCTTTCGTTCTGACTATCTGACAACAATAATTGCGATTATAATCGTCGTTGTCTGCACGACCACTGGGCAGTTTAGTCTCAGTAACCATACACGTAAGTGCGGCATATCGAGTCGACTCCGCGACAAAGAAACAGTGTGTACGGTATGCAAACTTTCTCCGAGCTTAGCTGCATAATGCGCCGACCGCAGTGGTCATTGTGCGAAGCGCAGAAGTCGAGCGATTACCGTTGACGCTAATGGCGCGTCGCACGAGGACTAAATTCTCAGCGACTCCTGCCACTGTTGCCACATTATGCGGAACAGCGTTCTGACCACATTTAGCCCCTGCAAGACCTCCCGCGCGAGCCGGACAATTATCCCATCTGTCAAGCAGGCGTCAGTTACTCCACAAACGTAACACAGCCCGTGCACGGATTAACTGTCCATACAATCCACATATAGGGCTAAAGCCGCAAACGAGAGACTTTTCAGACGTTAAATATACGGTAATTTCACTTAACCGTTTCGTTCACTGGCATATATTGACGTTTACATCGACGTTTAGCCAGCATACACGTGTCGAGTGCAGTCAAAAATTAGACCACGATACCGTTTTTGCCCCCTCTCCCGTCCATCTGTCTCTCCGTCCGTCTATATTCGTTCATTCCACGGGAAAAACAGAAAAAGCCGTAAAAACCTCGCTTTAGTGTAACTTAACGTTACAAGCTTTAGGTGTGCAGTCATCAATGGGAAGCCGAAGTTAAAAGTATTTGTTTAGGCAGATATATGACAGATGAATAAACGTCAATAAACGTCAATCCATCTACGTTTCTAATCGATTACCTTTTAAAATGTTACCTAAAAAATTTTCGTTTTGGTAACTTACTTTTAAAAAGGTTTACAGTTGTACAATCGCTAGCTGTTTACGCGCCTATTCATCTGTCATATTAATTAATTAATTCCATTATTTAGTTGTTTTATTACATTGTGACAGTCCAAAAAACGTGATAGGCCCTTGCTATATAGGATGATGATGATGACGATGATGATGAAGGACGAATTAACTTTAGCGTGGCGTTAAGTCCTAAGACTACGAGGACACGTAACAATAAGCCTAAACAGTGAAGTCACATAATAGTATAAGATAAAAAGAATGTTCGTCGGAGCACGTTGAACTGTTTCTGTAGACTGCAGGCAGACGCGGTGCAGCACTGATGTCGTGTAGTTCCAAACTATCGATAGCTTGTTGAATTCGCGTCTGAGTTTAGTGACGCGCGACGACATGCATGTTCGAGGTCCCAGTCCCAGGAGACGGCATCTTCATCGTCACGCGGGGGCTGCAGCCGCAGACCACCGGGTATTGAAACTATCCGTGCACACCTCCTTTGATGCTGTTTAAGACGTTTCGTGCACTGTTCCGATACAATGCCGAAGAATAAGCAAAAGCAAAAGATCTGGGTTCGCTATTCCGACAGTCCACCATTTCGACTAACCCTAACCCTAACCCGAACCCTAGTACTGTGGCGCGTATCTGCACAGTGAATTTTCGGAATAGCGGGCCGGTATACCAATTAAAACCAGAAAGTGTACTGTAAATCCATGTACTGTATGATTTGCTTCTCGTCATCATACGTCGCCAATGAGTTCCAACGCTGTCTGCGCAGGCCTCGTTAGTTTTCTTTGCACTTCTAGTCATCTGTTCACTGCAAGAATTAGCATAACCAACAAAACAACACTCGTGCATGTATTTACTCTTCTAGTAAGTAAGTAAGTAAGTAAGTAAAACGTAACTTTATACAGCGCATCAACGGGAAAAACCTTAATGTCCCCCGCCGCGCACAGAGCACTAATCGTTCCACAATCGAGCGCCAGCGACTCAACTACCCATGACAGGATACCTGGTAAACAGGTTTCACTGCGTGCAGCCTCTTGTTAATCGTCCGGGTAGGTGATCCGTTACAAGCGGCGCGTTGATCCAGTCCCTACGGACCCCCCATCATCTTCCAACTGTGACGCCGCCGACGCCGCCGCCGCAGCGTTTCGCAACAAACAACGCGTCTTACATACCCATGCCTATAACTAACGGCGCCTGACTAATTACAAAGCAAGAAGGTCTTGTAATGTAAAGCGTGACGGTCGCGAGTCAATCGCCACTGCATTGAATTTCGCTCAAGAATTAACCGACGGCGTCGCGGCATCGACATCGGGGCGGCGTGTAGCTTCAAAAGGACTTCGGTTACGCTAGCTCAACCGTGTTCGATGTCCACGCACGATTGCTTATACCACGCACATATACATTGCGGATACTGTAACATATAGGCATACATGTGTCTTCTATTATATACAACGAGGCGTCGAAGAACCCACACGTACACTCACGCACACACGTACACATATATATAGTTGGCATATCGACCACCTTGCAGAATGTATTCAGACTTGGCGATCATATATATGTCTCATATTACCCGCATCTGTTTAATGCCCATAGCTGAAGTTTTCACTCACTCCATTATACTTTTCTCAATGTGCATGCAAAGACATTTGCAGCGACGTACCCGAATTGTTACTGGTAGTAAAACGTACTATATATACATGTATATAAAATAGGGATTTGAAACAGCTGATTAGCAAATGAGAAGCTTATGCAGTCTTAATCGAGGACATCCGTGTATACACAGATACGTACAGAAGTCTTTCCTAAAAATATATCTTCAATTACGCTTTTCAAATGTCGTGTGTGTCGCAGCCGAAAATCGCAAAAAAATCACTAAAACCCCTTATTTTGGTGGTTCAAGATCATTCAAAGTCATCGACGTTGACACCAATAAAAAGCTTGTCACCAGTGATGGTGATGATGGTGATGAAGGACGAATCAACTTTAGCGTGGCGTTAAGCCCTAAGACTAAAAGGACACGTAACAATAAGCTTAAACAGTGAAGTCACGTATTAGTAGTCAGCGCAATGAGACGTTCTTAGTCATGACTGTAAGACCGGGCAAAAAGTTTCAGTCTGCTGCTTGTTATGATAAGCAGCATGTCCGTGCCTATCTGCAACCGTTTTCACGCTACACGAGATAATTGCGGTAAAATAACCACTTTTTATAGGGAAGGGTAGCCGTCTTTCACGCTCGCCTGCGCCGGCCTCCTTGAAGGGGATCGGGACGTGGACTGCTGAAATCTACGTTTAGTGCTGAAAATTTCATACGCAGGTTGTCTTGGTCTATCTCAAGCCATTTCGTCGCAATTCACTGTTGAAATGTGCGCTGCATCCAAAAATTGCGAAAAATTCACTAAAACCCCCTTTTGCGGGTTCAAGGTCGTTCAAGGTCATAGATGTTGATAAATCTAAAAAGCCTGTCACCAGTGCTTGTTATGATAAACAACGTGTGTGTACTTATCTGCAACCGTTTTCAAACTATAAAAGAGCCAATACAGTCAAAATAACATTTTAAGAGGCAGTGCCCCTCTTTGACGCCCTATTTCGAAAAAACCCGCAGGGGCACGAAATTTTGTCGCGAAAAACTAAAAACCTTGAGACAGCACATGGTGAAAATTTTGTGATTTTAGCTTTCACCGTTTTGATACAGTGCCAGGGTGTGACAGACGGACGGACGCCTAGACGATGCTAAGACGCGCAAAGCATTCTGCCATCGCGCGTAAAAAGTAGACGCGGCAGAATGTTGCAA
>Ga0209671_1004042_pt1 | contig 14377 bp, 8 predicted proteins | sample WorMetHERISLAND2_2_FD_187401 | JGI IMG/M metagenome (GOLD analysis project Ga0209671, IMG submission 187401) | Marine gutless worms symbiont microbial communities from Max Planck institute for Marine Microbiology, Germany - Olavius geniculatus... | ecosystem: Host-associated > Annelida >... | reverse complement strand
GCAATGATGGAAATCATGTGACAACTTTAGTTTATTAGTTTATTTATAGAGACAGTAGAAAGTCACGGAAACCATGATTTTCATCAAATGCCGTGATTTTGCCAAAATGCCATGTTTTGCTGTGTTTTTAGCCAAAATGCTGCGATTTTGCATTTTGTTACAAGAATTTTTGTTTCTAATCGGCATAAATTGAAGTTTTTTGTGTGATTTTAACGTAAAATTAATTACTTTTGCTGCTGCTTCCAAAGTCATTATGTCTGGTTACTTAATATATGACTGTTGATTATGTATTTTTATGCTCCACAGTGAGAAAATATTACAGTTATAACTTTGCACTACATGTAGTAATGGTCGACAATGCTAGATGTTGAGTTTTATAGATTTTTGTGTTTGGTCTTTGAGCCCTTAATTCGATGCTGTGACTTTTCTCGTAATTTTGCCATCTTGTGTGCATATATTCTGGCTAAACCGTACGTCGTTTTTTAAAAAAGTTTTTTTACTATAACTTTGTCGAACGTGGTTCATTTGCTACAAAATTTGGTGCCATAGTGCCACAGACGACATGAACAAATGCTGCAAATTTGGTGACTGTATGATTTTTACGTGCAACAGCAGCTACTGCTGTAGTGCTTCTTAGCCATCACAATTCTGTCTGTTTGTCTATCCATCCATCTGTCCATCACACTGGTGGATTAGTCAAAAACGGTGCAAGCTAGGATCACCGAATCTTTACCGTCGGCTGCCCGGAAGACTCTAGTTTCAGGAACTGTAAAGCTTTTCCATAAATTCGAAGGGGGTCACCCCGAACAAGGGCGTTAAAGGAAAGGGGATAGGCAAAATTTGCTAGATCTAGCTGATACGTAGTTAGCAGAGTGATAGGTGGCGACCTCTGGTGAGAACAAGTAAATAAAACACTATGGATAGGGACCAACTTAATTCACGATTTCATGGCCGTGACATTTTCCATGAAATTGACCTTCTTCCATGAAAAATGCTAATTTCCGTGAAATCCGTGATTTTTCGTGAATTTTAGCGCTTTTAGTTTAATTTATGACAATTCCAGAGTTTTATCAGCAGCTTTTGTACGGATGTTGCTGTTTACCACGTGTCGCACTTTGGCACTAAGTAGTTGGCATTGACTGTCTTGAGTCTTGACTTAGTGTAGTAAATATTCGTTGTTCTGAAATTTCTTCGTTTGCAATAGCGCAGCACCTCGAAATAACGTCTGTGTGGCCCGTGAATTTCCGAAACCCTTTCCGTGAATTTTCCATGAAATTTGACACATTTTAAAAATTCTGCCGTGAAATCATGCATTTTTTTCCGTGAATTTGGTTGGTCCCTACCGACCATGTGACGTAATCAAAACTTCTTTGGAGAACTTCTTATCTTAGCACGTCCACGAGAAACGCATTTTACACACCGCTTGGTTTTTAAAGTTAACCAAACATCAATTTCCTTTACTTACTCATTGTTGATTTTACCGCAGCATTACGCAAATAACCTATGACGCCACATATGACATCTAAGCTAAGTGTCAACACTGCGTACTTTCGTTTTATTACACAGCTTTCTCCGTGTAGGACAAGGTTAGTGCTTTCCTATATATTTGCCTAAATTCTTCCTAAGAAGTTTCCAAAGAAGTTTCGAAAATTGTGCACCCTTTCTCAAAATCTTCTTCGAAAGATCTTTTCAACTTTTTCCAAAGACTTTTTTCAAAGAAATTTTGACAATCCGCATACTTTCTTTGGAAAAGAAGTCTTCCAAAGATGTTCCTAAGAAGTTTCGAAAATTTGGCTCTTGGACTGATTTGTGCCAAGTCCGTCTCCAGTGTTGCTTTTGGCTGTTTTCCGGATGTTGCCAGATATTGACAAATTTCAGCACTGCTGTGCTGCACACGTACTGTTTACAGCTAAATGCAATGAAATTTGCTTGGTTTGTTGTCGTCTGTATAGTTTGACAGGGTGACATATCCTCATTTGTAGTATACTGAACTTATGCTCATGCTATTAGATGATTTCAGTAAATGACCATTATACTTTTTTGCTTGTATGCATTTCAGTTATTAGTGTCAGAAAAGGTGTTAAACACTGATATTTGTCTTTTTACAGTATGTCGTACCAGTCTTAGCATAGCTCACATCGCTACACTGATTTCAGCGTTTTGGAACTTTTACACAATTTTTGGCTGGTATTATCTCTGTATTTTTCAGCTTGTGGGGTGTTTGCAGATCTGAGGTGATCAGTAGTCAGTTTTCCGTGGAAAATTTTTGTCAAATTTATTCCACGGGTCAGTTCGCAAAATTCTGTGGCTCATCACGGCAAAATTGTCCAAATTCCGTTTCTTACCATGGCCTTCCATTTGTGTGTAAACTAAGCTTTTTCTGTCAAAAAACTTCACTTTTTGGAGGCTGGTTATGCTAGCAACACACAAAGAAAGTTATTTTTTTTCTTTTCAAAAGTGCAATTTGTCAATTCGTCTCATTGTGTTTATTTACAATTGTGCCATATTATGATGGTAATTATTAGTAGGGATGCAGTTTTAGGCAGTTTAGTTTGATTTTTCTCTGTGATATAGTTAGTCTAATTATGTTATCAAGCCTTCGTTCGTACTAATCATCGGTCATTTCTCAAAATTCCGTGGCAGTATCAAAATTTCGCGGAAAAGGGCAAATTCCGCTGCTCAGCTCGAAATTCTGCAGCCTGCGGAAAACTGTGGCCCATAATGATCGCTGATCGGTATTGTAGATTGCGGCGTGTTTCTGACAGAGCAGAGTTGGTTGGTATGTCTGAGCACAGATCAACATGAAGGATGCTCGGTATGCCAAGTACCTGGAGGGCATTGTGGCAAACAAGGACCTGGTGGCATTCATCTGTGAGGAAGCGGAGGATGTCAAGAAGTTCATGAATCAGATGCACGACATGAAACTGATCGTTAACATCTTCCACGTTGTACAGGAGCACTCCTCGACATTTCAGCCTCTGCACAGCATCGAACGATACAAGTATGTGCAAACTTTATCATTGTGGTGCTATTCGAGCTTGTTCTAGTGAATGGCTAGTTTCAATCAACATTTGACTTGATTACCACTGGGATTATAATGTGATAGATAGTGGGTGACTGTAAAATCTGTGGCCACAATGTGTCCATTTGTTGGTTCCATTATGGCAGGCGCGAGTGACACTGATTTTGGTGCAGCAGTCAGGCAATGTTGAAAGTTGTTTTTTAAGCTGTCAACCTTTTTAACAGCTGAGGACTGGAGTTTCTTTCTGGCTCTCATGGCTATGGCCTAGGCATCTGTCCATCCGTCTGTCACACTCTGCAGCCCTATCAGAACGGTGCAAGCTAGGATCACGAAATCTCCAAGGACTCTAGTTTTTTTGCGACAAAATTTTGAGCCTCTAGGTGAGGTGGTTCTCCTTGAACAAGGGAGTGAAAGAGGAGTACCTCTTAGAAAGTGGTTATTTTACAGCTATTGGCTGAATGTAGCATGAACACAGTTGCAGATAGATAGACATGCTGCTTATTATAACAACTAGTGACTAGATTTTTTTAGTGGCGTCAACATAGCTGACCTTGAATGGCCTTGAATCTCCAAAATAAAGGCTGGGGCGTTTAGTTTTTTTTTGCAATTTCTGACTGCGGCCCACAATTCAAGAGTGAATTTCACTGAAATTACTAAAGAAGATCCGGAAAGCCTGCATACAAAATTTTTAGCATTAAACATGCATTTTAACCATCTGAGTGTTGATGTTTTAGGTTCAAGGAGTCTCCCATATGGAGACCTTAAATTTGGGTACTCATTCAAGATGTATTATTATTTTATTCCACGCTGTACATTGATTGCCCAGATGGCAGGTCCTATGCTGTTGCATGTCATGTTAGCTTTATTCAAATTACTTGTTTTCTGTTAATATGAGTTTTAGTTAGTTTCAGCTTTTCCTGTCAGAAAATATGCTTTATATTTTGCAAACAAACCGGAAGTAACTTTGAAAATAGGCTAATAACGCAAAAAGAAACAATAAATACTTTTGATTGTAACTAATCTAATGTATGCTGCATGCACATTTACCGCTGATATCGAAACACTACTACTACTTGTTTCTGTGGCAACCAAAGTGACCGTGGTATACTTCGACTAACATCACCTAATTGCCAGATTTCGAAAAACCCCTGTTAGCTGCAAGGATCTCGGTGATGTTTGTTGTACAAGCCGAGTTATAGCCTATTTTGTCTCAAATTTCATTGCCATGGCAACGAGGGCCAGTTGGACATAAATATAAATGGCACTGTTAAATTGGATAACCATGACGAACCCACTCTAGAACCAAATCAGAAGTGGATCGGATAATCGTTTGCTGATATATGGTCATTTGAAGTTCTTTCACAAAGGCTTTTCCAGGAACGGTGGTCAGTCGGTTGGTGGGTTGGTCGGTCGTCAATATTGCACTGATATTACATACTCCTTTTTGTTACATTAGGAACTTAACATGCATGGAGTAAAAAATTGCCGATGCAAGTAGCAGTATACGTCATCATACGTCGCTGTGTGCATGTGCATGTGCATGTGCAGGAAATATGGCTTCGTTAGCTACGTGCGTGAGCTGTTCACATGTCCCGAGCCTGTGCTCAGATATCTGTGCAAGATGAACAATGTGCATCAGGTGCCGGTTGGAACAAGCTACACGAAGGCCAGAGTGGAAGCATTCACCAAGGACTGTCCCGAGATCAAACTCTTCTTCACTGATGATGATCGGGTAATAATTACAGCTTGCCACTGATTAATTTTTTACTCGCATTTATAGAGCAAGTTTTATGTTATTTGCATCCAAATCACAGTTTCACCCTATTTTCTCTATTAATTCGGACACTTTAATAATTTGATCACCTAAATTTTAAGAAAAGGTAATAAATTTTTTGCTCATCAATCCAAACATTTGATTCTAATAATTTGATAATGTCAAGTCCGGATTATACTCTAACTGTACATGCCTTTGGATTCGGAGAAGGGAAAGGATTGGGAAGGGTTACTTGTCAGTTTTTTGACCTCATAGATATGGTGTACATGTATTTGGTGATTATTTTCATGGTCTCTGGTGACAGTTGTCTGTTGTGCTTTGTGTAGTATTCATTGAAGACCTCAGCTTATAGCAAGGAGACAGTGTCACTTCGATCATCAGTTCGGTAGGCTGTCAGCTCTTCAACACAACCACCGACATTTCTCTGTATTTTATAATCCATTTAGGATGTATTTTTGATTGTTTTGAATTTTTTATCAGTTAGTATTATATTTGTGTTCGTGTGACTGTGTGTGTTATACGTCATTTTATTATTGTAATTTAGGTTTTTTGTGTTGGTTTGTTAGATTTATTGCTGTTTTTTGTCAGTAGAAGTAAGTACATGTAATTGCCTGGAGTGACGCATTCCTGAAATGACCTGCGATGTGTTGCGTGTGCTCTAAAACTCTGCTTACTCACTCGCTCGATTTTTAATTAAAATATCATTTAGACCTAGTTTTAGCATTGCTGCTAAGCGCTGCTGTGAGGTATTGTTACAGACCTTATGCAAAACTTTGTTTGTTGTTTATAATCTTAAATTTTTATGCTTAGTTTGGTAGTAGTTAGTGTCCCAAACTTGGTGCTGTTGATCTGAGCCGCCCCTATGTTGTCAGTTCTGCTTGTTATCAGTTTGTTGGCATGTGGCTGTGAGCAGGGATGCAAGGCTGTTGGCTGTCTCAAAGGATGAATCCCGAGAGAAGGAACTTCAGACTCAGATGCAGGTATTCAGTTAGTGTACTACTTCTTTGTAACTTGATCAGACCTATCTATTACCTTAAATTGTAAGGCTTTGTCAGTTGCGAAATATTAGAACTTAGTGGAAGGAATTTTGCCATGGTTTGCTTGATCAGTCAAAGCAGAAGAGTAGATGTTAAAGATTGTGGGTCATGGTCAAGATCACATACGTTACAAAGTTGTAAAGTGCTGATTTGGAGGCCAGGGATTTAAGTTTATATTATAGAGGCTCACACTTTGTATATAATTGTGTGTCCAATGCAAGAAACATGTTGTCTTAACTATCTACTGCCACCAAAGCGAGTCATTACTGCAAAACTTAGAAACACAGGACTTTTTGAAAATATTATAGCTAGCACAAAGAGATTTTTTTACTTTGTTTATTCCATCTTCAATAAAAAAATTTACAGTAGGCCTATATAGTATTTTATATTCGTGTATTTTATATGTCGATCGGTTTATATGTTCTATCGTGCCTGCGATGGTATTTTGTACTTATTCCAGCCATTTGGCTGCAATAACAGTAAACTCGTGTTTTTACACGATTGATTCACCAAGCATGTGTTCTGTATGGATGCTGTAGTTGGTGCAGAAGGCTTTGGCTGCGAAAGAGAAGGAACTGAGTGACTTGCAGGCGAAGATCCAAGAACTGGGACGGAAGGAAAATGACCTGCGTAATGAGAAGGTTAGCGATAATTGCGTTTTCACACACCTCATGAATACATTGGAATGTATGGCAAAAGTAGCAGTCGCAGTGGCACAACAGTAGTAGACATAGCAATGGCTGGTAGTAAGTAACAAAGTCATTTGTACTGGTTAGTCATATGAGACTAAGGATTGAGAAAAAATTCTTCCTGTTGCCAGAGGTTTAACACTCTGACAAAATTTGAAGTTCTTATTTGTGGCTAGCCGTGTGGACTGACAATAATAGTAATACCAGTGCTAATGTTTATAGTGCTGTCATCATGGCACACCCATTACGAGAACTCACTCAGTTCATTTGACTGAATGTAGAACGAGTGCCAGGTGGCTGCCGACCTTTGGACCAAGCCGATGATCAGCTTCAGCCAATAGATCCGCCAGTAGGCAGCTACAGAAACTACATTCACCATTGCTATTTATTATTATTCTGCTAGACAACTGATACTCATTTTGCCATTCCACGGAGGGTAGAAGGCTGAGTCGACCTAGCTGGCTGGCTTCGTACTGAGATGGTTTGCCTGCCCGTAGACAGTCACCCATCCAAGTACTAACTGTGCATAGTGTGCATTAGCCATGTGGATGTGTCACGTTTTTGTACAAGTACGTTAGTGCAGACACGACTGTTTTATTACCTCCGCCAACAAGGTAATGTTTTTGCCAGTTTTTGTTTGTTTGTCTGTTTGTTTATTTGTCTGTCTGTGTGTCACACAGATAACTCAAAAAGTTATGGACGGATCTTTCTGAAATTTTGAGTGTATGTCAGGCATGGCATAAACTACAAGTGTTTAAATTTTGGGGGTGATCCAGCAGGAATCCTGGATTCTGCTTCACTTTGAAATTTTTGTTACATTGCGTTAAAGGGGGCATAAGGGAACCGCTGGCAAAGCGAAGATGGTGATGCCACCTGGCGAATAGCTTTGCCTTGGCGGAGGTACCTGCGGGCTACGACTGCTTTTCTAGTTTGATAATATGTTTTATTGTACACGTAATAGTAATTTTTGCTAGTGAAAGAGTCAGCAAATTACAGCAGAAAATGTCACTATGACGTTCATGTTTTGCTGATGCAGAAACGACTGACAGACAAAAAGGCTGAGAGAGCTACACTCATGAACAAGATTGACGTGAAGAAAAACAGGTCTTTTTTACATTTATTTGGCATAGGTTCTGTTTAGGGCTGGCTATTGATTCTTAGCTGACTTTTCTACCTTTTAACTAATCTAGTAACTGGCTGTCTGTTGTGAACCAATCAGAGGTTCTTGGGCTGCCAAGCCAAGGACTTTGGTTCTGTGTTCAATAAATTTTTGTATCAAGGCCTAACATGACTGCTGTTAGTTTAAGCTTAAAAAGACTTTAATTCTCAGTGCATTCATTATCAGCTTAACTTTGGTAACCCGAGAACCTTGGAGAAGAGGAGCCGTGCTTAGGTGTCAGTTTGTTCTGATGAGCTTCTGTGTAATGTTACGCAAAATGTCATGAAATAAAAGTAAAAAGAATTATTTCTTTCTCCACCGTTCCTGCTTTCTTGCCAGACTGCAACTGGAAGCGTGGAAATTTGTTGGCATTTATGGTGTGAGCTGGTGCATGGAACGTATATACTGGTGGTGATAGGATATGAAGAATGGCGGTCGAGGCCTTCAACATTGCAGCTGCACACGGCTGATGATGTAAGGGCCATGCTTGTTGTTTACACCTGCGCATGGATGCATGTATTCCCATAATGTATGCCGGTGGTGGTGCTGATAGGATTGCGCGGATGGAAGCCGAAGCTATTGACATTGCAGCTGAAGAACGACGTGCTAGTGAACGCATTCGACAGATCGACTCGCAGAAGACAAAACAACTTCAGGAACTTGCCAACCGCTTAAAGGTGCTATTCGTGTATTGTTAGCATTCATATAATGTATGTATTGAGTCTGATAAAACTGTTGTTCTCGTGTGCTGCAGGCTTATTACTGAAGAGTTATTTTGCTCAGTATTGCCTCACTTGTTTCCCATATGATATAGTTGATTTTTAGGCCCAGCCTCTAAAAGTTTTGCATTAAAATTTCCTGGTCAAATTGAAAATCAGTCGGGATTTATCTGACTTAGATTTACCTGTGAAGTGTTGATATGATGTTTGTTGGCTGAGCCTTTGTGTCAAGACTGGTTTAGCTTGGCTGCTCAGTGATTGGTTCTGGGATAAGGTTTTTTTGTTCTGAAACACTGGCCTGAAGGGATTTCCTGTGACCCACCTAAGCGCATGATGAGTGTAGAAATGTATCATAGTTAGCTGCATAGAACTGAGTTGTGAGACTGTTTGCTGTTTTACTGGTAGCAATACACTGACATGAGTACAAGGAAGATACGTCAAGCTGTCAAGCACGCAGCGGTCCAGCAAGACGTGGCAAGTTATGAGGGTGAGCTACGTGAGAAAGAGACCAGTCTTCAGAATCTACGGGTATTGTATATCAGCAATTTTCTCGATCTGTTGGTTAACTGATTCGCTGCTTAACCACCAGTTTACATTTATTTGTTGCTTTGTGATGACAGCTGTTGTTGGACAATTCAATTACATGTTTATGTTAAACAGATGACTCACTCATGCAGGCAAAGACATCATAAATATTAATAAGCTAAGTTGACCCGTTGATTATGGACCTGAAACCAGCTGTTGAACGTTTAGTGCTTCAGGCTGCATGACATTCAGCATGTAAACAGCTTGCTCTAACAGTTCACATTTTGGTGGTGATTGGCCCAACATGGAGTATGTTTTCACTGAGCACGTAATGCGGTCTGTCTCAGATAACTTTTAAATTTTTTAGCCTCTTTTTATAAGAGTTTAGTTTGGACTGTTGGCTGCTATGTACTATGTAGTGTTGTTAGCGCTCAGCCTTAGCCTTGATGTCTTGCTCTTGCCCTTGTCAATCTCTACGAAATCCAGACTTGATCATAACATTGTATCTGATGCCTGTTAACACCATACCATGTAGTAGTAGTAGTAGTAGTAGTAGTAAGTACTCTCTCGTATTTCCGGTCGGGGGGAAGAAGGAGACAGGTCACTGCTCCAATCCATTCCAGGAAGTTCCAGAGGTGTGAATCAGCTGTGAAGCTGCCTCCTGGCCAAGTGTCCGTTGTGGCCTGGATGTGAGCTGGACAGTAGAACGCAAGATGTTTCACCGTCTCGTCGGCATCATTACAATGTGGACAGGTGGCCGAGTCCCGGTGCCCGACACAGTGCACATAAGCTGCTACCAATTAAGATTGACCAGAACGTACTTTCGCCACTGTGACACACCTCTTCCTGGGCCAGTGACATTTCTAGTGCTGGTTGTCGTAGTTGTTGTAGTAGTAGTAATGAGTCATGGCGGTTGATTTGTTTGCATTGTTCAGATTGAGTTGAAGCAAGCTGAGGATGAGAAGAATGCTGCCAAGCAGCGTGCCATGAAGCTGCTGGAAGAGGCGAAGAAGTTGGCTGGACTCAAGGAAACCGACACAAAATTACCTCCCACCCTGCAGCATGTACGTTGTTGCGTCGTCTTGTATCAGGCTTCCCACTGGTCCTGTAATGTCCTTAAATTCCTGAATGTGGAGTTTTTATTAACAAGGAGCCAAAAAGTTCTGAAATTGGACCGACAGGTGCTGAAAAAGTCAAAATTTGGCTAGTTCTTCTCTGACGCAAAAACCAAGTAGTTAAATCATCATTTTTAGTGTAAATTCTTTTGAGTTGCATTAGAATTACTGACATATTTCACTTAGTTAATTATTTACTTATACTATGAAGTATTATGCTATTTATCAACAAGGATAAGAACTCTAGTTCTGCTTCTGCTGAAGTCGTATTTGACTAATGGACTAGATCATGAAATAGCTACTGAAAAGGTCGTGAAAAATCCTGATTTCTGATTATGCCATTTGAATGTGTATATATTGCCGCTAATGTTGGAGGTTTGAATGTTCTGATTGTTTGAACGCCCAATATTTTTTGTGGTTAAAGAACAAGAAAAAGATGTGTATAATGTATATGCTGGTATCTGTTGCATGTCAACTCATTCCCTTTGTAGTGATATTAGCTAACGAGGGTTAAACCTAAAATAGCTATCATGCAGTCCAAGTTCCCTGGATGGCTGGCTTTGTAACAGTCAGCACATTTGACCAACTTGGTCAGTATGCCAACATTCTTGATAGCAAAGCCTACTGTTATGTAGACTCGCTGTTTTTTCCTCAGCATACTGTTAACTATTTGCGTATCATTGTAGGGATCTTCCATTTCACAAGTACTGTTTATTCATTTATCAGTTGCTGTTCTCGCCATTGTCATCATCATATACTCGTTTAATGTGAAGTTGACAGACACGACTTTCAACAGCGCAAGCACAAGATACATTTAGAACTATGCAAACGAAAACCATCTAGTTTGTCTGAAAGCTAAAAAATGACTAAAATTTTAACAGAACTCTGTGTGCTGCTTTCAATCACTCACTGGTATTGGTGTAATGTTGTCAGGTGTTTGCGGGGATGCCTGAGACGTTGGATGAGCTGGATGAAGCAATCCACGCACTGCAGACTCGCATTGACTGTCTGACGGCTGTCGACAATTCCGTGAGTTCGTCATACGTTCATTGCTTCTTGTTGACACTTGTATGCACTGTTGCTACTTGTCTGTCAGGAAGGGTACTTGGTCTGCATAAAACATATGGTAGCAATTGCAACGTAGCTTAAACTGGCAGGGCAAATAGTTGCAATATTCCGACACACGCTGCAAATTTCTAATGGAATTCCGGCAGTAACTTAACAAATTTCTGACAGCCGAGATTATATATGCTGATAATTCTAATTTTGCCCCTAAATTTTCTCAAAGTGCGAGCTTTTAGCTCCAAATTTTTGCATTTTTGGACAATAGTTTTTTGACAAGATTTTTAGATGGCTCAAAATTTAGGGTGGCATTACTGCCCCCTGGCCACGAAGCTACTGGATGGGATGTGATTAGTATCTTTTACTGTCATTGTGACTTGGTGGTGTAATGTTTAGGATGTGAGATTTGCAATCAAAAGGTTGCAGGTTTGACTCTTCTAATTTGCACGTTACTACATGTAGTCTCAGCAAGGCCTTAACAACTGGTAATGGCTGATGGTTGGTGATACTATGCACCGGTACTATTTCCTTTATTGTTGCATAGTCTGCTGGAATCATAGCATTTCCCTTTGTGGTCTCTACTGATGGCACATTTTCAAAGTATACTGTGAATATAAAGTTTAATGTACTGATTTAATTATTTGACACCTTGCTGTGTCAAAATTTTCCGTATAGTTACCTGTAGTTGGCGCAGATGTTTTATAGGTAGCTTCAGTCAGCAACCTGTGATATCAGCGTGATGACTGCATTAACTAACAGCAGGTTTCTCATTCTTTTCATTAGCTGACCGCCAGTTTACTTTCTTTCAGTGTTGTCCGATAACAACTTCTGCTACTAATAACAACAGTCATGTGAACAGTTTCTCAGTGCAGCCACAGACGTCGTGTATATTAATTAGCTAGTTTAACCAACTGGTTAAGAACCAAAGACCGGTCTTTGTTTTTTTTTGCGGAAAGTGTTGTACTGTGAAGTACCAGGATACAGGAGAGGGCCACGTTGACTACATACGAACTGGAGGAGCACAGTCGGCAAAGACCTACGAGATGGGGGTTCACCTGGAAGGAAGTGGAGGTGGGCTCTTGGCAGACACGGATGGCATCGTAGTGTTCGCCTTGCGTCTCTGTGGATGCACGATGGATTGAGGTCAAGGTGAAACGGGCTTCATTGTTGCTTGCAGGTGGTCGCCGACTATGAGGCACGTCGGCGCAGAATTGATCAGCTGGAGGCGGACGTGGCCGGTCACACCGTGGCGTTGGATCAACATCGCACTGATACTGCCGCTGTCAAGCAGCGCTGGCTGGAACAAGTGAAGACGCTCATCGGTCGAATCAGTCGCAATTTCTCACAGTACTTTGCTGCTATGAAGTGTGCCGGCGAGGTTGATGTCAGCATCCCTGATAACCCGGTACATCACTGAATGTGTACTGTTGTACTGATTTTGCCATTTTATTGCAAATTGTAACATTATTATTACTGTCTCATTGGTGGGCATACTGAATGACATATTGGTTTTAGCACTGGTGTTGGTCTTAGTAAAGTTTGGTAAACTTAATTGATGCTGGAACTGGTTAATATTCGGGCATATAAGGAAAGGCAGATGGTTATCTTGGTATGTAACCAGCCACCCAGGACAATTCAGCCTTGACGTCCCTTTGTGGCAGATGGAGCAAGTACCAGCGAATGCTAGGGCATAAACGGGCAGTATTTTTGGTCTCTTGCAGTGTAATCTGGTGTCTGGCTGAAGGTTAAGGAAACAGAAATCAGCACCACTATATGGGGATTATCGCTCGGGAAGGACTTTTCGTTTTTTGTTAGATTTTGTTGCTTATCATGTGATGTGAATTTAACCTGCATCAGAGAACTTGATAAGCATTGAAAACAATAAGTTAACAACTTATGTCTTAAACTGAATGGTGTTGTTAAACATTTAGCATTATGTCAGCAGGTCTTCTTGCCTCAATTTGCATTTTACATTTCTATCACTGTTTATTTTGACAGTAATCTTACAATGGAATTGTCGTTAAATAAACGATAAACCGTATGTACGTTTATTAGGCATCATAGCAAAAAGCATTAGCAATGTCGGCTATTGTTATTGTATCGTCGTCTGTCACAGTCGTAAACACTGCCTTTGCAGGAAGACTATGAGAAGTATGGAGTGAGAATCCGAGTGAAGTTCCGTGACACGGAGCAACTAGCGGAGTTGACTCCATATCAGCAGAGTGGCGGCGAGCGCAGTGTGTCGACTGTGCTCTATATGATCTCGCTGCAGGAACTGACACGCTGTCCCTTCAGATGTGTCGACGAAATCAATCAGGTAGCTTAGATGCATAGGCAGCTGTGTCTTAACGTTTACTTTGTACTAGGCATATCTTAGACCATCATAATACTGAACATACTTGCTGTATCAAGAATTTTTTTCTGATGTGTTTTAAAGAGATTCACTAAATTTGTCTTGAGCATTCAGGACTGCATATTTTTGTAATATTTTATTAGATGTGCATTCTTAGGAATACTGACTGACGATAATATTCTACTTGCGCTACGCTCATTAACTACAACTGATCAGTTATGTACCAACCTGCTTCTTGCGTCAGTGCATTAAGTAATTTCATTTATTTGCTGCAAATAAAAGTTATATTTTTTCTTGTAAGTTATACCCAGGTTCATCATAAGATTGTCATAGGATTCTGTGTAAATTAGCCATCTTCTGTGGCAACCTGTTGTTTGCAGTGAAGGGTGGTTGTGTAAAACACTTGAACACTGTGTTCAACATGACTGTCCCTCACTCACTGCAATGATCAACGCTCCAAAACTGTCTGTTGACATGGTGTACATGAAGCATGTATGTCGCAGCACTGTCTGTGCGCCAGCGTGTACAGTGTACCTGTATGATGTTAGGGTATGGATCCAGTGAATGAACGCATGGTGTTTGACCTGGTGGTGAAGACAGCGTGCAATGGTCACACTTCACAGTACTTCCTACTCACACCAAAGGTTCAGTTCACACACGCGCACATTGGGTGACTTCACTTTTTGACTTAGATTTTCGCTGAGCACAAACTTTGGTCTCATTATGGTCTTAGTTCATTATTTTGTCAAAAAATGAAGTGATTTCAAAACTTCGGTTAAGTCCAGACTTAGACCAAAGTTTTGGTCCAAAGTCTAAGTCCAACAGTATAGTTTAAGTACAAGGGTCAATTCATTCCATAAATAAATTAACAAAACAGCATCATTTTTTACTTTTTTAAATATGAAAAATCTGAGATATACAT
>Ga0209671_1004041_pt1 | contig 14379 bp, 5 predicted proteins | sample WorMetHERISLAND2_2_FD_187401 | JGI IMG/M metagenome (GOLD analysis project Ga0209671, IMG submission 187401) | Marine gutless worms symbiont microbial communities from Max Planck institute for Marine Microbiology, Germany - Olavius geniculatus... | ecosystem: Host-associated > Annelida >... | reverse complement strand
GTTTTAAACGCCCTTAATCTCTTTTGTTGGGATTCGCATCTGTCTATCGAAAAATGCAAGTTTTTGCCCCTTTACTTTTTTTAGCCCAGTACGCCGCTACCTCACCGAAATGTTACATATGCACAGGTGTTAAGGAATGATTTTGATGACGACGACTACGACGATATGCTGAATTCGACGCGATATACAACATGACGCCAGTGCCCGCGGATTACGTAGCGTGCTAGGCCTACTTTCTGTGTACCTAGAACGCATCAAGCATCACTGATCAAGATAGCGGGCAGTAAGCGTAGCAGCTAGCGAGTTCGGTAGCGCGGTCGATGGTTTGAGGGTCAGCGGAGTACCCGAGGAACAGGTGTCCATAGTGCACGGCGTCGTGAAATGATGAACACAATCCAGTGCGTGTGCCTGCACGGAATCAGGGTCCACATCACCTGTGACGGTGTATTTAGTGGGTCCGGTGTCACAGCGCTGCAGGGCCCGCGGCGTTCGAGACGCGCAGTAAGTATCACAGACGTCTGCTGATGACGCGCCGACTGCAGCTGCTGACATCTCGTGTAGACCTAACTCTTGCTCCGCGTCAGTCAGATCCAACCGCCGGCGTCTGCACCACACCACAGCATCATCAACATTAATGCGGCTCGATAGTGTAACGATTAGCACGTTGAACTTGCGATCGCCAGGTCGTTGTCGAAGTACTTGCTTAGACGCAGAAACAAGTTTTTTCAATAAGAAAATATATCGTAACCAAAATAACGTTTTATTCTATTGCGTTTTGTTGATTTTGGTCGTGTTTATGCAAAATACCGGTATGCTAATGTTATTAAACGAAAAACTATTCTGTTAATTACTGAGTTCTTGAATATTAGCTGTAAAATTTGATCGGTAATTTTCAATAGTATTTCATTAATGTTATATATTATGTCTGGTTAAATTCTGAGATGTAAAAACAGAACAAATCGTTCTTATGCTCGTTTGCCTTTGTTCACATGCATGTATGTACTACATATTCTGAGACGAGAGAAACCTGTTGATAGTGATGATGGCGAGCAGAAAGCCACCAAGAAAAACGCCCAAAGCTACTCCCAGCGAGACCGCCACGAACACACCTGAATCAACACTACTGACGTTTACTACAAGATTGTACCTTAGTAGCCTGTCAGTGACCTATAATATAACATCAGTTTATCATCATCATCATCATCATCATCATCACAGGCTGCACCGTAGCGCAGCATTGTTGTAAGGGTGACCAGCCATTTCAATGGGAGACTCCAAAATTTGACACCTCGTATATCCCAAACCCCTTAATTTCTCCACATCAAAATTTGCACAGATGATTACGTCCGTCCGGCATATCTCCTGAAGTGCAAAATTTGGTAAAGATCCGTTCACGGGGGGCTTCCTCACGAATAGGTAAAATATAACGTCTGCGTGACTTTTTTTGCCTTTCCTTCCCTTCCCTTCCCTTCCCTTTCCTTTTCTTCACTTTTTTGCCGTCCTCTAAAGGAAAAACGACTGAACTGATTTTAATGCACGATGGCTCATACGACGCGGTTTCGCGCAAGGAAGTGCCTTTGGGGGTTACAAAATTTTAATTGCACATTTTCACCTATTCTTTCACAAAAATATAAAAATTACAATGGCGCCTATGGGGAAAAGTAGACAATGCTTCAAACCATCATAACTCCGGCTATGTATAAGATAGAGTCGTAATAGAGAAGAAATTTGCTGACTGTGTAATGGCAAAGTTTGAATTTTTGTGCTGTTTTATATCTACAACCACGATGTCACCCTTACACTGTATATACACTGAACATTTTTACATAAATATCTATAGTGATAGGCTATACTTGCCAATAGTGTAATCTCGATTCTGGTTCCTCTTCAAAAAAGAACATGTTGAAAAGTAAGTAATTAAGTAAGTGCAATATGTAGAGTGCACAATGTCAGCCAGTGGCCGAATCTGAGGCACTTGGCTGAGCCGCTAAGGGGAGCAGTAGGCCTGCTGTAAGCAGTGAGTTTTAAGGAGGCGACGGGTAAAACTACGGATGCTAGAGGGTAGTGAGTTCCCGACTGCAGGCTATATAAGGGCTGCAATGCTGAAACCGCGGAAAGCAAGGGTTGTGTGGACACGTGGAACCGACAGCAGATTGGCGTTGGCAGAAAGCAGAGAACGTGTGGAGTGTGATAATTGAGCAGAGAACGTAGATAAGCAGATTAAGAAGAGTTGAGAATGTGCCACCAGTGCTTCGTTTAAAATGCTACATAATGTAATGTAATATAAAAATGCCAACAAAAATATCAAAACAAGTACAAAAAATATGTGAGCCCAATGGCGACGCGACATACCGGTATAATGCGGTCGTCCGCCTATAGCTGCAAAACCCTAACTCTTCTGACCTTGACATTTTTAACTAAATATTCGCACACCGATTACTCCTGCCTTAAAGAATTTCCATACCAATTATGTTTTTCTATGCCTTTTTGTTCATCAGTTAGCAGCCCGTACGGCACAATGCGTCATATGGCGACAGCCGCATGGCATCTTAAAGTCTGACACTGCGCTACGTCAAATATGATCTGACGATCGGTTTCGTGCAGCCCGTTTATGTTAACTGCGTCATAGTTCAGCTGGTCAAAACAAAACTTCCATTGACGGACCTCAAATGATCACAGAGGCTTTGCAATGCATACCGTACGGTAGAGACGTGTTGGACGTCAACAGCGAATCTAGCGTCCACGAGTCTTTCTGACCTGCAGTACAAACGTCGTTATAGTGGTTATACTCACATATTTGCAGAGAAGCCTTTTGCGGATAGAATCAACAGATTGTAGCCGAATTTTCTGGCACAACAACGTTGTGAGCTTGTGGCAGACACCATCGATTTAAGTGTTGAAAAAATAAAGGATTCGAGTATACGAAAGATCAAAATTTGGCAACACAAATTGACTTACCATTAGCCTACGTAGGCCTATCGTGTCTTGAAAACGACTCGTTGCTATTGTGCAAAAATTTCGATGCGTATCAACCATTTTACCTTCACCGAGAAGCTTAGGTTTTTACGCTGTTGTGAGCAGATCGATTATTCCTTGACCGTGATTTTTTCGTAAATTCTCGATCATTTTAATCTATAAATGGCCATATTTCGGAAACGGTGAGAGATAGGGCCAAGGTTACTATTAATCACTAATAAGCAGTGGCATACGCCATTTCAGATAAAATGGAAATCATCGACCTTGGATGACCTTCAAGGTCACTGACAGTCGGCTATCCTAGCGACAGCTAGGCATCTTGTCCAATTAGGAGTCGGTACAGGTCAGACGGACAGACAGTCGGCCGGGCACGACCCGCAATGCGGCTTGTTAGTACAACAAGACTTGAACAAGTACAGACTATAGCGCGCACTGAACGAGGCGGCTTGCGTGGACGGGCAGAGGACGGACGTCGACGAAGACGACGACGACGACGACGACGGCAAAGTCCACGAGTTGTTGGACAGACACGTGGCCGACCACGACTGATGGCTGGTGGCGTTACAGTGTACCCTGATGGTAGTGCCTGGTATGGCTTGTTCCGGGTGATGCTCCATCCAACTGTACGCCGGCGGCTTGTACGTCGGACAGCCAAACACTACGCCAGCACCGACAACGATAACTTTATTGGTATGCGCAGAAACGTCCACAAAATAAAGCAATATAGATTACAAGTTCGACACTCAGTAGTAAGGATAATAACTACAATAAACTAAAACTGAATAAATCGGAAATCAGAAATATAAACCAGTTAATAAACGATTTCTCTAGCAATGCATATTTGCACCGCCGTAGTGTGACTGTTGGTTGTTTTGCAGTGAATATTTTACGTGCTACATAAAATACTAACCATGACTCATTACCTAAGCCTACATGTGCAACACAATAAAATAAAATAAAACTTGAAAAAACAATTTATTGTATTGTATTGCAGTATGCGCAAACTCATCCTACAACAAAATTTCAAGTTGTCTGAAAGTTTTTTACAGCCTCACGTTGTGCTCGTGATAAACAGCTGCCTAGGCCTCAACCCTTTTTATCTGTCCCATTGCTATAGCATAGCATGGGACAAATTACAAAATCACTTCTGTCACACTGTCATTTTGTCAGTCCATCTGTAAGCACTCCTACGGTTGCAGTTTTGATTCGATTTTGATGAAATTTTGCACAGTGATTCGGGGCCCGAAAAATAAGACCGAGTTTGTTTGGGATAAAAATCTGATAACTCCTTCCTCTATTTTACCTCAAATTTTTAAAAATTGGCATTACGGCCTACGGGGACTTCAAAGCGGTATAACTCGGTCCCCGTAAAAGATAATTGCGCGCTGTTTGCACCTACCCCCTATTGTTGGGCCTGGGCTATCCGACGGTGTCATTTAAATTTTCCCCTGCCAACCCCTGTTGCCACGGAAACGAATTTTGAGACAAAATTGACTACGACTCGGCCCCCGTGAAAGATAATTGCGCCCTGTTTGCACCTACCCCCCTTATACGCAGCTGCTAGGCTATATAGCGTGGCAATGAGACAGATACCTCGTTCCACAGAAGGTATTTCTAGTTCCGTCCTAAAACCCTGTCCCTGAATATAACCTTAACCTTACTGCTCTAAATATAGCATAACGACTTTTGTTCTAATGGGATTTTATTCTAATGTGAAGTTTTGGCTGCGGCAAAAATCGCAATTCCTCCGTATCTCTACACTGGCTTTCACTGGCGTCATAGCAGCGAGAACAGAGGGCAACTGTTCTCCCCAAATTTTAGCCTGTCCGAAAAACGTTCTTGTTGTTAGAAAATTTGTTTCAAAAAATTCGAAACATAAGATTATTAACCCCTAGTTTTGAAAGAATTTAAAGATAATATGCATTTGCAGCTGTCCGTGGAAAAAAATCCAACTTCCTGCCGTTACTTTTTAAACCACGACGCCACCGGTAGTCTTGTTACTGAACTCAGAATCTAGATCTGGACAAGCGCAAAGTATATACCTTTGTAGTGTAGTACGAAGGTTCCGTGGAGCAGGTCAGTGGTGCGCGGCTGCAGAAGCACGACCTCAACGGACGGGCTGGTTGAGACGTAGACAAGTCGCCGTCGACTGTGCGCGCGATCGACACACGTCCTGATGTTGCGCGACCTTTCGCCGTCACGTAGCAACGCTATCTCGTAACACTCGCCGCCTACAGCAACCCAAGTCCAGCGACGGCATCAGAGCACGCTCACTAAAACTGTTCTACCGCAACTCTTTTATTAATGTACGCGCTTACTCTTGTCCTGTCCGTGTAGTTCCGTTGTGGATTAAATTTAAAAGTTTAGTACTTAAAGCTGTGGATACAAAGTTGTTGGAAAAACTGTGAATTGTGTGTTTTTGTGTTGCATAATGCATTTGTTTTTTTTAAATTTTCAGTGTTTTACTGTACTGGCCAAAGGTCAACTGTAAACAACATGGCCTTGCGTTGACATTCAGTTTATGTACCATGCATATTTCTAAAGTCTTGGATACCATATGTTTTGGGTTTGACAAAATTCCTAAATAAATAAATAAGCCAATCAACTGGGCTGTGGGCGGCCAGGCACTCTGCACAAGACCGAGTTCGTTGGCGTCAAGTGTAGAGACGGCTCCCGTATAGGGGCTTGCCACATGATGATGATGAACTGTTAAAGGGTGCGTATAGTTCTTCATAGCTAACACACATCTCAGAGATACGAAGCGCCACCTGCCGTGTGGGATCACACAGTGTTACCTGCCACCAGACACAGGTGAACGTGCCCCGAAGCAATTCCAGCCACACAGACCGGTACTCGATTCACCCATCCCGAATAGCTGAGTTAGCCTGAATACTTGTTTTCACCCAAAAGTTACCAGTGTTCGCCGCATCTATACAATACTCCGGTCTGCAATTGCATGCTATGCGACTCAGATTCGCCGGGTTCTTTCCGACGTTTACTCACTTAATTAATTAAACCTCTTTTAGAACTCAACGAGCTCAGTCAGTTACGACGTATTTTGTGGTCTTAGTAAATGTCTGACATAAAGCTCGAGAGCATTTCATTGGCCATCAAGACGAAATCGCGTGCAAATGCGGCTTTTAAGAAGAATGCAATTAGAGTTCCTACCATTGAACTCACATGAAGCAACTCACTATGTTGACTGAATCCAGCACACGAGCAAAGTGCACACGTGCACTACAAGAAAATGTCACAAATTATCGTTAGCAAATTATTCATTTTTATCTCCAAATCTTAGAAAACTATCAAACCCGTCGGTATGCATTATGACGAAGAATATCGAGGGTTCGTCAGTTATGAAATCCCCGATTTTTCACTGACAATTCAAAACATTCTTAAACGATACGGTTATAAAGTAGCTCACCAGGTGATCGAAATCCATGTATGTCGTCGTCTTCGTCGTCGCTGACGCTGGCGTCCGTCGTTCGGCGTCTCTGGAAGAAGTCCATCAGAGTGAAGTTGATGCGTTGACCGGGCAGCGCGTCGACCACCCACGGACAGCTGGGGGACCCGACTGCCTGGCCGCCGCTGCCGTCGACCTCAATCGCCGTCGTACCGGCGATGAATCCTCCCTGCGGGCCTGCTGCTGACGCGTTGCGCGACACACCGCGCCCATAACCGCGACACTTGGCGACAGCAACCGTCCCCGGCACTCCGTCAGCCACTGAAATACCAACCACATCGCCACACTCCTCTATTTCGACCTGTTGGTATTTATTTCGTTTGCATCTGTACCGATGCACAGTGAGCGAATGTCCGCAATTTCTTGTTATAATAAGCCTCGCTGACGACGGTCCACGACGTTGTCCACGATTCTCCATGGCCCAAACTCCACGACTTTAAATTGTCACGAATATGTTCGACAACATGTCGTACGTCAAGAAGTATATGCTACAACATCTCGACATGTTGTGAAATTTTGCTGCAAGTAGGCCAGCCACTGAAATGCCACGCCAGGCAGGAGCGCGTTAATAATTAACAAACCAGCGTCGTCGCGTCGGCAGCGTATGGACACGAACAGGAAGGAGCGGAGTGTGCGTGCGTGCGTGCAAAGGCTGCAATCTTAGCCGACCGACCACAATCAGCGCAGCAGCCTCAGCAGCACTGTGACGTCACGCCATCCGCATCACTTCGCCTTCCATTAGACTTACCTTCATCTAGCCTTGCTCTTTACCCGCGACCTTTTCCCGTGCTCTCTGCAAACCATTTCTCTGACCAGACACGATGCTGTAGGGTAGCTTACGACTGTGCCAAAAGTAGTTGACACCTTAGTTTAAACACGTGTGTGGGCATGTGCGTATGTGTTTTACGCGTTTTACTTTTAAAATCTTATATATTCTCTCTATGATTCTGTGAATGGCTGTATAGGCGACTTGCAGCGATTGTACTCTTACATTTTAGTTCCATAAAATACATAAAATGTCATTTAAAAATCACGCATAGACAATAAAACGAGTTTAAGCCAATAACACGTGACGGCGCGACGGCTCACTAACCGTGAAGGCAGCGGTAAGTAATTTCCAAGTAAGAAGTGACGTCGGGCGGGCACGGATGAGTCGAGTAGATGGAGTCATCGGGCATTCTGTGAGCGCAATGCTGACGCCCGGAACACAGCACTTCAACGTGTTCTAGTACGTCAGCCTGACAGTCGACGTACCCGAGTGACCGCTGGACACAGCGTCCCAGTCTCATACGACCGTACAATGCCTCGTCTACCAGAATCACCTCGCCGTCGTTGCACGATATGTTCAGAAACTCCCGGTTGCACACCTCGATCGTAACGTCTGCGCGCACACGTAACGGGTGGCCCATAAAAACGTAAGCGCATAACTGTCATACATTCATAACTTCGTTAAATATTAACCGATTTTCATAACCCTTTCACCAACCAAATCAGTGACAAGCTAAATTTGGAAAACATTATTATTCAAAGCTTCCGTTGCATAAAAAACGCACCATGAAATGCAGTCAGCTTTAGATTAGGCCTACTGAAAGTTACATTGTAACTCACTTACTCTACAGCTGACTATATTTCACAATTTAGTGTAGCGACAAGCTTGGTGTGTGATGAAAAGATCTCTAGTAATCGCGTTATTTTAAATGTACGGCAAAATCTACATCGGTGACAGAATTTCAAAAATAGGTCAGTTGCAGTTATAATCATAACTTCAAGGCTTCTGCTTTTTTTCGCCACACACTGCATGAAAAGACTGTGAGATACAAACAGGTTCATGTAGCCATGGCTATGACGATTGGTTAGGTGCAATTCGCAAAACGCATGTCATTCAGATCAACAATTAGTTTAAGAAATGGCACAGGATATTTTTCCGGCAGTCGGATAAATATCAGGTCCTACGTGGGCTGGCTATTTATCCGGTGTCGTTAGCTGGTAGGAGTACCCATGGGTGGTCATACCCGCTTTGCCAGTACTGGCCATTACCCGTGGTACTATTATTCCTACTGACGTGGGGTCAGGAAGAGTAGTTGTTAGATGTTAGACCAACCCTAACCATAAACTTCAAAGAATGAGCAGCGAACGCTACTTAGTATTCAGTGCATGTCTGATCGTTGGCGCCATCTGGCGAAAAAATGTAATTTTTGACCAGGACGTAAAATAGGCAACGATGGCTACGTTCACTACTATTTCTCCTAAGCCTAATCATAAATATAACCATAACTTTAACCCTAACCCTAACCTTAACCTTTTTTCTAACCGTAAATTTAAACTAATTATGTGACGATACTGCGACGCCCGAATTAAACAGACAACTTTAACTATATTTCCCAGTTCACGGCGCGAGTTTCAACTGGTACGATTCGGGAAAATCTTTCTTCGGATAAATAGCCGTTCCTCTCCGGTCTGGCTATTGACTCGGCTGCCAGATTAATAGTCTACATGCTATTTTTACGGCTGTCGGATAAATAGTCAGCGCGTTAACGAATTCCCCATTCTAAATTCCGCACATTTTTGCGAGTACATTCAACAAAATTATAGCCCATTTATCCCTATGACAACGGCATCATAAACAATGCTGCTGCTGTCATTATTCTTCTTCGTCTTCGCTGGAACAAGACACGGCTCATTTCCCTTGTGCTTTGTCTGACGGCAGTGATGTGTCTGCCAATCTCTTTTGTCGGCTCTAGGCCATTTCGTGCCATGCACCAGGTGTTTTCACGGCAAAGACACTGCTTCTAGTTTTCTTATGAACCCATCTGGTCAACAAATACGCTGTGTTTTTGTCATACACTGAAATTAATCAACCGCTTTCATAATCAGATGACCGCTAATTGGCCACCCGTTGACACATTACGTATAGTATGTTTTATTTTAGACAAATATTTTCATAGTGTATCAGTACACCTAAATTTTATCTTTTACGAAAATGCATACAACTGAAGTAATTAATCAAATACATTTGTGGCCAATATTGATTATTTTGCTCTACTTGCGCACTCATCACATCAATTATTTTAATGCATCTGCAAATAAGATTTTAATATATTCGAATTGCACATGACGCAGACCAATTGTAACGGAGTGAAACGATGATCATATTCATTCGAACAGACGTTTAGAGAAAGAACAAAACAATTAGATTTCCGAGTCGTCGATCGAATCAGGTGGAATTAGCGGATTGCGCAGCTCTGCTGGGGTTCGATTGTGATAGTGACCGAGGTCCCTTTCGACACGACGGTGTCAACGACAACGCGCTGCGCACAAACAACGTTCATGTCATGCGATGAGCCTTGAGGGTGCCGTACTAAGCGTGTTGCATACGAATTACGTTGTTACCAGTCCAAGCGCTTCCTATCTATTATTTAACTAACGGTGAAACAGCGAACAAGCAAGCTGACGCCTGCAGGCCTAGCGTAGAGCCTACCTACCTACGTGTTTAACTCTTGCGAAGAAACTGAAACGCAAAGTAAAGGACACTGATACGACTGATACGGAATAACTCTTTGTCGCTGGCTGCAAATTTACATTGACTTCAGTTCCTTACAATAACGGGCCAAAGTTACCCCGATTATAGGTGTGACTTTGGCCCAGTGTTCCAGTTTTAAAAAATATAGAGAGTATCATCTAATCATGAAACATGATACGTGGTAGCAGTCACGATCCTCCGGTGCATCAGCTAGTAACATCAAATAGCTACAGTGCTCCGCCTTTTTTGTTGTACTGTTTAATACATAGTAGAAGTGGGCCAAAGACACCCCGTTTTACGCTACAGAGAAAAGGTAATCTGTACTAAACGCAACAATTATTATCTGCTGATCTCACAATTGATAATATTTCTACAAATCGTAATCACAAACGCACATAGTCTATAAAATATGCAAAACAACTGACTGATAATTTTTTTCTTGAAATATCACAACGTATTAACATTGTCTATCGATCGTGACGTAGGCTTACAGCTGAGAAAAGCAATGCAATCAACGACAATCGATCGCTGTGCTATTATTAGGCTACCTGCTATAATATTTCATGCTGTTAAAGAAACACGTTTTAAGCCGAACGTTTCCAGCAATTAAAAATATCATTGTTCATGATAGTTGAGTTCAACGTCCAACGGTAACAGGTTAGCCACTTCAGGTGCTATCACCCTCAATACCGTTGCCCCTAAAACGTTTGCATGTTTAAGAAGACGTTTAATGTCATAGCGCTAAGTTGGAAAGGGTTAACGGACAGAGCGAGATAAACGACTGTTGAGCGCCAACTAAAACGCGTGTCATCGCTTTCTGCTGTCCTCCGGCGACTTACTGATGAATGCAATTAGTCGTCGTCATCATCATCATTATTACTACTCAAGTCAGTAATAATTGCTGCTGCTGTTGCTGTTGCAGCTGCTGGCAACTACGGTGATGATGATGATGATGCAAGACGCTGCTGGAGGATGACGTGATTATATGAGACAGCCTGTCGACGTCGACTCACGGCCCAAGACGTCGATGCGCGTCATTTCATTAAGCCGTCATGTCCCATCTTATCTCGGCGCCTGGACCCCTCGCCTCTCCTCACTTTCCTTCTCTCCCTAGACTCTTCGATTGACTCGCCTTTCCGTACACGAAGCGCCGTCGTATTAACAGTTTTAAGTGCTGCGGCAATTACAGTTCCGGTGGCCGCATATTCCGTCAGCTTAAGCAAACTATAAAATGTCATGTGCCGCTTACAGCTTCCGCACACTAATGATCTGAAGCTCAGGGAAGCCAAATAACGTCATCTTCAGCGCGAATATACGCGACATAAACAGATAGGGATTTTATTATCGTCGGATCCACAGACGAGCAATCAAGCAATGATCGCCTTTAGGCCTACATAAAACAGACATAAATGTCATACATTCAGTGCAGCAGGTGGACAGCTGCTCTGTGCAGTTTCCAAATCGTCGAAATATGCAATAGACCTATACCCGGTTAAATATTTTCCGCATTTATCTCTGCCACTTCGATACAGACAAGCCTTTGATGTACTATTTTTTAAAACTCAGACAGCGGTCACTGACCGGTGACCGCAGTGTACGTGATGCGATGTCGATAACTTTTCCGACATGCAGGCCTAGATAGAAACAAGTGCGCTTTGTAATTAATATTCATGAACCCAGCACGTGATTAGCATTATCCAATCACAGCAACAAAACCTGTGTGGTGCAGTAGTATGCGAATAGGACGCATATAGTCAACTGCGATTTTTATAACCCACGCGTTTCGATTTTTCTTCGAAATTAGCGACAATGTGGTGTCTATACGTCGTACATCATTAGTGTCTGCCAACCCCCGCGACAAAACGCCCTGCTACAAAACCCCCTATGACAAACCTTTTTGCGACAAACCCCTTCTTTACGACTATCATCTTAACTGTGTTTTGTCCTTCTCAAACGTGGGCTCATGGTCTCTTAGAGGGAGGGCACAAGGTCTTCACCGGGAAGCTACAAGCAAAGCCGTTGACTTCTGCAAAACTTTATACCTGTTACATGCATTTTCAGGGTTCTCTCATGCGTTTCGGTCGGGCCCGCTGGGGGAGGTTACAGCGCTCTCCCAAACTCCATAGCCGGTTGGGACGTTGGTGGTATGACGTTGGCTTACTGCCAGGTTATGACGTTTTTTCACGCTTACACGAAAAAACTCAACTTCGTTTTTTCGTGTTTAAGAAAACGACAATCACTGTCTTCTCGCTTGGGTTTCGTTTCTCCCTTACATTACAACCAAAGTCTCATTTCGTTCAGTCTTCGCCCCACCGAACCAACTCCACTCTCACGTCATGTCGCGCGTGGCTGCCGCGAGAGAGACAGATGTCGTGTCGACGAAGAATTTCATCGCAACATACCGACATGAACGTACGACGTACGTCCAGTGCCAGTCACGCCGTCCAGTCATACATCACCAGGGCGAGCCGGTGCCCCATTATAGGATCGCCCCCAGAAAAGTCTCTCCCCGGCCGACAATTTTAAAAATCAGCCAGGATTTTTACCGGTAAATTGTCAGCTGGAAAGGGGATTTTTCTGGGTGGGCTCCTATAAAGCCTAATGGGATGGGGCTAGCGATATTTTAATAAAAAGGAACATATCAATTCCGTGATTATTTCTCCTAGGGCGAATTTTTCATGGGAAAAACATCCTAATGTGTCACCGCCTGCAGATCAGCGCTGAACAAACACAAAGCCTCCAAGACGCTTCACTCGCCGAAATCACCCATCCTCAGTGCAGAAAATTTCACGATATTTTCCAGCGTAAAACTTTTCGTTGAAAGTTTCACGATGACAGTTTCAAAAACTTTGCAGGTGTAAGAATATTTTGACAAAGAGATACGGTTAGGTCTATTTTTGAGGAAACGCGCCGGTCTTACATTTAACTAGAAAACAGTCGAAGCCCGCAGATACCTCCGCTAAGGCAATGCTATTCGCCAGGTGGCGTCACCATATTCGCTTTGCCGGCGGTTCCCTTATGTCCCCTTTAACGCAATGGTAACGAAAATTTCAAAGTGATCCAGAATCCAAGATTCCTGCCAGATCATTCCCAAAATTGAATCACTTGTAGCTTATGCCATGTCCGACATTCCCTCAAAATTTCAGAAAGATCCGCCCATAACTTTTCGAGTTATCGTTGTGACACACAGACAAACAGACAAACAGACAAACAAAAATAGGCAAAAATAAAGCCTCCTTGGCGCAGGTAATTACTATTGCACAGTTGGTTTTTAAATGAAGCATTTTTGTCTCGTTCATTTTTTTTGCATTCTGCAGCCATTTTGCTTGTTTGTTATTAGCTGCGTGTGCTCTGATAAATACATGATAATGTTGATGCTGAACTTGATCCCTTACTGCTTTCTAGTTTGCTACCAGAAGAAAATAGACCACGACGCCAGACAAATAACATCAAATGAAGAAGGCTTTAGACTATGTTAGTGATTACCAACTAAAGTCAGCTTGTAAGGACGCCATATGCATAGCCCCATCTAAGGTTACCAAAATGATTTTTGCTGTTTTAGAGGACTGATATCATCACATCGTCCTTACACACAGTTGTAAATTAGTAAGTTTTTTTACATATATTATCATAGGCCTACGACTTCAGACAGAACAATAGCGATAGACGTTCTAACAGTATAGTGCATAATAATAGCAAGGTAGCCATCTAAGCAACCGCACCAAGCCATCATCATCTAAAGCTCACACTGAATAAGCTACCACGTGGTAATTTCTAAATTCAATCAATGCGAACCTAATACACACTGTGTGGACCGTAATAAAAAAACAGCAACACGGACTCTATCGTCTTTCAAAAGCGAGATTCAACCGATGCTCTACACTAATCTGCCAGAGTTGCGTATCATCATCAGCGCACGTCTGAAGCTCATGCTGCGCTTTATTGCAGACTTTTGCAGTTCTTAAGCTACTGCTCACTGCTGTTCTTGCAAATGGCTGACTGCCACATTGCATCTATTCTTCTGACATCAATGAGTGACGTTATCTTTCCGTCGGTCCGAATGACTGACTGGGTTGACAGATAAACCGGCGGCGGTCCGACCGTCAGCAGACATGGCAGCAGCAGCAGCAGCACGGTCTCGTTCTCAATCGACCTTTGCCAGCCAGCCAGCCACCTGTCTCGATCAACCCGTCTAACGCCTAAATTACACTAGCTTCGATTTGTTGTCGATACGACACGACACGTGTTTTTCAGGCAAACTTTCAGTTTAATCTAGCACTAAAGAACTAAAACTGTTTTAGAGTCAGCTTGTAAGGACGCAATATGCATAGCCCCATCTAAGGTTACCCAAATGATTTTTGCTGTTTTAGAGGACTGATATCATCACATCGTCCTTACACACAGTTGCAAACTGGTAAGT
>Ga0209671_1004040_pt1 | contig 14380 bp, 7 predicted proteins | sample WorMetHERISLAND2_2_FD_187401 | JGI IMG/M metagenome (GOLD analysis project Ga0209671, IMG submission 187401) | Marine gutless worms symbiont microbial communities from Max Planck institute for Marine Microbiology, Germany - Olavius geniculatus... | ecosystem: Host-associated > Annelida >... | reverse complement strand
ATTTACGACAACTTTCGAGTTTGAGCGCAAATATCTCTGGAATCGATGAAGATAGCGACAAAATCTAAACGGCGTTGACGAGCGCGATCTTTTGTGCGTTGAACAAAAAAAATTCTGTGAAATTCGGTCCGCCACGAACAAAGTTATAAGCACTCATGTTGACATACCCTAAGTCGACAATGCGCGTTTGGCGTATACCAATGCATTTCAGTTCGGGCTACGTGACTTTGTTGCCAGGGAAATTCTTCCCAACCCTTTTTTACCCCCCCCCCTAATTTCCCCCAATCGGACTTAGGGCGCCGGGCGGACTCACGTTGGGCTTTGCCCCAAATTTCTAGTGTCTGTGTCTAGTCTGTTAGAGTTTGCAATGCTGTATTATGTCCACTATACTACGCTGTGTCTCAGAAAAAACATCCCCGAAATTTTCGACTGTAACTTGAAAACCAATTATCAGATTCTAATAATTTTTGGCACAAATATTCTTGACACAACTTGCGATCAAATGACCATTCAGTTTCCCACCTCACCCAACGTTTGTTTCTGCTCTGCCTGGGGAAAACACTACCAGCGAAATATCACTTTTTTATCCAGTGCGATACGATTGCTTAATTAACATAATGCATAAAAACATGTTTTGTTCACATTTTTGACACTTTGGCTGACACTTTATTCAGTTGTCCATTTTTAAACTGCCTGTAGTAAAATTGCTTGAAGTGTTGGCCCACTATGCGAACACAGGCAGGGAGACGCTTTCTCCATTCACTTGAGAGCAATATCGATAAAGTTCTGCTCCAGACCAATCCAGGCTTTACCAGTCGCTTCTTGACTTCACAAACATTTTTAAACTTCATCTGGTGGACTCACTACTGCATGACAGTCAAATCTTGTAACAGATCAGCTGTTGGGGCCCCTCAGATCAGGATAGATGGAATTTATTGACGTTTTTCCATTCATTTTAACACATTATGCTTGGTCTGCTTTCCCCTGGTAGTGCAAAAGCAGACGTTGGGTGAGGTGGAAACTAAAAACCTTATTTAATAGCCATTTGTGCGAGAAATATTTCTGCCAAAAGTTATTAAAATCTGCTAATCGTTCTTCAAGTTGCGATCGATAATGTCGGGGATGTTAAATCAGGTTTCCTGTTTATTTCAACACATATTTCGCTTGAATCTGGTTTCCCTAGGTAGTGCAGAAGGATACATTAGGTGAGGTGGGAAACTAAATGGTCATTTGATGGCAAGTTGTGTCAAGAATATTCATGCCAAAAATTATCAAAATCTGATAATTGGTTTTCAGGTGACAGTGGAAAATGTTGAACTGCAACTGTGCCATTTATTGGTCTACGATGGTGTAATGATTGCTGTGTGCACGCAGGATGACACACTGACACATCTCTACACACTGATAGTGAAGCCGGACAACACATATGTGGTGAAGATTGATAACAAGAAGGAAGAGAGTGGTACTTTAGAGGCTGACTGGGACTTCCTTGCCCCCAAGACAATAAAGGTATGATACCAAGTGCTGCTATAACGTGCTATGACGTTCGTTGTACAGAACACTACCGGTATACAATGTGATAAGTACAGGGTGGTCCAAAAATAGCACAAAGTTTATGGCACAATAATTTTGCAACCGTACATCACAGAGTCATGCGGTTTTCAGCAAAATGTTTTGAAAGAAAATCTTTACATGACTACAGTCGTTGTTTATATGCAGCAATTAATTATTCTTTGTTTTTGCCACTGGCAAGTGAACCATTGAAAAACTGTATTACCTCCGATGTACCTTCGTCCATTAAACATGCCACTATTATTTTTTCAATAGCTTCGTGAAACATTGGCCGATTTCAATAATTTTTGGCATGCGACATTAAGAAGAAACTTGGCGCAAAGACCTGTAGTTTTGGCCACCTCACCTTAACGTTGTCGCTACACTACCATGTGAAATGCAGATGTCGCAGTTTGGCTATTGGCATTTGGCAACAACGAATTCCTACCGGGTATCGTATGCATCGGCTCAGAAATTATAAACCGAATAGCGACAAATACAATTGGGAATTATTATTAATCAAGAAATCACACGTGTCACGTCACATCATCTTCATTACAGCATATGCTCAAAATGTCCTCCTGCAGCACAAACGCAAGCAGTAGACATTGACACCATTTGCCAACAGCACGTTCAGTAACTGCATGACTGAAGCGGCCCACTCACTGTTGATGTATCATTTCAGTTTGTCGACTTGCAATTCTAAAAAACGAAGCAACAGATTTTCAATGATTGTGTGGTCTCAGTAATTTTCTGAGCTGACGCATGCACTACCCAGTATGAATTCGTTGTTGTCACTGGTCAAACTATGACTTCTGCCTTTCACAAGGTAGTGTAGCGACAGTATTAAAGTGGAGTGGCCAAAACTATTTTTAATGTTGCATGCCAAAAATTATTAAAATCGGCCAATGTTTCACGGAGCTATTGAGAAAATAAAACTGGCACATTTTTATGGACCGCGGTGTCGAGAGTAATACTGTTTTTGCATCGTTCAATTGCCAGCGGCAGTAACAAAGAATACTTATCTGTTGTATTCAAATACTGACTTTAGTCATGTACAGAATTTAGCTGCATTTTGGATGGCCTAACAACCATGAACAAGTTTAGTGCGCCACGGATAATTAGATACTCTATGCTGAAGCACGACAAACAAATTTACTAGTATGTTGCATCAATACAACAAAACAAAAATCTTTTGAATTTTCTGTCTGCCATGTCGTCAGACAGAAATTAAAACTATTAGCTAAAAGCATTAAAACAATTATTAAAAGTATTATTATCATTAGCATATTTGTAATATATTTATCCGTGGCGCACTAAACTTGTTCATGGTTGCTAGGCCATCCAAAACGCAGCTTTTCTTTCAGAACATTTTGCTGAAAACCACATGACGTACGGTTGCAAAATTATGGTGTCAAACTTTGTGTCATTTTTTGGACCACCCTGTCTTATGACTTTTTCAGTTACTGGGATGAGTTACACTTGTGTTTCATCTGTAATTGACACAGTTTGTGTGTTATGTTTCATTTCTAGTAATAATAGAGGTGATTGTTAAGAATTCTAAACAGAATGTTATTTTCTCTGAGCATAGAATGAATGTTGTAGAGACTTCTGTCAATGTTTGTACTAATTACCTCGTACAGGATCCGGATGCGAAGAAGCCGGACGATTGGGACGAGCGAGAGAACATCGATGATCCAGATGACAGCAAGCCGGAGGACTGGGACAAGCCGGAGCACATTCCAGATCCTGACGCCAAGAAACCCGATGATTGGGACGATGAAATGGATGGCGAGTGGGAACCACCAATGATTGACAATCCAGAATACAAGGTACGATCGGCACAGTATCACAACTGATTGCATACTTCAAGAACCCAAGCAGTGGCACATGCCCAAGAACCAGTGGTTTTTTTCTATAAACCAATAGAAAACTTACTCACAATGCAACTCAAACTTAATCCAATTTTTATTTCTTTTTTCACAGTAATGAGATTTTTTATTACACGTCAGTTCTTGACAGCTTGTAAAACCACGAGTTTGCAAATTTTTGGACAAATTTATTTGGTGTTGTCACTATCTAGCACTGCTCATTCTAATAACTTAAAAACTCATATCTTGAAACCCATGTAAGTTGGGTCTTTTAAAAATGACTGGGTTGAAACCAAAACCCTTTCCTTTGGGATTGGCTTTTTAAGAGAACATTCTTTTTAAATCGTGACCATTTGTGGTAATTTATGCAGTTAACTTTTATGCTCTTTGTCATGGTCTTTAATGCAGTTATATAAAATGAATAAATTTACTTTTAATATTATTCAAGAAAGTTAAGGTTGCATGTACGATGTACCCGTGTGCATGCTTGGATATTTCTGTAAAGCTGTGAATGCAGTTTTCAAGGTAGAATGATTATGTGCTGAGCTTTTTACACAGGATCCGGATTCTTTCATAGATCTGGGGTCATATCAATAGTGTTTTTTACCATCGTCTCATACAGCTTAAAAGCCAAGTCACACCAAAAAACGATATTGGCTAAATATGTGTAGAATGTAACACTAATTAATAATGTGCATATCCAATGAAATGGAAACATTGTTTTAAAGTAATTTTCAGAGAAATATGTTGTGTTAGCCAAACGTGCCACAGTACTGATGACATCACTCACAGGACGCTTTGTTGCCAAACTGACTTTCGCATAGAAAACGTAGTAAATCCTTCGGTTTTACTCAGAATAATGTCGGATTTATCATACAGATAATGATGCATGCGTGATGTCAGAATTTACGTTGTTGTTTATTTGTTCACTACTAGAGTTGTGCAGTTAGTAAAAATAACGAAGTGATGGAATATTGTGGTTTTTAGTGGGTTTACTATTGATGAGAAATTTGGATTTTTTGAGGCTATTTGGCTGTAAATTAAGCTGCATTTGACCTCGAAGCAATAAAGCTAGTTAGCAACTCTCCTGCAGATGATGTCAGTTCCAAAAATTGCCATAGCCATGAAAAGGGAAAAGCGAGGACTTTAAGCCTGATTTTTAAGGTATTTTATGTATTAGCAACCAAAAGTTAATGAATATTGACAATTAGCATTTGATAAAGCCAACTAGCGCTTTATAACAGTTAGATAAACCGATGCGACTTGGCCTTTAACTGGTGGTTAATAGTTGTATGTAGCCTAGTGTTAATTGTACATTGTAGGCAGTAGCAGTCTTCATCCTGTATATGTATATGCTTTGCACTGTACTGAGTGTCGTCTAAATTTGTTTTAGTTATGTTATATATTTAGTGATACTGTGAAGCTCATCGTGTCATCTGTTGCATGCAGGGTGAGTGGAAGCCGAAGCAGATTTCCAATCCGGCTTACAAAGGCAAGTGGGTTCACCCCGAGATAGACAACCCTGACTACCAGCCAGACGACAACCTGTACCGATACACGGACATCGGAGCCATTGGCTTCGACTTGTGGCAGGTTTGTCAACTAATCATATGCTGACATTTGCGTGCTTATGTGAAGTTCATATGTGAATAGTGTTAGAGCTAAATATCCCAGTGAACTGTCATCATTTGGTTAGCCCCTTGCACAGTGGTGTTATTTTGCTCGTTGGCCTAAATATTCACTAGGCTTCACATAGGTCCATCCCCAAATTACAATGGTCAACACTGATAGACAGACTTCGAAATATGTTATTGTCAGTGATGTGCCACATAGTTCCAATCCAGCAAGTTGTAGTAGACTTGCTGCATTTAGGCATTCGCCATGAAATTTGCAGTGACACTGTTGACACAGGGTAAAATGTATCATAGAAAGTTGCTCCAGACACTCTGCTGATACTGTGACACTGATATATAGTTAGTGTTGGTTATTTGCTGCAGGTGAAATCTGGCAGCATTTTTGACAACGTCCTCGTTACGAATGATGAGGCGTTTGCAGAGGAATTTGGGCAGCAGACGTGGGGTGCATCAAAGGACGGTGAGAAAAAAATGAAAGACGATCATGAGGAGGAGGAGAGAAAGAAGAGGGAAGAGGAGGAGAAAAATAGGCCTAAAGATGGTCAGTCACATACTCAGTTTTTTGTTTGATTGTCCCATTTTTCCAAAATTTACTCTCTGTCGGACCGGTTTCCAGAAGTAGACTTTGGGGAAGTTGTTGCAGTATCTTCTGTCTATGCCATCATGTCCCCGTGACCATTTCAGTTGCATGAGAGCTATTGAAGATATTTATTGGACATGTATGAAGTGAATTTGAAAATCATATAATTACGTACGTCGTTGTTGCCAGTAGAATGTCTGTTCTGTTGTCCGTGGTAATTCAACCTCTCACACGGAGAGTCGCAGTTGTTATCATTTTCAGAAACTGTTGAATCACGTTCCATATTGTATGTCAGGCATTATGCATTAACTCACTGTATTACTCAAAAAATTTCCAGAGTTGCATGTAGCTTATGAAAGTAGAAGGCACTCCTGCAGGTACATATCTCTGCCAAGTGAAGTAATTTAAACATTACTACTAAGTACTACTACTTGCCTACAACTACATCTACCTCTACTACTACAACTATGTATTACATAAATTTTTTGTCCAATTTCCACAAATGTCAATGCCTCATTTGTGGTAGAATTGAATTGGCCTCATTCTATAGCCCAAAAGCTCCTGTTAGATGCAAAGATCTTGGAAATATCTTATAAATACAGGCTGAGTTATAGCCCATTTTGTCTCAAATAATGTTGCTATGGCAACAGGGGTGAGTCAGGGGTATATGGCGGAGATAATTGTGAACAACTGTTGAAATACTAACAATGTCAGTGTCTCATCTCACCACTCCTGTGTGTAAAATTCATTTTAGTGGATGTGCCTTGTAGTCCGTGAATACAAGTGAAATTGTAGTCATAGATGTGGTTTCAGTTTTTCTTTTCATGCTCAGTGTTCCTACAGATCAGGTATAATTCCGGTGGTCAGGGAAAAATATTATTTTTGAAAAGTCAAGGAAAATGATCCTGGATCATTAAGACTGCAGATATAATTTTTTTGTGTCTCCAATTATCAAAAAGCGGGTAAATTTGTGGCTTCCATTAAACATCCGAAAGCTAGAAGTATTTCAGCTTCAGGGGAGCTTTGCCCCCTAATCCCCGGCCAGGGGATCTGTCATTCGCATATTGCTCCATGAATACGGTTTCATTATCTTATGATTTCTGACACTTGTGCGATAAGGTTTCGATAAGGTATCGGAAATTGTCTTCCATGACTGGAAAAGTCGGGGAATTTTGCTACAGAAGACCTGTAGGAACCCTGCATGCAGAGCTTTTACGCTGCCAGGCTAACAGCTTGCTAAGTCGCAACATTTGGTTCGTACAGAATAGTCACTAAATATAGACCTGTTACAACATTTTTATAATATGCAGGTATGCAGTATTGCTGTGAGCATACATTGTGACTGTGCAGATGAGAAAGATGAAGATGAGGACGAAGATACAGATGAAGGAGAGGGAGAAGATGAAGAGGAAGAACCAAAAGAGGAACCAGAAGTATGCTTGCAGAAAAATGCATATATAACATTTTTACTTCTTAACTTCCATTTGAGTGTGACTTGTACAGCAACGTAGTATAGTGACAGGGATGTTGTCACTGTTGTTGCTTTACACTGCAGCTTCACGGTTTTAATAAAATAGGTCAGTGGGCAGATTGTTGCTGGAAGTTGAAATTTGCCAAGAGACACTGCATGTTTTCAATGGAGGAGATCATGGGTGTGTGCTCAGACTTGCAATTCTGATCCAAAATTTTCCCCACAAGAGGTTCGAGACCCACATTTTGCATTTAGGACAAAAAAGTTCTGACAGCCACATTTATGGGGTAAATTGCCGTGATGCCATTGCTTCTATTCCATAAAAGGTAAAAAGGTAAAGGTGTCAATTTGTATAGCGCATCTTGCATACAACGCGCTTGTCGTCACTAACCCGAGCCGCCAGCCGCAAGGCCACCGCGTGCAGCCTGCAGACGCAGGCTAATGCAGCGGCCGGCTAGGCAGCCCCAGTCAGCTTACTAAGGTCACCACCTTCCGTAACCCATATAAATGAGTTACTGCTCGTTTTACTGTCCCATGGAGGGTAGAAGGCTGAGTCGACCTAGCTGGCAGGCTTTGCACCGAGATGGTTTACCTGCCCGCAGGCAGTCACCCATCGCAGTACTAACCAGGCCCAGCATGGAGTAACTTCGTTTCAGCCGAAACGCATTACCAACTATGCCACGCCACCAACCACACTTCGTTGACCGTTGGCAGATTGATGTTGGATAAGCTCTCTTGTATGTCACCAGCTAGCCACTCAGGTAAGCTCAGCCTGGCCAACACTCACTGGGCAGGTGCAGACAGTACTAGTGAAAGCTGCACTGTGTGATGTACTACTAGCTGATCTTACACTCGCGGTGTAATCAGGCTATAAAATGTTTATTATTTATATAGCACCGATTATCGAAAGGTCGAATCCGAGGCACCAGTGTCTGGCCAAAGGCTGAGATAATGGAAATCAGTACCATCCTATGTACTTTCTAGCTTGTGGCGTTTAAGTTGGTACGTTGCGGATAATTGCTTCTGCCTCTGAGGCAGCTCTGTTGCCACAGTGAGGAAAAATTGGTTATCATTTTTGCTGTATTTCTGGTTATATACGAGATTAAGTCTTGCTTATCTACAGTCATCTGAAATTTGTTCGTGTGCTATAAATGAAACATGCAAGTGGTGAAATCATCGTAATTTGTTGTTTGAGTGTGAAGATTTTGCACGTGTGTTTATTGTGTCTGTAGGATGAGGAAGAGGCAAGTCCTGAGCACGAGGAGCTATGAAGAACCGCGTCTGATTCTGTGACCTTACTCATCCCGTGGACTGCAGCAACGTTAATGGCGTGGCATAGATGTTTGCGCCAGTGAGCTTACTGTCAGGCATTAGATGTTTGAGGTCAACACTAGTGTGTACACTGTAAAATTGTACCTATGATCGTGTGGATGGATGTAGGCTATTTTTTTGTATGTCTTAAGTACTAGTATTCAGTTAAACAAATGGAACATGCAGTCAATCATTCTGTACATTGACACTATATGATTGATGTATTTCCGCCGCTCTTCGTCTCAAAACCAGTGTAATAAATGAAACCCAGTCCACCTGTAGATAGCGTTAAATGGCAGTGGGCTTTGCCTGCTGTCAGCTGCCGGTACAGTTTGTGTGTCGTCTCTCTGTATAATATTTCATTTTTTTCTGTGATTATTTCTGTTACACATTATGCATTGCCTGTGTTCACTAATTTAACAAATAACTGGTTTGAAGGTTATCTTTATAACAAAAGATGTTTAAATGATGACTAGTTGTTTGCATTTTTCTTCAGAATTCATGATGACTATTTTTTGGTCATTGTTAACTTGAAGGAAGTAGTTAAGCGAAGATGAAATATTTTCAACATGTTTGCATACAGATCTTGTTGGTCAAGCCAAGTCTGCTAAACATTTTTATTTTACATTGCACACAGCACGTGGTGCGGTTATGCTGAAAATGTTTTTGAAAAACGTGCATTGGACCTTATTGCATGCGCAATAAAAGAACGTTTGCAAAATATTGTATGACAATGTTTTGTATGCCATGTACCTATATAAAACCTCTCGTCATTGTCAGTTGTAACTTGATGAAGGATTATGCAATTTTAATAATTTTTGGAACCAATGTTCATCACAACTTGGCCATCAAGTGACCTTTCATTTTTCCACCTCACCCAACGTCTGCATCTGCTCTACCTGGGAAATGCAAAACAAGCAGAATATGCGCTGAAATAACAAAAAAAAGATCATAAAAACATCTCCGACATTACGGAGTGTAACCTGAAGAAGGGTAATCAAATTTTAGCAATTTTTGGTAAAAATGTTTTTGATAGAACTGGCTATCAAACGACAGTTCAGGTATCAACTTCACCCAATGCATTTTTTAGCACTATCTGGGAAAAAAAAAACAGGCGAAATGTGCGTTGAAATGAACAAAAAAGTCGATAAATTTCATATCTTTGGATCTGCATGCCCCAACTGCCAGTTTTAGGCAAGGTTTAACTTGTCGTGCAGCAGCGTGTCTACCAGGTAACGTTTCAGAATGTTGATGAATTCAAGAAGCAAGTGGGAAGTTTGGATTGGTCTGGTGCAGAACATTATTGACAGTGTTCTCAACAAACAAGACAAGGCGGCTGCATTCGCTAATGGGCCGACATTTCAAACACTTGTTGCAAAATTGGACAAGATCGATGAACTGTTAGTCAAATTGACGGAAATGTAGACAAAGTAAGTTTCTGTGTTATTTCGAATAAGTAACATTACTGCTTTGGATAAAAATGCCATATTTTGTTGGTTCTGACCCAGAGTGTATGGGTGAGGTGGAAAATCAAAGGTCATTTGATGGCCAGTTGTGTGAGGAATATTCATGTCAAAAACTATTGAAATCTGATCATCCAATTTCAAGTTACAATCAGAAATGTTGTGGGTGTTTTATTGGTACACAGTGCATGTCACGTTAACATAACAAAAAGTGAGTATAAGATTGATAACCGTATCTAGGAGTGAAAACAAAGCCACCATAAGTCCATCCTTAGTTTTACCAAATATTAAACAATTTTAAGAATTCTCTCACTGAGATCCTTATCAAAAATCTGCAATAAAGTGATAACACATGGCCGCACCTCAATCACTTTGCCATGGCACACCGTGTCCAATAAAAAAGTGAAGCCCTGGACATTGTACAATAGAAATGTCAAATCTGAACAGATCTGAATACAATTTTGAACGCTTAGTCCTGCATAAATTGCTAAAGCGATCACCAAATTTTGGTGAAAAATGTTATTTCTTAGCAGAATTATTAATTGTTAAATATCAATAACAAAATCTCCATTACCTATATGGCATTACATAAGTAAACCCCTCTGTAGTCTGTATATTTCCATAACTCTAACAAACAACGTCTGATTCTGGCAAAATTTCACATCAACAATGGATCATCTATTGGCAATCAAAATGCAGTTAAATCTGGCAAGCAAACAATAGTTATGGAGGCTTTCATGAGGTCAATCCAGTACTAAGCAGTTTGTTAAATCCTGAGTGTCCATGGCTTGCTGCGAAATTTCGCAATAAAATTTTTAGCACCAAGCATACCTTTTTCTATTGTCTCAGCAGTATAATTAAAGCACAATCGTCTGCAGAAAATACCATTTTGTTATTGTTTACATTGCTTGCATCAACAAACGTCTCAAATTACGATCGAGCGGCTGCAGTATGTAATGCCATAATGGTAACGGAGATACAACAGCTTGTTGCTACCACACATGCCGTGATTAATAACTCTGCTGAAGAATAATAATTTTCAATAAAATTTGGGTATTGCTTCAGCAATTGTTCAAAATTTTATTCATATTCGTTCAGAGTTGAAATTTCCATTGTACAATGTCTAGGGGTTTACTTTTTTATTGGACAGAGTGTATATGCACACTATCAGTTATTACATCCACCGAGGACATAGACTTACCCCCATCACGGACTGATAAGTGAGAAGTAATTAGTCACCAAAAATTCATGAAGTGATCAACTACAAATACTACATAGCTGTTCCAACACTATAAGCCTCAAAAGCCACAGCAAACGGCTTTTGTATTAGAATATAACACACAGTTGAAAATAGTTAACACAGATGATAGATATTGAAGTCAAAGTTAATGGAGTCACGACTTCTTAGTGTAATGTTGCAACGTCTTTCAGATTCACCTCTCAGCAATACTGATAAAGGGAATAATGCACGCTAGTTTTCAGACATTAATCTTCACAACCTATTGTACCTGTTAACTTGACTTCATTGTAATGTTATATTTAAGGTGAGCTGGGATGTTTCACGCTAAATTTGTTGCACTTCTTTGCCTGTGCAATAATTTAGAAGCAGGTCTAGCAAAAATGCCGACAAGAGTATGGCAACTTGAGCACTGAAGGAAAGAGAAGTTGACAGAAAGTGTGCAAGACAAGCCTGGAGATCTGGAATCAAAATTGGGTGCAACTTTGCCCCCTAGCCTCCCCCAATTTCTGACTCAAGTTTTCCCCTCCATTTTGGGCTCTTTCCCCCTTTAGAAAGGAAGTTTTAAGGATGAAGATTGAAAAAAATTGGAGGAAGTTGAAAAATAGGGGGGGGGTTTTGATCTACCTTAACAAAACTTCCCCTCCAGATTTTCCTGGGTGCAAGCTGCATCCACCAGGTGTAGGGATAGAAGCCATTGACGAGATACGCTGAGAATCAGACCAAGATAAAAACCTTCAGATGATAAAGTAAAAATAAAATGTTTTCATAGTTCTTAATAAGAAGCAGTTCAAAAGAATTACATTGGTAAGTTATAAGTGGGGCAGTATGGACCGGTATAGCATACCAGCACTTCCTTGGCCACCTGGAAACCATACCGGCACTTCTTTTCTGAGAAAAGACACATACCGGTATGCTTGCAGGCCATTTTCTGAGACTTAGGCAAGGTCGTTGATGTATGCATCAATCTGTGGCCAGAATAGCGCTAGCTTGAAGGGGAAAATGGGACGAAGACAAAAGCTACCAAACCGGCATTTATTTTTTCCTACTTTGAGCCCTGGTTATAATCATAGGACCTAGTGCAAAATGGCAAAACTTTGTACAACAAACACTCTGCTGTTAGTGTTAAATTCCAATGACTAATTTAGAATGTTGCTGCTGATAACAGCATAGTCTACCAGACATTTCTGCTGAATCATTATTATCCATTTTCAGTCTGTTCAAAGGCTACACAGTGAAAAACAATTATGCCCTACTGCACAGTAGTTATTTTTCATCAAATGACAGGGTTTTTCTCATTACTGTACTTTACTTACTATCACATTGCATACGAATAATATCTTAGTCCAAGTCACATCGTGGTCACACAGCCATCCATCAGTCTAGCGCAGGATAGGGAAAGTTCGCCGGCCAGGACCGACGTTCTAACCACTATGCTATGCCGCCTACAGTGAACAGTAATAGTGAACAGATAAACGACAATTTCTGACGTCACCTATGCACCATTACTGTATACTATAAATCGACATTATTCTGAGTAAAACCAATGGATTTACTGTTTTCAATGCGAATGTCAACGTGTCAACAAAGCATCCTGAATGCGACGTCATCAGTTATTGTGGCACGTTCGGGTGCGTTCAGCTGACACAACATATTTCTCTGAAAATTACTTCAAAGTGATGTTTTCATTTCATTGGATCAGCTTATTATCAATTAGTGTTACATTATACACATATTTAACCAACAGCATTATTTTCGTGCGACCTGGCCTCAAGACCTCCATTCCAGATCTCAGCCCAACTCACTGATTGTGTGACCATCGTAATAGGCCAAATCACGAGTTTTTGTCCATCTATTCTACTTCGCAAACAAAAAGAAGAAAAAGGCATATTGCAGGAGTAAATGTGTACCAATTTTTAGTTTGAAAGTGAAAGATCAAAGTTGCCGGATGTAAAAAAACATCCAGAAAATGACACTAATCTTGTAAATGATGGCTTATACACAGTAAGTAAAGTAGTTCAGCTGGTAATGGCACACTGAGTGCACTGCAGTTGGAATGTAATGTTGCAATCACAATTGTCTTTCAGATTCATCTCTCAGCAAGATTGCTGCAGTAGGCACTAGATGGATGGCCTCATACATAACGCAACAAATATGAACCACTAAATATAAACTCCACGTAATTAAATAACTTAACACGAATAACACCAAGTAACACAGTTAAACTCTTATTATTCCGTTATATCACTGCAGTACTCTAAACCCAATGCACACGACACCACAACTGAAAAGCAAGTCCGAGGCCTGACTGACAGTTTATGCATCGGCAATTGTTACTTCAACTTCCACTCCAGGTTCAATGCTGATGGACGTCTGACATGTAGTGTTAAGGAATGCAGCATATCGGCTAAATAAGAACATCGGATAGCAATCCCAGCATACTGATCGATGTCAAAATTACTACTAGAAATTGTTGCCCAATGGCCAAGAAAGCTGCCCAAGGCATAAGGCAACTATTTCCTCAACTGTCATATTCCACCTGGTACCTATGGGCAACGTTTCAACTTGGACCGGGTATTGCAATTTGCAAATATCATTTGACAAGGAAACCATTACTTATAATATCCAGCCAGTCCGTCACTGCAAAGCTGGCTTTGCTGATGAATAATTACTGTTCTGTAGTGTCTTCACTTCACTGTGCCCTGATTATTTCTGAGACTTTGGCGCTTCATAAATCATTTACTTACTTACTAACTTACTTAAAAGCAACATCTGATGCAAAAACTACACAGTAATGAGGATGTACATTATACAACAAATTATAAACGTAGCCTCCAGTATGATTTTAACACTTACCATCTTTCATCTTGCTCAAAAATAGTCTTTATGTTATAACAAAAAAGTTTAATACAATGCAGTATAAACAGTAGCAGAACTAGGAAGAAGCTATGGAATATGTGCACTGGGTGACTTCACTTTTTGACTTAGACTTTCACTGAGACTTTTGCTGAGCCTAAACTTCAGTCTAAGTACCTACTTAAGTCAAAAAGTGAAGTGATTTCGCTCAGACTTTTGCTGAGCCTAAACTTACCTACTTAGACCAAAGCTTGGACTCAGTGAAAGTCTCAGCGATTCGCTGAGTCCAAAAGTACCTACTTAGACCAAAGTTGAGCCGAACTAACCTGGCTAAAGTCGGTTCGATTTGCATGGAAGAGATAGCTTTAGCCCTTAGGGCTTAACTTTCGCTGAGTCTGAATCCACT
>Ga0209671_1004039_pt1 | contig 14381 bp, 7 predicted proteins | sample WorMetHERISLAND2_2_FD_187401 | JGI IMG/M metagenome (GOLD analysis project Ga0209671, IMG submission 187401) | Marine gutless worms symbiont microbial communities from Max Planck institute for Marine Microbiology, Germany - Olavius geniculatus... | ecosystem: Host-associated > Annelida >... | reverse complement strand
GGTTTTCGGGGATGGGCCATCGAATGCTGCCAATCGCATTTTCCCCCGACCAACCCCCGTTGCCATGGCAACGAAATTGGGGATAAAATGGGCTATAACTCGGCTTGCGTAAGAGAAATATGATGTTGCCCGGCCAACACTACTAAACACTACTAAACATGCTTAACTGCTCATTTGTTGCAGTAATTAGACCTACTCTATTTTACAGAGGCATTGGACAGACTCCCGTGTTCGTATTGTACTGGTCGGACATGCACATAAACCTGCATACCCAGACTAATGGTTGATTAATCTAAACGTACTGCGGTGCCACGTCGGCCAGACGAATTTAGTATAAATAGGGACTTAGCAGTGACTCGGGACGACGACGGAAGACAGAGCAGCATCGCAGTAGCTAGTCTGTGAATAGTGGTACGCCTCCATTGATTTATGAGTTTATAAGTTGATGATATTCACTGCGCTTATCTGAACATGTAAACTGGTAATAAAACAGCATTTTACCTTCAAAGATCTATCTGTTCCCACATGGTATATTCTCTGAGATGAATCGATAGTGACTCAACGAGTCCCGATTCATCTCAGACTTAACTCAGAATAGATTTGGCTGAGCTGGAAATTTCCCCCTTAAATTCAGTAAACCCCCAAAGTCTCCATTAAATACAGTATGAACATTATCTTGTTGAAAAAAAATCTATGTCACAAAGACATTCACAAATACCACATCCTTTCAGTCACATTATAAAACGAAAGCGATTACTTAATTTCTTCTGCGCAATTAATTAGCACCAACTAATCTCAACAATCTCAGAATAAATCTACTAACTAAATTCAAATTACACTGCCAGACACATCACAAGTAATTGGCATTCTATGTCATATGATACACTTTACATGCTACAGGTTGATAAACAAAGCATCTACTAAAATGTTAGTTGAATTGAATCGTTTGTTTGATTAGAACAATCAAATAAAGTCCTGTCACTCAAATCCACACCACATCAAAACTGAACTACAAGAAATGACAGTAATGCAGTGCACAACCCTAGTTGCATTCTTGTTCTTGTTGAGCAAATCTGTTTAATGTCAAACAGCATGCATGTAAAGGGGGTTAGAAGCAGAGTAGTTTTAAAAGCAAACGAAATACACACAGCGCATTCATGTAAAATAAGTCGCAACAACATCTACTGTCGAAAAATAACTGATAACTTGTTTCCATTCTTGAAAAAAAAGTTACAAAATCACAAAACTGCAGTTATGGCATACTTTCTGGCACTAACTTTGCACTGAACGCGCATCATCGAGATTCTTTCTCAAAAGGGAACAAACTTTTCAAGTCTGCGGTGGTCTTGGCACTGGAAGCTAACTCACGATTTCTCGGCCAGTACGACGAAGTATCTGTAACTTTTGTATCGCTAGTTCCGTCCTCGTTCACAGCTTCATCTGTCTCCATCGTATGCTGCTCATTGCAGCCAGGTTTCAACAGAGACAACCTGCGTCCCAATGATTTCTTTTCTTTCTTGACACGAGGCTCCTAAACAATGCACATTCCACCGAGTTACAAAAACATCAATCAATGAATTGGTGAATGAATAACTTAATTCGTAAAGTGCCTCTGAAACAGGGTTTTTAGATGCACCTGCTACGAGTAGACATGTTACTCGTATACTCCTCCCTCACTCTTCTCGTATCGTCGCTGTCGTCAAGCATCGCATCCTCAACCCTGACGATGCATGACACGAAAACAGGAGTTGGTGGGCTATTACAACAAGAACATGATCATAAAACCATGTCTCATAATTTAGTTTGAAGAACTGTTGACTGACGTGACTGTTTTTCAACTCCAAAAGAAGACTGCTCCTTGCGTGATGAGCAGAAGCTGCGCTGACCACACCAGGTGGTAAGTGAGTAAATAAATTTATACAGCGCACAATAATGTTGGCAAGAAACACGCAAATCTGAGGCGCTGGGCTGAGGCGAGACACTGGAGAAAAGTTTTGACTCTTAAGTTTGCATAAGTACGTCAGCAACTGAGCACGATACGATGACGTCGCCTTGTTCTACAGATTGCAGTCAAACCTGAGCTGCAGCGGTGTAGACTGTTGTCATAATATCATTGAAATAGTCCAATTAACAAATTAATAAAATGCATATGTTGATTTACTGCGATAAAAAAATTAATGTTATGAAGAATTATAATCCTGTGGAAAGAAAATTACTTTGCAGCAGCTGCCTCTCCACTGCACTGAGTCATCACCTAAAAGTATCGACAAAGGTCAGCAGAAACCAGCAGAATGACATTCTGGTGCCATTGTTAATTTTAATGTTATACAGGTATACGACAGACAAAACATCAAAAAACTAATTCACTTTGCAGTTTTTGTGACGTCATCATCATTGCTTGGTCTGATGCTCAATATTTTAATTTGGTCCCAAAATTTTGCCAGAATTACAAATTTTCAGTTCCAAACTCTGTACTTTTAGAAGAAAATTTTCAGACTAGTTTCCAAAAGTAAAATTTTGGGAAGGGGATTTGGTAATTGTGACGTGCTACCACCCTTGAAGGCTTGGCATGTTGCCACTGTGAACGTATGACTAAACAATCCTACCTCCTCGGTGTCAAATTTCTTCCTGACTCTCTCTATGATGCGAACACCTTTGACAAGCCGGATCCAATTGTCGCATATGCGCTGCTGCTTTTTCTGCACACAACAGCACACAAACGCTGACTGCCTTTCACCACAGAATATAAGTCTGACCACTTGTCAATGGAAGTGGCAAAATTATGAAAAGTACAAAGCAACGGTCAGAGTTATTTTTTTATTCAACAGAGAGATGTTACAGATGATGCTAGTGTAAAATCTCATACTGTCTCCATATACATTTTCACAAAGACCTCATGGTTTGAGTTCATCAGCAACTGTCAGTGTTTTTGTTAAGAGCCTTGCAGTCCAGATTACCAGTTTTACGTGTCCGTAACCGTTTACTTATAACTGCATGATTTGATTTGATTTGAATACGGGTATTACAGAGCTGAACAATACGCTGCGACACGAACAGTGAAAATGAACAGAACTGTAACATGACGCTTTGCCAGTTTATGAACATTAAAACCACAGCAAACGACCTCGTGTTCTTTCTGGAGCAAGATCGCTTGTTCCTCTTCCCACGCAAGCACAAGACTGTCCCTGTGTTCCTCACACACGACGAAACCATCAAATCTGAACACACCAGAGCCATAATAATTATTGATGCATTTTAGGACAAATTTTCCATCATTTCTGTATTATTTAGACCTAGTTTATCTATTGTCTACTGCAGACAAACAGTATAGTAAAAGCACAATAAACAATAATTCATAAGCGCAATTACAACTCGCTTAAAGGTCCATGGCCACGGTCAAACTCACTCGCGCAATTTCTGTAGACTTAAATTAGACATTTAACCTCGCATATATAATATATCGATTTGAGCTTCATAAATATATGAAATAATTGCGTGAATTCAAACGAAATGCGGCATTACGTTACATTATGTGAAATATTCTAATCTATCAGTGCCTGCAGTGACGTCATGATCCTAGCCCATATAGATCATGAATATTAATGGCCTAGCCGACGACATCATCATTCTAGGCTAGGCCATTAATATTCATGACGTCTATAGGCTAAACTCATGACGTCATTGCAGACCGTCATGGCGGCGCGTTTTCTACGTCGTTTTCGTAGATTGTCGACTTCAAAGGTAAATTTTTCCGTGTTGACAAAATGCTGTGCATCGATATTACTCATTAAAATTATCAGAAAATTCTGCACTTTCAGGAAAATGGATAAAATGTATATGTTAATTTTGGCGTCCACGAACCTTTAATAAAACCTATTATAACAATACAATAAGCATTAACCCTCCCCCACAGAATAATCAAACTAAACTTGGATGTGAGAGCATCTGATCAGTGAGCCACCCAGCCACTGTATTACTGTAGCTCAGTTTTACCACGCAGAGCTTCAGCACCACAGACATAAAGACATCACTAACAGGGCTTGCACTTAAGTAAGTAAGTAAGTAATCTTTTATTAAACAACGGTCAAACGCCATTGCAAAAAAAATCGGTACACTATCAATAAGAAAAATAAAATGAAATGAAATACGGTAGAGCTACAACAGATCTACATGCAAAATCTAATATGCATCACCAAACAAATATCGCAATACAAACGAACGTTTGTACAAGTTATAGTGACACTGAGGCAAAGCAAAAATACAATTGGTGGCCCGGAGTTTCATGGGTAACATAACATGTACAACAGAACTCCCAATAAAACTTCAGCAAAACCAATGGAAGTGGTCACCACTGATTCCATTTATCCTACTAGAAGTTTATCGGACGAAAGGATGTGGCACTATGAACTGCCAAAGAAGGTGTATTCCGCTGCAACACTTTGCACTACAAAAAATTGTAACTGGTTTTATTGCTGTTCTGTTGTAGCTTTATTGCACATGTGCAAAGCTCATATATAAGTCAGTGTGACATTATAATATAAAACGTGTGTGAATGATATAAAAACACGAGATAACTGAAAACTGAGAGAAAAGATTAATAATGCGAAATGCAAGCATACACTGGATGGTTGATTCCAGAATGGAACTCCCAGCCGATCATCGCCGGCGGACAGTCGATGTTCAGTTTGCGTGCGACTTTGTTCAGACCTGACAGGTCTTGATAAACACAAGACATCAGCACGAAGATATAACACGCGACCATTCACATCATCAAAATTCCCCATCATGAACAATTAACTTAAGACGTGTGCAAAGTGCATGGTGCTGAAACCTGGACACTGTTGAAGGAAGACTCATGCAGGCTACAGGCATTCCATATGACATGTCAAAGACGTATTCTTGGTGTTAGGTGGAATGACTTCGTCACCAACAGGGCTGTAGCTGACAGTACGAATCTGCCAAGTATACTCAGTACCATAGCCGCTCGTCGTCACTCCTTTTTTGGCCATATTCGTCGTTTGTCCACCAACACACCAGCACATAAGGCCCTGAAGCTTGCAGTGGACTCCAAGTCCGGAGACATACCACAGCACGACTGGAATCGCCCTGCTGGCAGACCACGAACTACATGGATGAGTCACATTGTACGGGACACCGGGCTGCCGACGCATGGGCTCTTGCCGACGACCAGTCAACGTGGAGGGCGCTACGACCCACAGCCGGTTACGCGCAGCAGTGACTGAGTGAGTGTGCAAAGTGATAAAAATAAACTAATACGAACTGAAAATCTCAGTTCAGTTCAGTCGAGTCCAAAGAGAGTACAAAGATTTAATTATAGTCGCATTGCACCGACAGCGTACAGAGCAAACAAACATTGAGTTAATTTCATTGTCCTAAATCCCACCATGGAATATTTGTAGTTCTCTGCATGACCACTCTCATGACTGCAGCACACAGACTGCAGGCAATTACAACCATGACTACATCAGATCTGCATCAATGCTTGACATCGGCTGATTCTCACCTTTAACCAACTGGAGCAAAACTCGGCAAACGCGTTACTTACTCCTGCCGCATGTAACAATCGCACCAATTTTGGCTTTCTACGCTTTTCAGTTTTCCAATCAACAGCCTGAATGAGATGCACAAATGAATGTACAGACGAAACAAGCAATATGGCTGGCTATTGAATAACCACACAACGATTAGCAAAAAAACACACAGCACATGTGAAAAAGATTTTCTCCACCTATCTTTTACTAGTAAACTGAGAAACAATTAACAATCTGGCAAGTTGACACAATGCTGAAAACTAATTCTGATATTTGACCAACTGCTTCCGTGTTAGAACACGAAACGGACAGACCGAATTCAAACATCGAGAAAACATTTCGTTATCATAATTACAAAAAATGACCAAGCTCGGAAAACAAAATTTAACGTGACAGTCAGTGCCGATCAACAAATTCAAGAAGCAAATCCAATAGCTATCTATATATGGACTTCTGAAGAAACTTCTGATGACAAAAAACATGAAAATGAAGCACTGAACTGCAAACACCTATTCCCAGCAGACCAAGCTGCAAAACAAATTTACTGAGCCCGATCTCTAGGGCTGTGCGGATATACCCATATCTGCAGGTACCTGTACCCATACCCACAGGTGCAAGTACAATTTTTTTGGGTACGGGTCGGCTACCGGTATGGCAGTATGGGTCAGAAAAAATATGGGTATACCCGTGAATTAATAATAGGGGATCTCAAGATAAACCAACTTAAGATGGCAATGTGTAATTATCACGTGGACTGAGCACATCTGCTGACATAACCAACGTGCTTCCTGGCTGACATGCGGTTAGTCATGGTTACTCCAACCATCTTCAATGACGTCCATAGGCGGATTAAAGGGGCCAATGGAGCCATGCCCCAACATGTCAAAAAATTGTCCTTTGCTGTGCCTTGCCAATTCCTTGCATTATAAATCTGTGTTGTAAAACTAACAAAATTCATACCTGCTACCTGCACTTTCAAGGCTTTTTAATGCCCAAAAACCATTTGCCACTGGGGATCCGCCCAATACCGACCCCCTGCTCAACCCATGCTCTCAGCCTTCCTTAGACCCCAGTTCGCTCCTCCCAAATCCACTTTTTGGCTATGCTTACATAAAAAAAGTAATAATAAACAATAACGCTCTTTATCAGTATGCATGGCAGTCCACATGACATTCGCTCATCCAGACCCCGGCTAGATTTTTGGTCGGATGAAAGGAGTGGCAAAGGGAGAGAGAGAGCGGAGAGGGAAATGGAAGTCGTTGGTGTGACTATCCCCCTCTGTGCCACAGGGGGACAGACGACCCTGCATGTAACGTGCAGACTGTCGGGCAGTTGGTACGCATGGGAAGGCATGGGTGTACCCATAATACGGCTAAGGGTATGGGACTATGGGTACGAGTACAGCAGCACGGGTACGGGTCAGGCACAGCTATCGTGCAACGGGTTGGGTCGAGTCAGGTCAGATAGCTGAGTTTGCCGTAGGCTGCACACTGCACAGCCCACCAATCACACAGCAAATAGTTGCTGCATGCCTGACCAATGCTGTTTCTTCCTCTATCAGTATTACCACAACCACAACGAACCTTGAATGTGCACTGTTCCTTTCGGTAGCATCCACGGTTGGAAGACTTCAACGTTGCCATATTCGTTGACTGGCACTTTGCCCTGAGACAGCATCAACAACAGCTCAGCAGATAGATCTCCAACATTCTTAACAGACTTTCAACAGTGCTGTCACTCACACTACAAAAAGATGCCGTAGAATAACAGACATTGAGTGAGTGAGTAGGGTTTAACGTCCCACCCGACACAGGTCATTTCGAGGACGGCCTTTCCAGGCAAAATGCACACAAACACATAATAACGGAACAGTAATTTTAACCTTTACAGAAACACAAAACACAAAAAAACCAAAAAAAACAAGTTAAACCTAAACCAAAAAATGTAAGAACTCCATTATACGCGTGCATATGTAATTAACATAATGGTAGTTCTAATAATCTTCCCTGTTATACTCCAGACAGTCATCAATCTTATAATGTTGTCTATTGGAGGACAAGGGACTAGAATAACAGACACCGTAATGCTGTTACGATGCTTCGAAAAAAGTGCATACTGAATAGACAGTAATGATTTGGGCAGATTATCACAATGACAAAAAAGCTGCAATGTTACAGCGATGAATGAGAAAATCACGTGACCAGGCAGCTAATTGTAACGTCAGTGACTCAAGTTCAGTTCCTGAAAGTCATCAGCATTTAGCATTCATCAATCTATGACTGGTGACTGTCCCCACCGTCACCAGCCACTTTGCCGTGGTGGTGGGGCTTAGCACGGATGACCCGAAAGATTTCTAAAATCCGGAGGCGAGGAGCAACTAAGCGCTGACCAAACTCGTGTAGGCAGATTGCTACAAGTTACCAGTGCTCTTGTGCTGGTTTTGGCTTCACAGCTAACTACGGCTTTATAGCCGTTACCTGTAACCTTGTGCTTACATTCGGGGATGCGCATTGGGCCGAGCTGATACGGCCTCAGCGCTGGGCAGGTGTAAGAGCCTGTCCACTCTGGAGGTAAGGTAAGGTAAGGCAACTAGGAATAGCTGACACAAATATCAGGATGGCTATAAGAAAATATACCTTCCAGTAGAAAATACATCATTGTTGATGTACTGTAAATTTAGAATTTATTGCAAACTCTCAGTAATACTTCAGTTCTGACTCTTGTAAGAAATACTGCTACAACAATTCCTTAAAGTTTACTTCCAAGTACCATCCTAATATGGAGTAACTGAAAAAACAAAAAATTTGTGCTAATGCTCACGAGACAGGCAAAAGCCTATAGCAGTTCCTGTTCGCAAACTATCAGTCTATCTCCAGCCATTTCGTCGCAGTTCATTCTTAGAGTGCGCTGCAGCCGAAGATCACAAAAATCAATAAAAACCACTTATTTTGGAAGTTCACAATCTTATCAAAGTCATCGATGTTGATATGACTGAAAAGCTCGTCACTAGTGCTTGTTGTGATAGGCAGCATGCCCATGGTGGCCAACAATGGTAAAATAATGACTTTTACGTGGGTACCACTATTTGATGCCCTCGTGCGCAGGTTTCCTTGAACCTAGAAAATCGAGACTTGGACCATCAAAATCCATGATCAATGCTAAAAATTTCATTTGCAGCTTCTCCATGTCTATCTCAATTGATTTGGGCACAATTCGCTCTTGAAATGTGTCTCGCAGCCCAAAACTGCCAAAAGTCCATAAAAACCCCTATTTTGGCGTTCAAGGTCATCCAAGGTCATTGAATTCAGTGGCAATCGAGAGACAGTGTATGACTTCCTAGTAGTGATTAATAGTAACCTAGGCCCTATCTCGCATCGTTATTGAGATACAGCGACTTATTGGCTAAAAATCACAAATTTTTCCTACCCCCCTTTCACTTAGTGCCCTCGTTCAGGCTGACCCCCCTTCAAATTTATGGAAGAGCTTTACGTGCCCTGAAACTAGTGTCTTCCAGGCAGCCGATGGTAAAGATTTGATGATCCTAGCTTGCACCATCTTTGACTGATCCACCTGTGTGACAAACAGACGGACAGACGGATCGACGGACAGACAGAATTGCGACAGCTAAGACGCGCTAAAGCAGTAGCTGCTTTCGCGCGTAAAAATGACTGTTGAAACAAAAACCAAACACACATTAACTCTTTGCTTATATTGATGGCAAAGAGTGATATGTTCAACAATCACAAAAATGCATCAGAAACACAGAGACAATACCAACATCGACAGCGGCTGGCGGCACATAGTCTTCTGTTTGCCAATGGCCAAACAGGTCCAGCTTCAATGCATCATTGTACTCCTTCGTCTTGTTCTAAATTTTCAGCAAATAAACGGAATATTTTCAGAAGTGAACTCATGTATGTTATCAGTGATTAGTACAGTACAAAACTTCGCAAGTGTTCTAAACAGAAACAGTGCTTTCATGCACCAGAGACAACAGAATCAAGAAAACAAAAACAAAACATTATCTCAAATCAGGACAGTCAAGGAAGTCAACGTAATTACAATTTTAGGTCGAGCTCGCACAATCTTGTACGGTTCCTCGCCAATCTAAAATAGCACATATACACATTAATATAACTATCCATTAAGGGACTTTATAAGCATAAAACACCAGTGCAGTAGAGTACAGTACTTTCAAAACATAGTTTAATAGACCTACATCTCGCATAACTAGAAGGTGCTCGTGAGAGTGCGTATCTGTAATTTAAACACTACTACTGTCAAGGCTCGAAGTGGGAAAAAATAAGTGTGGGTACGGTTGCTGTGCCTTCTTTCCCTTCCTCCACTTCCACAAAAAACGTCTATTTTGGCCACTGATTGATGCAAACATCAGTGACCATTTGCCTAAATCTCACAAAATGGCCTGCAAAGCATACTGGTATGACTTTTCTCAGAAAAGAAGTGCCGGTACGCCATACCAATCCATACCATACCACTTCGAGCCCTGACTACTGTAAAATGTATAAGTTTTTGCCGGTTCCCTGCCTTCAAATAATTAACTATTTACATATCTTCTCCTTTTCACATTACAAATTAATATAATAAGGTTAAGTTACACGGTAGTTCAGTAAAACATCTGTTTAGATAAATGTAGTAAATAATATAGAACATCTGTATATTGTGCTTTGCTTCCATTTATTGCTTTTTTAATGTCAACATTTATTGTAGCATATTGTAACACTATTCGTCTTGGCCTGTTCTCCCATTACCTAAAGAGAGGTAAATAGAAAGAAAATTAATGAGGTAACAAAGAAAGGGGAGGGAGAAGGGAAAACCATTTCGCATCAGGGGAAAAAGCAGAAGTAATAGCCTAACAGTACAGTAGCGTTGCTGCTTGCACTGTTGAGCAATGACGTCATCGCCATTATGACGTCACGTAGGCGCTGCTTCATTATGTACACAAAATGACAAACAGACAAAATGAACAATCTCTTAATCTCCACCAGTTCACTACGTTTACCTTGGCGGAGATAACAAGAAATCTGAGCTAATGCTCATGTGACACGCGAGAGCCTATAGCAGTTCCTGTTTGCAAGTAATCTTGGTCTATCTCTATCCATTTCGTCGCAATTCACTCTTTTGCAGCCAAAAATCGCCAAAATCACTAAAAACCAATATTTTCAGGGTTCAAGGTCATTCAAGGTCATTGATGTTGACATTTCTAAGAAGCTCGTCGCCAGTGCTTGTTATGATAAGCAGCATGTATGTGCATATCTGCAACTATTTTCATGCTAGACAAGCCAACAACGGATAAATAACCACTTTTTAGAAAGGTACCCCTTTTTGATACCCACTTGCGCAACCATCCTAGAACGTAGAGAGTTCGAACCTGGAATGCTAAAATCTACATTCAATGCTGAAAATTTCAAATGCAGGTTGTTTTGGTTTATCTCCAGCCATTTTGGTGCGATTCACTCTTGAAATGCGCGTCAGAGCCCGAAATCGCGAAAAATTCACTAAAACCCGCTATTTTGGAGGTTCAAGGTCATTCAAGGTCATCGATGTTGACATTTCTAAGAAGCGCGACGCCAGTGCTTGTTATGATAAGCAGCATGTCTGTGCTTATCTGCAACCATTTTCACGTTAGACGAGCCTATAGCGGTAAAATAACGCTTTTTAAGGGGGGTGCTTCTCTTTCGCCCCCTCGTTCAAAGGGATCCTCTTTACCCAGCGGGATGAAATTTTGTCACAAAATACTACAGATCATATGGTGAAAACCCAAAATCTCTATCTCACCTGGTCTTGGATTGGTACCGGGTCATGACAGATGGACAGACGGACAGACAGAATTACCATAGCTAATACGTGTTGCGTAAAAAGTAAATAAAAGGCACATATGACAAGCATAACATTTCCGCAGCTTTTACATCCATACCACATAAGAGTGTTTTTCAACCTTTTTGCTGCAGCAGAACCTGAAGGTCACTTACGGAACCCCGTGCGAATTGATCCGTGAGTTCAGCAGCATTAACTACGTCGAAGCTACAGGATGTCTACAAACTTATTTCTCTATATAGCAGGACAGAGCCCCACAAAAATGACAAAACAGGCAAAGATGACCAAGTGTAATGTAAAATTTGATTGCATTAGCAAGTAGCAGCACGTTATTGTATTCAACCAAACACAATGGGTGAGGCGGTCGTCAAAGGCCGCTTAGCCCCGCACCGACCCAGAAAATTTATCACGTGGTCGCCCTCGGACATATACGTGTTTTTTTAATTTTCCTTAGCAGCGTGTTCAAAAAACTGAATTAACTAAGTAAGTGGTCAAATGATTTCATAGCCATAACCCTAATCTTCTTCTTCATTTCAGATAATGCACTAATACTCGGAGTTGAATTATGTCGTGCATAGGGCGCCTGCATTATAATAAACGTCTACAAAGCAAATACACCAAAATTACAAACAACAAAAATGATTCAACACAGTAGGTCTATGCAAAAATAAATGCGAAGAAGCGCAATTTTGAACAAAAACTTAAGTGCTGATTTTCTACGTATGTACCATAGACCTGGTACGTAGGTAGGTCTACGTCAACGTATGTTGCATATTGTCTGGCACAACTTCGCTCGCTAGGTTATTTTTTACTGGCTAGCTGCAGAACCCTTGGCAACCGCGGAACCCCAGTTGAAAATCACTGCCATGTAAAACAATGAAATTAAATTGAATCAAATTGAGAAAAACCGAAAAAAAACAACAAACCCGCACAACACGACCCTCTCTGTACCATCTCTCACGAGCATGCAACTGCAACATTCACACAACCCTCATCAGCATCTGTTCTTACAGTGACTCTAAAGTAGTTAAGATGCTCAAACTAATAGAAAAGATCTACCCAGTATCCTGACATAAATAGAAGCATTGTAGGCAACAACAAAAAAAAACAGCTTGATGACTTATGGTACAAAGTTAATGCTCAATAAAGGTAAAAGGTAAAGGTCGTCAATTTGTATAGTGCATCGTCGCAAACACGCTTCTAATGCGCTTTCGTCACTAACCGGAGCCACCTGCCGCACGGCCACTGTGTGCAGCCTGCAGACACAGGCTAGCGCAGTGGCCAGCTAGGCAACCCCAGTCAGCTGTACCAAGGTCCCCACCTTCCGTAACCCACGTAAATGAGTTACTACTCATTTTACCGTCCCACAGAAGGTAGAAGGCTGAGTCAACCTAGTCGACCTACTGTATATTACAATGAGACGTGTCTGCGTCAAGCACACACTCAAGCTATCAGTGCAAACAACTGTCTGGAAAAAACAAGTGTATGAAATGGCCGGTGATCTGTTCAGCAGAATGTAGAAGTCTATCACCTAACTCGACAACTAAAAGAAATCTTCTTCAATTCTGCTGCACTTTTACTAGGGCTGTATCGAATATTCTATTCGTATTCCATTCGGCCCAAACAGCAAGCCAAATAGTGTATTCGTATTCGGCCGAACAGTAATGTCAAAAACCGGCCGAATATGAATAATAAGCAAAGCGCCATCGCTACTCATTGTTCCGTCATTTAGCCTTAGACAGTTATTGTCTCAGCAGCATAACGCCCAACTGATGCTTGATGACATTTCCTTAACAATCTAGTTAGCTCATTGTCAAGAGTCTGTTGTGAATCACTGTGATGCTTCATTAGTGTCAGTAATCTTTTGTTAGAATTATTCATTCAACATTAATACAAAGTACAAAATAAAAGTTTTTCAAAATGTCCAATTTGGAAATTTTTCACCGCACTGCAGTGAAACCAGGGCAGTGTGCAATGTGTTTGAACTTGCATCAACTGTTCGTATTCTATTCGTATTCAGCTGAATAATATCATAAATTATTCTCATTTGGCTGAATAGTGTAATCTACTATTTAGTACAGTCCTAACTTTTACAATTATGAGCATCAAAGCATCAGTATGAAAGCAGTGGAAAAAATCGCAAAGTGTGCATTTACCAGTTGGACACATTCACGAGCATAGATTGGTTCTTTGCGGACAAAACCAAGAGGCACAGCAGTCGGTGGGTAAATGGCCTCGAACTTCAGCAGATGCCGAGGCAGCACGTATCTACACATTACGCAAGCAGCAACTAAAGTTAAAGAAGTCAACAATCACTTTAAATAGACTCATAGGTTGAATGTAACTTAATAAGTCGATAAATTCATCAAATTACAAACTTTATATACATTGTTGTTGTTGACGTTTCTTTTTTGACGAAGGCAGCAGCGGTTGCCGAAACGTCAACAACAACAATGTATATAAAGGTTGTAATTTGATGAATTTATCAACTTATTAGGTCAACAATCAATTTGTTAACGCTTTCAGTACTTCATGCATCAAGCTTTGTACCATCAAACCACGGCCATCGGCCTCTGTTAAGTATATCAATAGGAATAGCGAATAACTGTCACTCCGTGTGACATACAACTATATTGTATGTCCAGTTACAGTACAAAACTTAAGATGCACAAAGTACTCCGAGTCTGAACAGATCTAGCTTGAGGCAACGTCGAAACAGTGACAGCAATGTGGATGACTGCGTATCTTCTGGCAGGTTACTCCAGACGGTGACGGCCCGCCATAGCCAGGGGCCGCCATAGCCAAGGGCCGCCATAGCCACAATCCCATAGCCAACCAGGGCCGCCATAGCCAGGGGCCGCCACAGTTAGGGTTAGGATTAGGGTTTGGGTTAAGGCTAGGGTTAGGGTTAGTGTTAGGGTTCATCACCAACCCTAACCCTAACCCTAACCCTAACTATGGTGGCCCCTGGCTATGGCTATGGCATTGTGGCTA
>Ga0209671_1004038_pt1:5000-14383 | contig 14383 bp, 3 predicted proteins | sample WorMetHERISLAND2_2_FD_187401 | JGI IMG/M metagenome (GOLD analysis project Ga0209671, IMG submission 187401) | Marine gutless worms symbiont microbial communities from Max Planck institute for Marine Microbiology, Germany - Olavius geniculatus... | ecosystem: Host-associated > Annelida... | reverse complement strand
CCAATATGTAATATAATTAAATAAATATATATAACTTTATTTTTAAATTCTATTTAATCATTTTCGCACAATAAAGTCGCAAAAATTTTTGTCAGTGCTTCTCTCTATAGACTCCTGGAAAGGAGAAAACTCCGTTCATCGCCCACAACCCACCGCTTAAATGTTTTTTTTACGCGCGAGAGCTAGCATAGCTATAGCGCATATTAGCTATGGTAATTCTGTCTGTCTTGGTGTCACGTCCTGGTGCCGTTGCAAGACCATGTGAGATAGAGACTTCGGGTTTACACCGTATGATAGCTTAATGTCTTTAGTATTTTGTGACAGAATTACGTGCCACTGGGTGAAGTGGGTCCCCACGAACGAGGGGGAGAAAGAGGGGCACCCCCCTTTAAAGGCGTTATTCTGCCGTTATTGGCTTGTCTAACGTAAAAATGGTTGCAGATAGGCACATACATGCTGCTTATCGTAACAAGCCCTGGCAACGAGCTTCTTAGAAATGTCAACATCGATGACCTTGAATGACCTTTAACCCTAAAATACGAAATTTTAGTGATGTTTGGCGATTTTTGGCTGCAGAAGCGTGAATTACAACAAAATGAATGGAGATAGACCAAGATTGCCTGCGAACAGGAACTGCCATAGGCTATAAAAACAATATAAAAAAACATTAAACATGCAAATGTTTCCAATCACTACTTTTTACTTTAGGTATTTTGTATTTTTTATGTAACCATGATTATGGTACATACTCAATTATGAACTAAACAATCAAATGTCAGAATAAATACCAAGTATTCTAGTCACGTTAACAGTTTTTAACACATCTAGGTAGCAATTTATTCTAACGATTTAACAAGAACAAAAAACATGACATTAAAAAGCACAAAAACACTTTTAAATAACATAACAAAAACTTTTTAAAAAAACATTGAAAAGATATTTTTAAAAACATAAAAATACATGTTTTTATACTTTTATAAAAAAACATGAAAAAAATGTTTCTTACATCTGTGCTTAAAACGGGTAATGCTGCAAATCATCGAGCTATCGTGAGACACACACGGCTTTCTGGACGTCTGTCAGTCAGTCAGTCTGTACGAGTATGTCTGTCGGTCTGTATCTCAGTCTGTCTCTCAGTCTCTCTAAGTCTCCGTGTGTTTGTTTGCCTCAGAGTGAGCCTGGTAACTTCATGTGTGAACTGGTAAGACGTTCACAGTTGGCTCGTGAGACAAACAGCTTTCTGCGTCATATCGCCTGGACGCTGTCAGTCAAACAACTCAGGCGAGATGAATGGAAGAAGCTGGCCCGTCATTGGCGCTTCACCGAACAACAGATCACCGCCATACAATCCACAGGTTAGCTTACAGGGGGCTATTCCGTCGATTGCTACCCCGGCAGCCAGTGCTACGAACAGGAAATCCGAACCAAAGCTCGTGAGACACGCGACGTGGGTTGTCTCGGTCGGTACATGTATCTGCAGTAACTTCGACCAAAATTCACTCTTTAAATGTGCGTCCCTGCACGAAGTCGCAAATAATTCACTAAAACCTCCTATTTTATGATTCAAGGTCGTCCAAAGTCATCGACGTCCGTACCTCCGAAAAGCTCGTCAGCAATGTTTGTTTTTGTAAGGTGCGAGTTCTGCCTATATGCAAACGGTTTTTACGCTATTAGAGTTGATAGCGGTAAAATAATTTCGCACGGGGTACCTTTCTTTGACGCTCTCGTTCGAGAGGAGTGCCTCCACCTAGTGGCATAATATTTGCTCAGAAGAAACTTGAGACACTGAGGCTATATTTTGGTGAAAACCAGCTTGTCTACTTGTTTTTGTGTCCATATAGGAGTTAGCAGTAGTCGTCTTCACGCCTGTAGACTGCTGCTAATCTGGCTGCACTGTCATCAGTTGTTGTGCACTGAAACTGATGACGTCAGCGACGAGCTGGTGACGTCACTCGTCGATGCGCTACGTCATATCAACAGAAAACGACTCGCCAGTAAGAGAATTAATGTATGACATATCGATGATAGAATGAAAAAAACATCATACCTTAGCCTACAGTTAGGCCTATATATGGCAAAACGTCTTAACTACAAACTACAAATTGTACTTATCCGTTAATTCACCCGCACCCAAATTATTATTGTTAACGCTTGCCCTAAATTTAACCCTGACTTTAACGCTGACCCTTCCATATCCTTTACTTTAGCTCTAAGCTTAGCTCTAGGGGTTGATTCGGGTGCGGGTGAATTAACGGACAAGTACCCTACAAAGTTCTTCAATGCGCTACTTAAATATCTGTTTCGTTAACAAAATAAAACACGTAAAGAAAATCTGTATTTGTTGAAAAATTTTGCAAGTAAATTGAAATACTGAGTAAAAAGTGCAAGCAATCGTCCAGTAAAAAGTTGTTTTCAGTTTTTGTGGAATGACACTTCAAATCATAATAATTGCACCGATTTACAAGACATTATGTCCTGCTACTTAACCTTGTAAAATGATTAAAATATTGTGTTTTATATTGTGGCGTTGTATATACTGTACTTCTGTTTACTGTTTGCAATTTGTCGAGGTTTGCGTTCTGTCATGCCTGCGGTGAACAAAACGAATTGATTGAACGACGCTGTGCTGTGTGTTCCTCGTAGTGGTTTTAGTCAGCCGATTTTCGGGAAAATCGTTATTCAAATTGTTGCCATCAGACATTCGATTGTAAGTCTAAAATATTTAGCTAATATATGCACCAAATTTATTGTTTTCAGGTCGGCGTCAGGGATTTGAGGCAATTGCGCGGGTTCCCCTTTTCCTAAATTTTGGGCCGTTTTTAGGCCTATTGTCAGAAATTTTTTGTCGAACAAAGCGAAATTGAGACAGAATAATCCCCGTACTATATTAAGGAAATTTGGGGCCAAAATTGGAATTTTGAGTATTTCGTCGGAAATTTTCAACTGTCTGAGCACGAGCCAGGGGTGCTAACTGTTACAGAGTGGATAACGTTCTGTCTGTCTGTCTCTGTTTGTCTGTCTGTCTGTCTGCGAGTATCGCCATATGTCTGACTGTAGGCCAATGTTTTTGAATTGTACAGAACACGTGCAAAAGCACTGTGGAAAGTTCACGAGACAACAGCGACATCGACAGTTGGGACAACAACGACAACAGCAGCAGCAGCAGCAACAACAACACGCCGGTGGCAGCGATGGGACTAAGTTTGGCCTAATGTCGCCTCAGCTAGAACCAAAAAATATCCTGTCTTTCCGGTTTAGTCCGTCCATCTCCGGAGCAAAAACTGCGCGTCTCTAAAATTTCTATTGAAACTGCGAAAAAATCGGTGCAGTTTTTAGTTTATTTTTGTTTTCCATGCAAGTTTTACTGAAAAAAAATATCTGTTTACGTTTAGTGTGTAGTGAGTGCTGTGACTCGCTAAAAATTTTTCGCCTCTTGTCACTGCAGTATGCCAGCTGAGACTGGAAGCACGGATTTTATTTTGCGCCCTGACACACGGATATTTGCTAATGAATGTCCTACTGAGAAAAGCCACCGGACAAACGGCGTTGGCGTCGTCACAAGTGGAGAGGGGTAGGGGCTAGGAAACAATCTTCCACTCTTTAAGTTTTGGATATTGGAAAATTGTTGGACAGATTACGGCGTCTTTTTGCCGTTGTGTGTATTTTTTTCAAATTCGTATGTGTTCGTCATAGGCAAAAGTTGTCACGCACCAACTGCTAACAGTGACAAAGTGAATTAGGGTAAAAAAACAATTCTTGTAGTAGGCTACTAACATCATTGCTGTAACAAAAGTTCAGAAATAGGCTAAGTCGATAGACTAGCAACTGTCTTTACACATCGTCCTGGCGATGAACATTGTGTTTCTTTGCGCGAAAAAAACTAGGCTTAACCACGATGCATATCTGCGATTGCTGATTTCTACAAAATATAAGACCATGCGTTGTATTCACTAACTAGGCACAACATATATTCCCTAATGAATGTATTGAAAAAAAGCCATTGGCGTCGTGACAAGTTGAGAGGAGTAAAGGTTAGGGAACAATTATTGTCCACTTACGCACGAAAGCACATGCAGATGGGGGTTGCAACTTTAAATTTCGACTTTCAGAGCCCGACTAAAATGTGATGTAAATCGTATGTAGGCTATATAGGCCTAGTATATAGCTGACCTTTTCCCCAGTACATAATTTCACAGTGTGTAATTAGGGGGGACTGAAAAAACAGTTGGGAGGGTTCAACCCCCCATCCTTAGCAATTCAAACATCTTATGGCTGAAATATGGAAACAAACGTTAGGGGTTAAATAAGATGGGAACGCAAATTGTTTCTTAATGACCAATTGCACTAAGACTATTTGTACCAAATATTATTAAAATTTGATAATCTTTTTGAAGCTACAGTGAGAATTACTTGAGGCATTATTATCGACCAACTAAGTTTAATACGAAGAACAAGTTTGCTTGCCAGTTATGTCAGACTAATAACATTTTCTGTGTTTATTTTAACGAAAGACAGAAAATATTGTGTTATTTATTCAGCTCGAGCAGCTACTATAGCGTAATTCGAATACTTCGAACAGCTTTAATTATTATTGTGAAAAAATAATCAGAAATCTCATTTTGACGCCATGTGAAAGTACTTCCGGTTACTGTTGTTTGTTTACTTTTTCTTCATTTTTGATGTCGTTTTGCAAATCTGTGCTTCATTTCAGAACGTTGGCTGAACGCGACGAGTTTTTGGACGCTGCGGTAAAGTTTACTGCTTAGGGCGAAACATGGTAATCGTTCTTAGTGGGAAATTCGCCCTTCACAGCAGTGATCTCTGAAGAGACGTACTACATGCCAGCGATCTCCTATTTTCCGCGTACTTTTACGTGATGTCGTACTGTCTCTCACGTGTCTAAATGTAAGCTTAGGTTTCATTTTCATTTCGGACACCCGCAAAGCTTTTTGCTCAACTTCTCAGCTTAAGGTTGGGGACGAGGTTAAACTTTTGAGGTCGATGGTAAAAACGGATCAACGGATGTGCGGATGTCGCAGCAGAGTTAGGGCTAGGGATAAGGATAGGGTTAAGATTAGAGTTAGGATTAGGGTTAGGAATATCATTAAGAGATGGTTAAACTAATAAATTACAGCATTACCTGCTGTGACATTCACAGAACCACACATTTGCAATCCGCTTCTTACCCATAGCCAAATTTTGACTCGTTTGAAAATTTCGCTGCTTCTGTTTAACTTCTGGTTATGTATATTATTATATAATGGCAGGCTGTTTCAAGGAATTATATACAGCAGTTTTGCTTACTTTCAGAATGTGCACAGCGTGTATTTTGACTAATAATATTAGACCAGTAATGTTGCAGTTTAGCCTCTTAATTATATAAGCTATATACAAGCTATATACATATACACCAGGTAGGAAAAGGGTTAGGGTATGCGGGTTAATGCTACCACTAATTTTCAGCTAGTGATCATTGTGGTAAAGGTGGAGAATCTTACATTAGTTAGTAATATATTTTACACATATTTATGCAGTACCGGTTTTTACATGACTTGGCCTTTAACACTTTGAACCTTAACATTGCAGGTGGAGTTCATGATGATAGCTGAGTGAGTGAAGGCAGAATGACGTCTGTTACTGAACCACTGGCAGGCAGGCCAAGAAGTAATGGCACTAGCAGTAGGAATGAGTTAGGCTTAGGGTTAACAACATCACCAGAGCTTCAAAACATTGCACTGCCAGTAACTGATGCACCAGCTTCCGCTGTTGATAGCCCTACCAGTAACATGATGACAGATGCTCCCACAGCTACTGTGTCATGTCAGCCCAACTGTAATGAACATGCAATGAGTGCTCCACAATGTGAAGTAATCAATGATGCCATGACATGTGAATCTACGAAATGCGAATCAGATAAGCTTTTGAAATGTGAGTCCATTAAATATGAGTCAGCAGATATTGAGAAAGACACATTGTTACATCAGTCGGCCGGTGTTACAGTCCGCCTGTTCAAATGTCGCTGGCTCATGATTTTCCTCTTTGCTTGCTACTCGATGTCAAATGCTTATCAATGGATTCACCTCAACATCATCTTTGATAAGGTCTGTCTGTTTTTAATACTCGCTTATTTTGGTCGTTTTTTTTCATGGCCTAACAGACTGTGGTTGTTAGATGCCATGGTAGTTGTGGTAGGCCGCTGGAATGATCTTAGTGTACTACTTTGTGATTTATATTTCTGTTTTAGCTACCCATTAATGGCATTTTTCTACATTTCTAAAATGTCGTATATTTAATATACACAGTTAGTTGTTGTCAGATTTACTTTTTGGTACAGTTGAATAATAGTCTTTTGGGGCCTATATTCAAAGCTATGCTACGTCTGAACACCAGAACGTCATATGGTAAAAGTTGAAAAAAATAATGTCAAATTGTGTTGGGAATAATCTTTGAAAACTTAGTCAAAAAATATTGAATTACTGTGACAATAATGATATTTGTTTATTTGCTTTTTTATTGCTGCACACTATACATTGTTGTTGAATGTGTTGTTGTACTACAATGCAAGTGTTTTTCGTTCAATATATATGAAAGAGGTTGCAGTGGACTGGCTGTCAGTGGCCTATATGCTGGCTAGACATCCCACTACTACTTCTAATACTTAATGTATTATAATTTGTGTTAATTTATGCTAATATATGCTGCAGGTATTGCTATACTACAATGACAGTTTACTGGGTAGGTCAATATACATGAAAGAAATTTCAGTCCACTGGCTATCAATGGTCTATATGCTGGCCTACATCTCTTTGATTCTACTGGCTACATGTATCATAATTTATACTAATGTATTTTAAATGTGTTGTTGTACTACAACACCAGTCTGCTGCGCAGATCATCATACATGAAAAAAGTAGCACTCAACTGGCTGTCAGTGATCTATATGCTGGCTTACATTCAACTGATTCTATCTGCCGTATATAGTGTACTTAATATAATATAATTTATGCTGATGTATGCTGCAGGTGTTGCTGTGCTACAGTGCCATTATGCTGTTTAGTTAAACATACATGAAGGAAGTTGCAGTGGACTGGCTATCAATGGTGTATATGCTGGCCTATACATTTCACTATTACTGCTAATACTTAATATATTATAATTTACGTTAATTTATGGTAATGTGTGCTGCAGGTGTTGCTGTACTACAATGCCAGTCTACCGGGCAGGTCAACATACATGAAGGAAGTTGCGGTGGACTGGCTTTCAATGGTGTATATGCTGGCTTACATTCCTCTAATACTCCCGGCAACTTGGCTATTGGATCGGCGTGGCTTGAGGACTGTTGCTGTAATTGCGACATTCCTGAATGCACTTGGCGCATGGTTAAAATGTGCTGCGATTCGGCCAGATTTATTTCCTGTACTTATGATGGCCCAGACTATCTGTGCCGTCGCACAGGTGTTTATACTGGGTATCCCAGCACGCCTTGCGGCCGTCTGGTGCGGGCCCAACGAAGTGTCGACTGCTACTGCCATTGGAGTCTTTGGAAACCAGGTACACAGTGTAGTAGTAGTGGTCGTAATAGTAGTAGTAGTATCAGGTAGCTGGGTGTTATGACAGTTCTAACACTGTATTTAACGGTGAAATAGACCTTGAAAACAATGTGGCCTAAAATTAAAGTATATAACTAACAGACTTGTGGCACTAATAAAAGTGATAAAAGATTTTTTAAGATAAAAGCGATGTTTAAAGATATAAAAATCATGTCCGCCATTTTTACGTGCGAAAGCAGCTATGTCCGTCCGTCTGTCCGTTTGTCTGTCTGTCACACGGATGGATCAGTCAAAAGTGATGCAAGATAGGATCACCAAATCTTCTTTGGCTGCCTCGAAGACTCTAGTTTCATGAACCGTAAAGCTTTTCATTAAATTTGAAGGGGGTCACCCCGAACGAGGGCGCTAAATGAGAGGGAGGTGGGCAACATTTGTGATTTTTGGCCAATAACTCGATGCATCTCAGTAATGGTGTGAGATAAGGCCTAGGTTACTGTTAATCACTAATAGGAAATCATATACTGGCTTTCGATTGGCGCTGACCTTGGATGACCTTGAATGCCAAAATAGGAGGTTTTGTGGATGTTTTGGCGATTTTGAGCTGTGACACAAGTCTGTATCATTTACAAGGTGGCGCCACAGAACTATCGTTATGTGATCCAGATAGAGAATTTGGTATTTGTATATTAACTAAGCGCGAACACCCCAATTTTCAGCTAAACTACTGAACCAAACTGCTATAGGCTTTCATGCATCTCGTGAGCATTAGCTCAAATTTTTTGTTTATTAAGCAAAACCGTAGATAAATATACAGACTTTGTTTATGTATTGCTGCAGTTTATGCCAAATATCTGGAGATAGTGACCAGCAGTGCTGACATCAATGTCATTGGCTTCTTAAAGCTGAGAATTATGCCACCCACTGCACCTTAACTGTGTCGCTACACTACCTCGTGTGTATCGGATATACCGTGTGGTTTGTTATGTTGCCACAGATACTGACCAACAGTATTGACATTGATGTCTCTGGCTGCTTCCAGCTGAGAATCATGCCGTATTCCGTCCCACCACACTTTAACTGTGTTGCTACACTACCTAGTGTGTGTTTGTGTGGTTGTAGATTGGCTGTGCTTTGGGCTTTGTGATACCACCAGAGATAGTGACAAACAACACTGACGTCGATGTCATTGGGTCACAACTGAGAATCATGCTCTATGTTGGGGCTGCTGTTATGACCACTCTCTTCATACTCGTTCTCATATGTACGCTATCTTTATTTGGTTTTTTGGGCCGACCATTAAACTGTAAGCTTAAACGTCCGGCCCGTTGCTATGGTTGTCTTCTTTTTGTATGTTGTCCGCCTGTAGCTAATGTACTGTGGCTAACTGGTAGGCCATAGGGGGAAACTTTTTACACAAATAATTAGCTATGGGAGTTAAACTCAGGCATGCAAATTTTCAGCCATTTACTCTAAAGGGAAAGTTTTCAAATTAGGGATTGAATAAAGGGGGGTAGGAAAAATGAGCAGTTTTCAACGGAAAACTGGCCATATCTTGGAAACAGTGAGAGATAGGGCCTAGGTTGCTATTGATCATTGATAGGAAGTCGCATATTGGCTTTCAAATGACACGAAAATCATCGACTTTGGATTACCTTGAAGGTTAGTGACAACCAGTATGGTCGGCCAGACCCTAGCGACCGCTGGTCTTCTTGTTTACATGTGTTCTCACTTGTGTGCTGTATATTGTGACATGGTATCCTAAAAAGGAAGCCACTTTATTTTTTCAATAGCTGTGTACAAAATTGGCCGATTTTAATAATTTTATGGCATGCA
>Ga0209671_1004036_pt1 | contig 14384 bp, 9 predicted proteins | sample WorMetHERISLAND2_2_FD_187401 | JGI IMG/M metagenome (GOLD analysis project Ga0209671, IMG submission 187401) | Marine gutless worms symbiont microbial communities from Max Planck institute for Marine Microbiology, Germany - Olavius geniculatus... | ecosystem: Host-associated > Annelida >... | reverse complement strand
CGGTAGGGGCGCATCTGCCGTGGCACGAACCCGTCGGTGGTCTGGATTCGATGCACCACCGCGTCGCACCTCCCGGGTCGGTCGTCGAACTGTTCCGCGAACTCGTCGAGCAGCTGAAGGAGTTGTTGTCGTTGATCAGGCTGAAGATGCTCGATCTTGTCGTCCTCGACTCGCTGACTAGGCGACAAACAACTTGACACAACAGGTATGGGAGTTAGTACATTCCCAAACATACTATCACGATCATCAATCACAGAACAGCCGTGCACACGAGCAAAACAATGATGCATTTTATTGGCATGAACATGTCTGGTCCCACTGTTCCCCAGATCAACGAGGTAACTATTCTGGGACATCACTTTCACAACTGTCCCGGGACCTTGCCATTTGTTTAACAACTTGCCACCACATTCCGGGGCTAATACAATAACTTGGTCCCCTTCGTTGAAAGTTTTGTGGTGGGCCCTAAGGTTATACCGCCCCACGTATCCGGCCTGTTGCTTACCAGCATGTTCGTCAGCGTAGCTGGCGGCCTCACACAGTTTCTCCCTGAGGTACAGGAGATAGTCCTCGACCGGTTTACCGAGGTCAGGAGGGATTTCCCGCTCCCCGGCCCAAGTTTCCTTCAGTACTGCCAGAGGACCCCTAGGAACACGCTCATACACTAACATATATGGAGAGACCCCCGTGGTAGCATTGGGAACCTCCCTCAATGCCCAAACAATCAAAGGTACAAACTTATGCCACTGGCGCTGATGGTCGCGGACCACATGACTTAACATGTTTTTGCAGGTCTGGTTGAATCGCTCAACCATGCCAGATGCCTCCGGGTGCCCAGGTGTATGAAAACGCGGGCTACCCTCTAGCCTAGAAAGCATTTCCCGTGTCAAATTACTGGTAAAGTTGGTGCCCTGGTCACTAATCATAACTTTCGACACCCCTACGTGAGTAAATAAGTCAACCAGCGAATCACACACGGCTTTGGCAGTTAGTGACTTTAACATGTATACAGACGGCCATCGGGTACAATTGTCGATTACGCACAAACAGTACCTATGACCCTGGGCCGACGGTGTGTCTAACGGACCAATGCAATCCATATTCATGACTTGGAAGGGCACATCGGCACGGGTTATCGGCGTGATAGGCACCTGATCAGTAGTTACCGGCCTGGACCGCAACTGACATTCACAACATGAACGCACATGTGTGAGAACGCTTTTACGTAAACCGGGCCAACGTAACGACAGCCTAATACGTTCCCGGGTTTTACGTTCCCCGAGATGGCCACCAAATACGGACTCGTGAGCTAAACGTAAAACCTGAGCCCTACGTCCCTGTGGCACGCACAACTGACAGACAAACTGGCCATCTACTTGGTCCTTATGATACAGTAGGTCTTTATGGACCACAAACCCACCTTTACCTGCCTGAGCCTGGGCCCAACATGGAGCTAAGGTTGGGTCTTGGTCCTGTTCAGCGGCCAAGGTCGCTGAATCGGCTTCTCCCTGGCGTGTGGGTAAACTATCCACATCCTCCGGAGCGTTACCCTCAACCTCGTGTGCATCAGTCTCGGTAGTGACGTCGCAGACGTCAGTGGCAACACACCCGGACACACTAATCGCTCCTGCTGCTACCTGAAGGTCCCGAACGACATCTATGGGTAAGATGACGTCGTAGTCGGGTGAACACAGATCGGTCACTGCACACACAATCGGGATTTCTCGTACATTCTCACACTCGGCATCATTCAAACACACAGTTAGATTTACCAATGGAGCGCGAACCGTTTGGTCCCTCTCAAAACCGTGAAGAGTAACATTACCTACGGTTTCGTTACAGCACCATGAAAATAAACGGTTACTGACCAAGGGTATCTGACACCCACTATCTTGTAGGGCGACACAATCACACCCTGACACAGTCACGTTAACGTATTTCAGCGGATAGATACACACATTGGGGTAACTTTTAACAGCGTTTACAGTATCAACGATCGGATACTCCCCAAACGGTGAAAGTTGGGCATTAATAAGAGTGACTTGCCCGCCGCCGTCCTCGTACTGAACGCCCATCTCGCGGGTCTCCACTCTCGACTGGTTCACCGTAGACACGAGGTTGACACGAACGCCTCCGCCTTGCGAACTGCCTCTGGAACCACCTCGGTGTCCACCACGGTATCCTCCTCGGGAACTGCCTCGATATCCACCTCGGCTGTTGTGCGGCTCCTGGAGACAGTCTCTGGATATGTGCCCAAGCTCGCCACAGTTGTAACACTTGACCTTGTGCGTCTGAGTCAATGACTGAGGTCCACCAAATCCACCTCGACCGGCCTGGTAATGTCCTCCTCGACCGCCTCTGGAGCTCTGACCAGCCGTTGCTCCTCCTGACGTCGCTGGGGTCGCTACCTTGGCGGACTTGCCCTCCGGCGCCTTCGGACCGATCACCGTGGCTCGGTTGTTGACGTACACGTCGGCGAGCGAAGCCACCTTACTGGCAACATACCAGCCCTCCCCTTCTTGGGTCAGAATATAGTTTAACAGCCTCTGAGGGAGTGATCCCTTTAACCGATCGCTGATCAACAACTCAACAAGACGACTTTTGAGGTAATAAGACAGCAAATTACGTAGCCTAGCGGCAAACAAAGTATACGTCTCACCGGCATTTTTAACAGCCGTTTCAAATCGAATCTTATACTCCCTAGGAGTGAGTTTGTACTCAGTGAGCAAGAACTCCTTAAGCTCATCGTATTTACTCATGTCATCGATTGACATCTGGTTTACGAGTGATTTGGCCTGAGCAGCGAGGAGAGGTATTAGTATTTTAGCTTGTACCTCCGCAGGAACCTCGTACATCGCGTAGAGTTTTTCTACGGTCTCAAAAAATTGGGGCAGCTCGGCACTTTCTAGAGGCATTTTTAGCAAAACGTGCCTCATCATTCCCCCAAATCTCTTCGTTTGAAGAGCCAAATTACCGCCCCGATAGGATCGGACGGGGTTTGACCGTCTCCTCCTTCGGTGGCACCTGGCCTGGCTTGACGGGCCTTCAGCTCTTCCAGCCGGATCTCGTGCTCTAGTTTGATCTGCTCGGTCTTTAAACGGGCGTCGCGCTCGGCTCTACGCTCCTCCATCGCCCGCTGCTCTCTCCTATCTTCGATCTCCAGCCGCCTCTGTTCGGCCTCCCGAGCAGCCTTTCTCTCCTCAGCCTCTCGAACGGCTTGTCGCTCCTCTCGCTCTCGCTCTGCCCGTTTTTCTTCGAGTTCGAGCTCTCGAAGCCCGAGAGCTGCACTCCCGCCGTCGGACGTGGCGCTACTTAAATTCTCTGCCGGGAGAGGGACCTGCGACGCCTCCCGTGCCTCCCGGACAAAATCTGTTGCTGCCTCTGGTACGGGTTCCCTCAACATAGTCTCGGCGAGGGCTTCCAGCAGATCCGCCCGCTCTAACTGTTCCAGACGGTCTGGGTCGAACCCCGCCCTACCTAGTCCCACACACAGACGTCTCCTTCCCTCATTCGGCTCTATAGGGCCTACACAAGGACCCTGCTACCAGCGCTACTTTTGGGATCCACACAGGCCTCCCAATCTACTCAAATCTATGTCTAGGGGCTAAACAAAGCACCCTAACATTATCACAAAAGCCAAATCAAAGGCTGTACAACCTTGGCATTTCATATGCCACGACAAAGGCCACACATCGAACTGAAACGGTCCACAACAGCACAACAACTGTTTATAAAACAGCTCATCCACGCGCCTCCTGAGGACGACGACCTAATTACTGTTTGGTCTAACCAATAGTAGGCTCAGATTCAACTCATGCCCTACTTAAATCGGCGCAAAACTCGAACGCACAGGCTCTGATTGGTTATCACCTAACGCTGGCCCTTGTGACAAGTACACACCTGTACGGTAAATACCCTCACGTAACGTAAGCTATATTATTATGGCTGTTAACTTACGCCTTACAATGAAACAACGTTGTACCTGTCCTTACAACAATAGTCCTACGCACACATACTAAGAGAAAGGCTAGTGGCCAGAGCCGACAGAGTTGCTATACACAACGATGTCCACGACGATCCACGAATAAATACAATACAGTGACGAAAAAGACCGCTAGCAAACTTATTTTAACGCGACAAGAAATCGACGACTCGATTTTCCTCGCAAGTGTCATACACATACTGGCCACTAAACTGACTAAAGACCTCCGCAGCCTGACAGGGAACGTATTTGCCAAACGTATCTGCGAAATACAATGGCACGTAGTTAAACTTTAGAGGTCATGTACTAGTGTCCAGAGTGTCTAGAGTGTAGTAGTAGTATTTGTTGTTGTTGTTGTTGTTGTGGCAGTATAGTAGTATGCCTGGAGCTTACCCTTTTCACACCTCTGGCCCATATGACTGGGCGGACAATGACACTGATACAGTCCAGTGGACACCGCTTGACACAAACCGCCATTCAGACATTTTCCGATATAACTGAAATTCACAGCAACGTACTCGTATAATTATCTCAACCATGCAGCGATATAATTGTCAGGCTACGAATTCATTACTACAGTTTACGCCTGGTCTGGCGCGTTCGGGTACGCCATAGCTAAGAATTTCCCGTCAAGGGCTTTTAATGCATAGTTAAGTAAGTCATATGTAATTTAATGCACATACCGAACGTAAAAGCAACGAAGAGAATAAAAAGATGACAACAGTTTCAAACAAAATACAATAACCACGAATGAAATAGGCCCTACGGTAAACAAACGACCCAACCCCGAACCTCGAAGAGCACTCATCAGAACACACAACTTCCAACTGTGTACCGGCAGATACAAGCCTACTTGTACAGGCGTCATTGGATCAAGAGATAACTCAAAAGACTGTCGCCTTGTTTAAGGCGATCACGGTAAGAAATTAAATAAGTAAGGCTGATGTACGTTTTGTTGAGCAGTTGCTGTTTGGTCTCGGAGCCGACGAGACACGAGATCTTGGTCAGGGCTCGCGCAGCCGCGGCGCAGGCCAAACCGCCGCCAAGACAGGGTTCCGTGGCGCGAGCAGTGCCCGGTGTACAGACGGCGCCAGTGGTGGACACACAAACACGACGACGAGTTCGAAGCCCGGCCTCTCCACACTGATTGACACTGCACGCCGTCCAGTTGGCCCACTCTGTCCAGCGGTCCGTGCGGTCAGTCGACGAGGCCGACACCAGAGCCGTCACGAACCTGTCAACAGTGTCGATCAATAGGAAATTTTTAAAGTGGCCTTTAAATAGCACAAACTACCGTTAGGTCCACTAAAAAAAGATTAGTTGGAGTCAGGGCGTATCTTACCTATTCAATGCAACGCTTCTCAGCGGCGTCGTGCATTAGAAATTAAAAAGTTGGGGACAGAAAGTTGCAATTGTTTTCTTCCGACAGACTGCAACAGATTTCCAAGAAAGGTATATAACCAACACAGGTATCAACTCAGCCTTTCATTCCTCCGAGGTAGGTAAATCGAGTACCGGCCTGTCTGGCTGGGGTGGGGAGGGGCGGAACGCGTTCACCTGTGTCAGGTGGCAAACAAAACTGTACAATCCCATATGGCAGATAACGCTCTGTAGCTATGGGATAGGTTGTTTTCATTAGGACTATACACTGAAACATTTAAAAATTCAAAATGTCATACCCTTAAAAAAACTTTTACAATTTTAAAATCCTAAAAGCCAAAAACCTAGGAATTCCAGCCCTAAAGGCATCCTATAACGGTGCTTATAAAAGTAAGCAATAAAAACTTGGCATGCGACAAAAAGAGCAGGGCTCAACTCGGGTTTGGCAGCGCCGTGTGCGATGGTCCTACCAAACGCGAGTTGATTGACAGCTGTACTGTACGCTTAATTTTTGTAGCATGCGATGTTTTGTTTCCTAGCGATACATAGGCCTAATGCGGCCGTGTTAACAGACCGTGCCAGCTGTGGACTGATGTGGAACGTGTAGTTGATCGCCTTCCAGGCGTTCTTCTTGGGCAGCCGAAGCTTCAAGACGCTTCCAGACGGCAAAAGGGTCGACAGCTCAACACCGCTCTTGTTCAAGTACTTCACGTAGATCGTACCAGTAGCGGCTTGTTTTGCTGCGGTTCCGCCTGGTTTTCAGACGTTGAGTTTTCGGTTATCACAAGATAGTGTAGCGACACAATAATAATGTTGTGGGAACTGCGTTGCACTGAGAGGGAACCCCGCTTACACAGTGATTACATGCACAACTGTTGCGCTACAGTAGGCACTTGTCGTCTAACAGCGTCGGCGACTACGCAACTACGCGCACATACGCGTCAACGTCGCAGCGACCGTCACCCACCCACCCTTATACTGTTGCGGAACAGTTGTGTAACAGTAGGCACACTCTTACCACGTAACACTGTATAATCCCATATGGCAGTTGACGCTCCGTAGAGCTCTGGAGTGGGTTGTCTTCATTATACACTAAAACCTTAAAAACATTAAAACTTCAGAATCTTAAAATACTTTATCTTCAAAACTTGCCTGTTGGTTTCGGTTTGGGCCGTGGTCGGGTGGTTCCGTGAATGGCTCGCCAGATGGCGCTGCGCTGTGTCTTCACTGCCAGCTTGAGTAGCGCCAGCACGCGGGGTGAGCCGGTCCGTGTGCGAATCACCTGGCCAGCACGCCGCAGATCTGTCAGAATAGCGTCCAGGTAGAGCAGTGCCAGGCGCAGGCGTCGTATGAGGGCTGGTCGACGCATGTGAGTGGTCCGGCGTTTCTCTATCGTCGAGATCAGCCTCTCGCTGCGACGCAGTAGCACCGTGAACACCTACAAAAATAAATACATTAATAGATAACTTAACATATAAACGTGATCAGAGCAAAAAAAAACTTCAACAGTTTACAAAGCTATGTAAGAGCGATATAAGTCAAAAGTCTAAAACAGCAAAAATGTTTTTGGGGCGAAATTATCGCGTGCTGAGTTCCAGTGTTGCAGTGGCTACTATCAGCTACGTACGGCAGCTCCGACCGCTCGTCAGATATATGTCATCTGACGCCGTCAAGACGCTGGTCTAGGCGTTTATTTTATGTCGCCTGGACTACTGCAACTCGATGTTCTACGGATCACCGACGGTCTGATGAGCCGGATGCAGTCTGTTTAGAATGCGACTGGGCGTTTGGTGTTGGACGCTCGACGCTATGATTACAACGCCGGTGCTACAGAACCTGCACTTGCTTCCGGTTTGGTGTCGGGTGGAATTTAAGATGGCCACTCTGGTCTATTTGTCACCGTCCGGCATGGCTCGAGCTTACCTGGTCGCTGACTGTCAGCTGGTTTCCGACGAAGGTCGTCGTCAGCTGCGTTCTGCCAACTCAAGAACATGTGTCGTCAGAAAGACCTGCAGCAGCTATGAAGACAGATGCTTTGCTGCTGCAAGTCCTAGGCTGTGGAACAGTCTGTCAGCTCATCTGAGACAAATTGACATTAACTTTGAACAGTTTAAGCGGCAGTTAACGACATTTTTGTTCGGGCGTTGAGAGCGCGGCGCATTGTGGCTATTGTTAAATTGCGCCTTCTAAATAATCTTACTTACTTACTTACTTATTTACAATAAACAATTCGCAGCGCAGAGGGATAAGTAAGTAAGTAATTAAAATCACATAACTTCAAGTACGCAATGTTTAAGTTTAGTACGTAATTATTAGCATAAACACTCCACAGAAGCAAACAAAAACAAAGACAAGTTAAAAAAACGCTTTTTAGAAAACAAATTTGTAACAGAACGTTTATAAACGACGACAAGAGTACAGTGTATAGGCCTAATGACCTTGACGGTGCGGACGAGCGGTACACGACGTCTGAGTGACCTCCAAGAACGTGCGACTCGATGAGCTCTAGTCAGCACTCGTATCAGACGATTAGCTAAACCCAGCGTTGTGCCTCTAACAGCCGCCGTGCTATAGTCCGCCTGATTCAGCTTCTTCAGAATCTCTATCAAGCTTAGGTTCTTCGATTTTCTGCCGACTTTTCGTTTCCGTTGCATTTTTCTCTTTTTTTTTCTTTTCCCTTTCCGCCTTCTCCTTCTTTTTCTTCTCCACTTCTTTTTTCCTTTTCTTCCTTTCCTTTTTCTTTTTCTTCGTTTTCCTCGTTTTCTTCTTTTTCGTTGTCGTCTTCTTCTTCGCTTCCCTTTTCGTCGTCTTTTTCGTTTTCTCTTTCTTCCTCGCTTTCCTTTTCGTCCTCTTCTTTTCCGTTTTCTTCGTCTTCGTTTCTTGCCTATTTTCCATTTTCTTCTTCTTCTTTTTCTTCCTTTTTGTAATTTTTTCCTCATTTTTCTTTCCATGTTTCTTTTTTTCTTTTTTGCTTTTCTTTTCTCTTTTAACATTTTTCCAGTTTTCTTTTTAATTTGAGATATTTCATTCATTGTTTTCACCATACTCAATTTTTGTTTAATGCCCTTTTTTAGCTGAGACTTTTTCCTTCCTTTTCGTTTTCTTTTACCTTTCTTTCGTCTTCCTCTACTTCGACGCTTTTTATTTTTTTTACGTTTTGTTTTATTTCGCTTATTTCTGCTTTTCTTTTTTCTTCGCGGTGCGCCTCGTTTCTGCGTATTATATTCGTCGTCTCGTTCGACACCGTTTCTAACTGTAAGTCTGCTTTTACTTTTCTGATCCGTCGATCGTTGTTCAAGCTTTTTCTCCTCTTCTTCTTTTTTCTTTTCCTTTTTTTCTTCTTTCAGCTTCTGTTTGAGTTTGTGGTAGATGACCCCTGACTTGGCCAGCAAGCGTTTGTCGTGGATGCGCCCCAGCGCAAGCTCTTTGCGCATCGAGTTCTCCAGCTTTATAACCTAACACATCACATACACAACTCATCGCTCTGCAACTCCGCATACGATATTTCTGCATGATGAGAACAGATTGCGTGCTTTAATAGACATGGACGCACATGCGAAAACAAAGAAAAACATGTCGGCGCCGACTGCCGACACGATATGCGGTCGTTCGTCTAGTTGCCGAGCGCCTCAGGCATTGACAGTAAATTAGCTGACTTACCAGACAAGCCTCCTATTTGACTTTTTAACTTCGGTGACCTTGACATTCGACCTCGATCTTTGATCTTTTGAACTAAAATTTAAGCCCTGTTTACATTGTTGACAACTTAAATTCTTTTTGCTTTTTTTGCGCTTTTTTGAGCTCTTCCGAGACAGTCTGACAAACGGAAATGCAAGGTGCATAATGCCGCCTGTAGTATGGCCATATGACAACGATATTATTACAGTATTGCTTGCCTTGTCTTGCAGGCGATTGACCAGTCTGCTGTGGTGGACGTCGTCGTAGTCATTATACAATTCAGTCCTGCGTGGAGCCACCTGTCGAATATCTCTGCGTTGTCTTAACTCTAGCAGCTGCCGACTCTGTTCCCCTTTTCGATTGCTAACATCTGCAGCGTACAAGCAACATTCTCGATTGTCAAACTTAGTGAGAAATCCAGACGTACCTGGCTGCGACTGCCAAAATCACAGCAAATGAAATCATTTTAGCTTGCTAAAATTTAACACGATAACAATTTCGACTTTATTTTTTGGAAATTTTTTGGAAATTTTTTAACGTAACAGCATATTTTTTTTCTTTTTCAGTACGTTGCGTGGTCTCAAATTAAGTGAAAGACTATTCCGTAGTTTTAAACCTGCAGCAGCAAAACGTTTGTCTTTATAGCTGCTGTAAGTTCGTCTGACGACACATGTCCTTGAGTTGACAGAACGCAGCTGACGACGACCTTCGTCGGAGACCAGCTGACATTCGGCGGCCAGGTAAACTAGAGCCATGCCGGACAGTGACATGCAGACCAGGTTGGCCATCTCGAAATCAACCCGACGCCGAACCGGAAGACAGTGCAGCTCCTGTAGCACCGGCGTTATGTGGTCATGGCGTCGAGCCCCCGACACCAAACGCGCAGCCACATTCTGAACAGACTGCAGCCGGCTCATCAGACCGTCGGTGACGCCGTAGAAATCGAGTTGCAGTAGTCCAGGCGACACGAAATAAACACCTGAACCAGCGTCTTGACATCGATCTGACGCTACAATAACTTGATCTGCCGAATGGAAAAATGTTTAAATGAGAGTCAATCTTGAATGCCTAACTTCACTGTGCAACTATCATCAAAAAATACATAATTTGACGTAAAGCAGCAAGTATAATATTACCTTTTGTTTCAGACAAGTGAGCATCGTTTGTTTGAACCGTTGTCAATGCGATAAGTTGCTGGTGGTTTTTGTCACTTAATACGAAATGTGAATTAGACAAGAAAAACAGCAGAAATGAACAGAATCGGTACAGTACGAGCAAGCTTTCATTGCGATTCAGTCGTCGCATTATCAGGCCTACTCAACATTACAATCAGCCTACTATTACATTACTATTCTCTACAACTACTAAGGCAAATACGCTGCCATGGTAACGATCTGACGTCAGTATCATCATCATCATCATCATCGTCATCATCATCTACTTATCCTTTTTATTTTACCACTTAACAACTTTGCGTCGATTGGGAGCGATCAGAGATCCCAAACTTTCCCCGAGAATGGTGCTGCAACCTGGAGAATAAAAATGACAATAGGATCTAGACTAATCATGCAGCTGGATCCTGAAGTTGTGTTCACAGCGACAGAAATAAAGAAATAAAATAAAAGCTGCAGCGTGCGGCCTTCATTTCAGTTCAAATCAAGCTTTTTCCGTTACACCGCTACTGACAACGTATAACAAACACATTTTGCTTTTTAAGAAATTTCACATTATTGTGAATAGATTGTGAATAAAACATGGGTAAACTGAAACGATTTATTTCTATCGCGTCGATTTGCTTGATCAACTGCCACTTCAAATAACAATAGCGCAGCGGTAGACCCACGCGAGTCACAAGTACGTTTTGTGTTTTAGCGAACAAAATCCACGTGACATATAATAACACTGCGACCTTTAACATTGCTTAAGTCGCAATGTTACGTCCAGTTGTTTTGTACACTAAATAATAATCTATATTAGATAGCACAAAAACAATTTTTTTAAAACCTAAAGTTTGGATTTTTAAACTAACATGTTTGTACCTCAACACAAAATCTAAGGATTTTAAATTGCTTTTTGTTTAATGGCGATGTTATATTTTTCAATTCTAACTTTTTCTTGGCTGCGTGGCCTTAGGTCTACACTGAGTTTGTAGCACAATAAGCTTAGTGTCATCGATCGGTTTGCAGTGAGTGTGCAGCAGCATAACAACTACGTGACATCATTGTCTGGATGAAAGATCGATTGTTACAGCTTAACCATTTATACAGAATTGCGACAACAGCTGCAACTTTTAGACAGATGAGATTACGGGTGCTTAAAATTTCAATTTTGCCTAAAAATTTTACCAAAATAGGCTAAGTCTTTAGCAGAATCTGCGGCTGCATACTCTGCAGCGCCTGAGCAACTAAGAGTGATGTCTAGCGTCAGCGTGCGACACTCAGTAGGGTATATTGAGCTATATTACTGCAAATTTATTAACACTGTTAGGCCTGAAAGTGTTGCAATCAATGAGCTAAGCGACGTTGATGTTCATTGCTTGTGTCAACGCCAGTGACGGCCTGTTTTTCCAATATCATGCGATGCACTATACGGCAGGGGTATGCTGGTTAGCGCACAGTAGGGCTGTGTAGAACGAGTTATTTTGTTACCCGTTATTTGTCTTGTACTGAAACAACGAGTACTCGTTCAAAACTAGCCGTTTATTACGTAGTATTAAATAAGATAATTTTTGAGAAAATTATTAGAGGTACGATTTGCGCGGAAAAATTAAAACCATAAATCCTTGGGAGCGGAGTTCGTGGACCACCCTACAACCCTTTTTAAATGACGCTCCTGTCGACTGTCAGTAACACATTTTATTTACAACAGTAAAATATCGACTAACCGATAGCCTACATTTGTGCTATACAGCTAGGCTACTCGTAATTTATATACGTGGAAAACATTGGCGATTAAAACTGTGGTGCACAGGAAATTCGCCATGAAAATGACTAAAATTAGTTCGCAACGTAACAAGACCAAAACAGAAAATGAAAAGACATTTAAGCAAAGTTTCTACTTAACGCAACGTACGCAAGAAAAGTACGCAACAAAAGCATCTGATGTAGTTGACGCAGTGGCTGTCCTAAAATTAGGTCTATCCGCAACCCCCTCCGCTGCTCGGCCGTCTGCTTAAATTGCAATTAAAAATGCCGCTCAACGCACGGAATGTAATCATCTGCTACGAGTAAAGTAAATATCAAAAAAAATGCGATTAACACTGCGCCGTCTACAGTTAAAAAACAAACTTTTAACAATTCAATATAATTATAAACGACGGAGTGTCACAGGGGCAATAGTTGCCTCATCGGTCATTGCGTCCGGTACTTCGGTTTGTCAGTTGCTTTCGATACGTTACGTGGAAAATCCTGCTTTACTTTCTGATGTGCAGTCGACCGAGTCCTTGTCGATGCTGTGCAACACTGATGCGGTCGTAACACTGCAACGTGTGCGCGTGTTTGTTCGATTTGTCCCTGATCATCGCGCGATGTGCTTCCAATAACAGAATCGATCGGACAGTATATTCTGCTGCATGGCAGTCATTCCTGTCTCCACTGCGGCTAACGCATGCAGTCCTGCCACCACAAACCAATCCTAATATTCACTGTACAAGATTATGTAGGCATATGCTATAGTATAGTAGGTTAACTTCACGTGTTGAGTGCGTATGTGTTTAGAGTCTTAATATATGGATACGCCGTCTCTCAAAAATGTGTGCCGCTTCTATTTTTCCAATAACTCCGTGAAACATCGGGCGATTTTAGCGTGGAAGGTTAGAAAAAATGAAGTAAACCACTGTAGTTTTGCCCACCTTACCTTATTAATGTTGTTACACTACCCTGTGAAATGCCACAGTCGTAGTTCGGCCGTGAATGCATACTTGGTATAGCGCATGCGTCGGCTCAGAAGTGATTAACTGTATAACGACAAACACGACTGGCAATTATTGTCTCTAAAACTCATACGTGTTACATCGCATTATCTTTGTTACAACATGTGCTGAAAATGTCCGTTTTTAGCACGAACGCAAGCGTGCAGACGATGACGCCACTCGCTAACAGCACGTTTAATAGCCGCATGTCTACTGCTTGGAGAACAAAGCGTGAGCTTATTGCTTAAATGTAAAACTACACTGTAATAATTGCCTCCAAAATAATTGTTTTGGAGAAAGACCCCAATTTTGGAACCTACCGTACATTGTCTACGTGCATACATGTACATAAATTTCAATTACGTGTCAAAGTTTTACAGCGATCGGCCGAGGAAGCTCGGAAATTATACTGTCATAACGTGCGAAAAGCAAAATTTAAAAAAAATTAGTAAAAAACATAGCCCAAGACCTTCGGGTACTAATGTACTTAATTAATTAAATCAATAAGTGCGTTACCCATACAAAACAGAAAAACTGCCTCGTTCAGTCGTTTGTACGTACTTATAGATCTGCTATTATTATGGCAGAATATGATGACTTCAATAACAGTATATCAAGAATCTTGTTGTAGAAATTGATTTTTATCCGACATTCTCCCGCAGCTGCATCAGCTGCAGCAGCCGCCATGTAGTTGTCTGCCTGAAGTACTACCTCAGATATGATTTTATTGCAACCAGGATCATTGCAATATCGCGACAAAACGAACAACGATTGCGCATACGCGAAGCAATCATTACCAAGTGAATTATAGCGCGGGTGCTCATGGGAGATCACGTGACTAGATACCTCAAGGCCCCGCGTTGACATTATACCCGAATGACGTCGCACGCTATTAAAATACGTAGTTTGTGCACGACTCTCGCAAAGGCCCAAGGGAGTAGGCAAAGAAAGGTTTGCAGAGTGAAGCTCCCAAGTTTAGGTCCCTGAGGACTGGAAAGCGGAAAAACGAAGCGGAAGGCCGAGAGCGAGGGCGGAGTTCGGCCGTAAACGAATTTTTGGTGTAACCTAAAAGACGTCAGAAAAAAATTTGGCGGAGGCAAGTATTGTTAAGTTCCATTGCATAAATAAATACGCATTTGAAACAGACGTTTGACATAGGCCTACAAAGGCCTCTTGATGCTAAGATTATGCCAAGTTCATCGGCTCAGCACCTACGGCCATCGGGCGTTTTCTGTTGCTGATCCAACTGTCTGGAACTCACTGCCTGATGACTTACGTGATCCAGAATGTTCTGGAAACATTTTCAGACAGTAGCTAAAACGTTTTGTTTTCACAGTACTACACTGTGTTTCAAAAAAACGGGCACCCTTTTTATTTCTTTCATAATTCACTCAAATGATGATCAATTTACACGAAATTTTTACCAGATGTAGC
>Ga0209671_1004035_pt1 | contig 14384 bp, 10 predicted proteins | sample WorMetHERISLAND2_2_FD_187401 | JGI IMG/M metagenome (GOLD analysis project Ga0209671, IMG submission 187401) | Marine gutless worms symbiont microbial communities from Max Planck institute for Marine Microbiology, Germany - Olavius geniculatus... | ecosystem: Host-associated > Annelida >... | reverse complement strand
CACACGGACAATATCCCCCTCCCCCAGCCTCGTTATACTGCTTTGGCGTAGTGTTTCCGTCGCCGGGGCGCGTATACAGAGCGACGTAACTGAACTGAACTGACACGGTTTAGTTTTTAGCCGACCGTACTTAAGTAACGGTCGACCTATTGGCATGGTTGTCATCCGTCTGTCCGTCCGCCTGTCCGTCACGGATTTACTGTGGCTAAAAGGTGCTAGATGCCAAGATAAGGTCTAGGTTGCTATTGATCACTAATAGGAAGTGGCATATTGGCTTTCAAATAACATAAAAACCATTTACTTTAGATGACCTTGAAGGTCACTGACAACCAGTACGGTCGGCTATCCTATATACAGCTAGGCTTTATGTTGACTAACTGACCAGTGAGCATGCAGGGCGAGTCTGCACTGGTCGTTGGTTGACGCGTACATGAGTCACGTAGGTCACCGACGCCGTTGGACGGTGCCTACTATAATGCCTTACTGCTTGCCCATTTGTTAGTTCGTCAAGAACTAAACCATGTCAGTAAGTTGCGTCGCTCTGTACGCTTTTAAGCGCTGCCGTTTATGGCGCTGCAGTACAAAAATGATTGTGATTAGACAGAATCCTCTTTTCTGAAAATAATTTATGTCGATTTGCTGTAGCAAAAATAAGTATGCCCTACAGTCGGGCGAAAACCCTCTCGGTCAGACACTAAAAAAGACTTAAAACGTTGGAGAATTTTGTCTAGTGGGAGGGGTGTTGTGTTCGCTGCTTCGTCGCTCAACGGCGCGGGCGCGCTGCTGCGGTGTGCAAATTGCTGTCCAGCCGTTGCCGCCCGTTAACGTTGTGATCCCCTCGTGCCCCGGTCAGCTATTGCCTCAGGTCACGTGCCTTCTTCCCCCTCCCCGTTCATTCGTTTCCACGTTACTGTTACGCACTGCTGTCTGTCCGTCGGTCAGTCAGTATGCCGGTGTGCCTGTCAGACTTTTAAGGGGAAAGTAAAAGTGGGCCTACACGATTTATTTGGGTCCATCTTGTTCAAGGTATACCGATGAAAAAATCTATTACAAGACCGCCTTTTCTCAGCACCTTAGGTCAGGAAGATGATTTTTTCAACATTACAAAATTCCAACCATCATTATGCCTACACAATGTCAGAAGAATCCTGCTGACGGTGTGATGGTTGAGTTCGAATTTTGTAATGTTGAACAAGTGATGTTTGCAGTTTTATGCCTTCTAGCAAAGTAGGACCTAATGGTCACCAGATCACAATTGCATTTCGGTTCCCCGTTTTTGTAACTTTTCTGTAGCCGCTCCCACCGTTTGGAGTTTTCACCCTCCTTTAGATATTTGCAGTTTTTCTACTATATATTGTTTCCATCGCCACCTCAAAACATTTAGCAACTAGAAGGCGCTCGTTAGAGTGCATATCTCGGCCAAGCGAAGTGTACACAGACAGACGCACACGCACATACGGACAAAAGCAGCCTCAATCTCCTCCAATTTACTTCCTTACATTGGCAGAGATAATTAGGCCATCTTAATCTGCATTCCACTCATTGTGCCTTTGACTCAGCGGGTTTTCCCGTTGACATTGCGCACTTACGCGCAGTATAAATTTACTTAGGCTCTACATATTACCTACTGATAAATTACTTATTCATAGCCATACGCTACAAACATAACATTAACCTTGATAAGCAACAAATGATTCACACACGCATTCTTATGGCTCCAATAAAGTGATGAGGATGAAAATCCTGCTATAGGCGCTTCCTATTATACATTACGGGGGAGGGGGGTAGTGGAATGTGGATGGGCACGAGACAGGCTGATAGAGGTTTGGGTATATTGGGTTGCATGTTACACGCGCGTGCAGGTGGTCCGCTACGGTTCTGTGGTGATGCCGGACAACTGCAGCAACAGCAGCAGCGGAGCCGGCGAGCAGACGACTACGACAACTGACGCAACGACGACAACTACAACAACAACGACGACTACTACCACTACTGCGATGAACTCTGAGGGCTGTGAATCTGAAGAGGCGGAGATGCTGCAGTCGTCCTGCAATCAGCTGGACAACTCGTTGGCCGGACAGTCGGACGCAGGAGATGAGGGTCGGCTGCAGATTGTCATGGATGAACCGGGCATGACTGATAGTGATGACCTGACACAGCCAGATGAAGATGTCGAGGTAACGTAGTTGTGGGCGTGATGAACGTTTATACGCTATGGGGTGTCTGGCAGAAGACTAAGGAAACGAAGATCAGTGCCTTTTTATGGTCCTTGTGGCTCGAGAAGATCTTTTACGTTTTACGTTGTTTATTTTTAGCCAACTTTATCAGCTAGCATATAAATGATGCTGATTTAAAAAATTATTTTCGTATACGAAAGTTGAGGTTTTTTATTGATATTGATAAAGTCGTAAATGGTGACAGATTTTATGTTTAGATTTATGAGTTTATAATGTTTATTTATGATTGCAATAGCCTACTTCGGTAAATGTCCGGCTTCCATGTTGGGTGCAGAAAAACTCACAACATTGGCTTTGGTCAATGCGTGAACTGAAAGGAGGGTCACAATTTCTATTCAGCGTTTACAGACGTTATGTATTATTTAAACACGTTTTATTTGACTTTAAAACAGTTTTTGTATGTTTATTACACGTGTTTGTGATACAGGATGCGGGTCTGCAGCAACTAGCGGCTGGTGGTGGTGACGTAGTCATGCAGGACCACCCGGTAGACACTGCGGTCTGCTCTGGCAGCACATCGGCCACCCATGATGGTGACCATGACCAGTGTGAACTAGCAGCCGGGGCAATGACTGCTGACGCTGACGTTCCTCCAGTCAGCCAGGTTGCTAAGCTGAGCTCTCTTAATCGGTTTCTTCTTCGTTTCTGTCACTACATTGGTAGTGTCATTGGTTATAGGTTGTTGTTGCTGTTCATGAACTCAATAAACTTAGACGACGTCCAGTAATTGGCACGGCGCCCTTTGGATTTGATTCCTACAAATTCTGGTCGAAGCAAGGCACACAGCCAGTCTGAAAGGTTCCCGGCATGTAAGTGGTTTCTACGAGTAGAAAGCCTTATTTCTTAAACCTATGGTATGTGAAATTTGTAGCAGTACCAGCATCGTGCAAAATTTGACAAAACATAGTAAGGTTTTCGATATGATGTGGATGTGGATAAGACATCAGGTCAGCGGTTCATTACACCTAAACTCCACTTCAGTTTATTGTGAATTTGTCATACAACAAGCTGTACAACAAATTCACAACAGGACAGAAGTCTATAGCAAATCCGCAAAAAACCTGCATATTGAGTCAACAAAAAATCAAAAGCCCATAACAAATTTACAAGATTGCTGAAATTTTGTGATGTCGTAGCCTACAGTTTGATGCATGACTTGCTGTTCAACAAATTCGCACCAAATCAAATTAGTGGAGTTTGGATTTTGCACTGAGCTTCAATAAATAAAGGCCAGTCATTAACCATTGTCATCTTGTTTGTTTACCTTTGGTGGTGTATATTATTCGATATTTGGTAATATATATCCATATATGATGTATAGGCCTATGCATACAGACTAGTTAAAGGTTAAAAGGTGGTGGTGTATAGCTGTATGGGAAACCCATCGCAGAGCTATGTAGGGTCATGGAGCCATATGGGATCATGCGGTACTACCTGCCACTCAACACAGGTGAATGAACCTCCCCCCTTAACTGCAGCCAGGCAGGCCGGTGCTTGATTTACTTACCCCGGAGGGATGGAAGACTGAGTTGACTGAAAGACAGTGACCCATCCAAGTAGCAAGCACTTGACCATTTGATAGCAACCTGACTGGGAGTCGAACCCACCACCTCGCAATAATAAGTCCAACACCTTACTGTTATAAGCCACGGTATATGGTGTATAATACATGTTGTGTGCAGCAGCCTGCAATCCTAATCCAGCCGTGCCAGATGGTGCTACCATCGACTAACTCCACTGACTCTGAGACTGTGTCTGATACGTCAGTGGCAGCAGCTCCGAGCACCGGTCTGGTGGCGGGTAGCACCATAGCGGAGACGCTACAAGGTCTGATCAGTCCAGGCTCCACGGTCTACGCCAGCAGTGCCGCTGCTGCCGCCTCGACGACCATCGAGTCAGCTGGTGATGCTTCCACAGAGCAGCAGTCGTTCCAGATGGTCCCACCACCCATTGCTATACTGGCCCCGGTCGACCAGCGCCCGGGGGCTGATCGGAATGGGAACGGTCTGGTGACGTCATTGTCATCGTCCACGGTCGGGATGAGTTTCAGGGCGGCCCAGTCGACGGGTGTGGTGCAGGTCCAGCCTCAAGGTGTGCAGGACACGGGAGCGTCACTGCAGCAGGGTGTGATGGCTGCCCCGACTGGCGCGGCTGTCTACGGCACTGGAGGCGGACCACCGATAATCAACAGTGACACAGCTGCTGTACAGTCACAGGTCATTCTCAGCATGTGCTTTAATGGTTAAATGCTATAGCTCTTCATCCGAAACCCATATCGGAGCTAAGGAGTGTCACCTGCCATATGGGATCACATAGTGTTACTTGCCACACAGGTGACATATGATAGATAAATAAGTAGATTAGTGTTTTTATGTCGTCGAATGGAGGTGGTTGTCATTTAATGTAATTGATGTTTTTCAATGACAAGTCTGGTTTTGCTTTCCATTGTGCTTCTGGTGGTCATTTTGCCAGTTGGAAGTGGTGGTGATGGCTGTTACTTTTTATTATCAGTTAAACGCATTATTCTGTTGTGAAACGGAAGTATTACTTACAGTAGCGATAAGGTGAACATGTGACATGTGGACTCAGATTGACATGGCAATGGCGTGTCAGCAGCAGTATCTTGGCTCAGCAACTGTTCAGACTGGTCAGACGTTTCAGACTCCTGTGATGGCGCTGCCTCAGACCCTGCAAGTGATCCAAGCGCCGTCTCAACAGCAGTTCGTTCAGCAGGCTCAGTGTCTGCAGCAGCAATACATGTTTCAGACCAACCCTGTTCCAAGTCAGTACATATACGAGCCACGATTTTACAGTACTGTCATAATATAATAATATCTACAAATAACAAGAAATTTGAGCTAATGTTCACGAGATGCGTGAAAGCCTATAGCAGTTCCTGTTCGCAAATTGCCTTAGTCTATCTCGAGCCATTTCGTCTCAATTCACTCCTGAAGTGCGTGACACAGCCAAAGATTGCAAAAAAAAATAAAACTCCTTATTTTGGAAGTTCAGCGTCTTTCAAAGTCATCGATGTTGATAAGACTAAAAAGCTTGTCACTAGTGCTTGTTGTGATAGGCAGCATGCCCAATGCCCATGCCTATCTGCAACAGTTTTCATGCTAGACTGGCCAACAGCGGTAAAATAACGAATTTTTGGGGGTACCACTCTTTGATGCCCTCATGCGCAGGTTTCCTTGAACCTAGAAAGTCGAGACTTGGATCGTTGAAATTTACGTTCAATGCTGAAAATTTCATATGCAGCTTGTCTTCGTTACCTGTAGTGATTTTGGCGCAGTTTGCTCTTGAAATGTGTCTTGCAGCCCAAAATCGCCATAAAATCTATGTAAACCTCTATTTTAATGTTCAGGGTCATCCAAGGTCATTGCTTTCGGTGGCAGTCAAAAGCCAGCGTACGACTTCCTATTAGTGATTAATAGTAACCTAGGCCTTATTCCGCACTGTTTCTGAAATACAGTGACTTATTGGCCAAAAAAACACAAATTTTTCCTACCCCTTCTTTTTTAGCACCCTTGCTCAGGGTGACCCCTTTTGAATTTGTGGAAAAGCTTTACGGATTCTGAAACTAGAATCTTCCAGGCAGCGGACAGTGAAGATTTGGTGATTCTAGCTTGCATCGTTTTTGACTGATCTACCTCTGTGACAGACAGATGGATGGACAGACAGACAGAATTGCAATTCCTAAGATGTGCTATAGCAGTTCCTGCTTTCGCGCATAAAAACTGACGAAATTTAGTAAAACACTGAATTACTGATCAGTGCTGCCATTTGGTGAGTCATGTATAATCGTTTTCCTCAAGTCAGAATAAGTTGCATTCTTGGATGGGGGTTTGACCCCAAATCTCCAATCTCCATATCTTCTCTAGGGTCACGTACCCCTATATAACATGATATATCTGTGAATTTGACATGTGTGCCACTGCCTGCAAAGTGGCATCTGAATTCGTCAAATAGTTCAAGCAGGGATCGCGAATGTGATAGAGAGACTTCTGACAGACAGACCACAACGTGGAGAAATGTGTAGGAGTAGGCAAAGTTGCTTGTGCTGCAAGAGCGACGTTGCCTAAAAGTACTGCATACAAGCCTCATGTTGTCTGCGCTTTGGTTTTACTTACTAACTCATTTTAGAGTAGAAAGCTCAGATTGAATTATAATGCAAGTTTTTGAGATGCAGAATGTTTGTGAAAATGTGGATGAAGTCAGAGCATTGTTGCTATACTGACTGATTGCAGTAGCTGGCGGAGTGGGCATGCCAGCACAGAGACCAGTAGTCTCGAAAAGTCCAGCAGTTCTGCCCATAGCTCCTCAGACAAGCATGTCAGGTCGCTCATCAGCGGGGTCCATAGTCTCAAGCAAAGGCACCGCTGCCATGGCACCGCAGCCGATCTGCGTCTCTAAACCACAGCAGCAACAGCTGGCACAGAACTCTACATCCGTGCTTAGCCAGCTTGGTATGAATTTCTTTGACGAAACTTATGGGTTCTAACAATAAACTAATAAAACTGTCGTAATTCATCGGGTTATGAGTTTTTTATGACCTGTATTTACTAATTTGTTGCCGGGTCTTGTCTGTCTGTCTGTCTGTATGTGTTCATCAGTTGAAAACTAAAAGGTGCAGAAAAACCAATATTGGTGTGATGGTTTACCAGGGCAGGTCAGCACTTGGCTAATATATCTGTTATAGTTTGTTTGTGACTGTTCTTTGTGCCATGCTCGTTTGTATGTACTGGCTCAATACAAGCAGCTTCTTATGTGAAATTTTTTTACCATTATTGTTTAAACTATAGGGTGACACGATAGGTCGTGAACGATTTTAAATGGCAAATTAGCTGTGTTGAAACTATCAGTTGATTATTAAACTATCGTCAGCATTTAGGGAAATCTAATATAATATTGTGTGCAAAATATCACAACTGTCCGTTACATGCTCGATTTATATGAGCCAACATAATGATGTCGACCAAAAAAGCAGCACTTTGACGTCACGCAGATCAGCACTGACTTAACTTGTGAAGAAATGTTTTAGCAAAATGGTGCACGTGCGCATACATCAAAGGCATCAATCGCCTGGCTGGACGCAAATAACACTACATTTTGTCAGAGAAATGACCTCTTAATTCACCTGATTTGTCTTCGATTGATAACGTTTGGAGCATTATGGCAACAGACGTTTACGTCGATTCCGAGTCTCAGTCACTACAAGCATTGATGCATCGTCTTTGAAAGCATGGCAATCAATTTCTCTGCAGACACTTCAAAGTCTCATCGCTTCGATGCCTAAAAGACTGAATGCAGTCATTAAAAAAAGAAGATACCATTTCATACTAACAGTGTGCAGTGAACTGCGATCTCGCTTGACGTTAACGTTTATCGGTCCATTGTTATGTTTATTTAAGGGTGCTGTTATGTAAATGAGTATTGTAAATGCTGTGTAACAGCCACAATTCTGAAATTTTATACGAAGAATTTCATTGAATATACCTAAACAGAGATGTAAAATTATTAGTGGTCGTTGATAATAATAGGCTTGTGTTTGAAATCGAAATTGTTCACGACCTATCGTGTCACCCTATAATTTTACTTAATTTTATGTACATTTTTTCTTTTAGCTTAATATTTGTATACTTTGTTTCTATCTGTTGGATGCAACATGAAATAGAGGTATTCATATATTCATTCATTCATTCATTTATGATATTTAACATGTGGTGAGACTGATGATGTATCTGATGATGTTGATTGTCTGTCTGCAGGCGGTATGATACAGAACACCGTAGCGCCGCAGATGATTTTGCCCCAGCAGCAGCAGCAGCAGCCCAGAGCTATCAGCTTATGTCAGGTCAATCAGCCGATTAATCTGGGTCAGGTCGGCTCGCAGCTGCAGTTTGGTCAGCCGGTGAATCTGGGTCCGGTCAACCCGACGTTGAACTTTGGTCAAGCTGGCCAGCCATTGGCGCTGGGGCAGGTGAATCAGACGCTGAATCTGAGTCAAGTCAACCAGGTGATTGGGAGTCCCGGACAGATTCGGTTCACGGCGATGCCAAACTTTGGCTTCAATGCTACGGGACAGATTGTTGGCGGATCTCAGACTCTGCTCAACTTTCAGGTAATATCCTTTTCTCTCTGACTAATTTGTAGTACACATTGAACTTTATCTTAATTTAAAATTTTATTAAACCAGCTTCTGGCAATTAAAGTGATGCCGTTGTTTATTCTTCATTTGAACAGGGCAGTCTGCTGCTCCAAGGTCCTTTGCCACAGAAGCCACTTAAATTGTTCAAAATCAGTGTTGGTTTGTCTCAGATGAACTGGAAGGCTGTTTCACAGTTTGGGCCTATCTGGTTGTTTGTGTCTCAAATTTCTGTCTTGTTTGTGTGCACTCAAGCTGTCTGTGCCTCTGAGTGTATATTGTTGCCGGTCGTATTTTAGAATGTGCCGTTGATGCAGCAGCCGTTGCTATCATCACAGCCGACAACGCTCTTTGGCTCACAGCCTCTGTATATCCGCACTGCCGAGCCATTTGTCCAACAGCAGACACCTTCGCTCGCCGTCGCCAACGTGCAGGCTGTTACTCCTATCAGAAGTAAGTTTTTTTTACCGTTACCATTGGTGCCAGTTCCGGTGGCAGTTGCTAACTATTATTGGTCCATTTTGTTGTTTGTAATTTGGAATTCTAATTGAATCGTAGAATTCTTGTCGGATAATATTTCTTGGTTGTAAAACTGCTTGCTTGTTGGGAGCTTTGTGGATGTTTTTATAAGTGACTTACTGTTTAGTTGTCCAACGTCTAAGTACCATTAGAAACATTATACTTCACAGTGACATTGGTAGTGTAAATGAATCAAGTAGTTTGATATTAGCAGCTGTTTTGCTATGCCTCTGTTTACTGCATTCACTTTCCACTTCTCTATTGCTTTGATGCTGCTAGTTGGATGATAGCAAAGGCATCTTCTTGAATCAGTAAGCAAAGGTTTACCTTTCGTAATTGTTGCAAGAGGTACTGGCTTAAGTCTGGAGTAATAGTACAAAAGTACATTGAAGCCAGTTAAGCCCCAAAAATTGGTAGAGTAGTATAAGTACAGTTGATTTACTGCTCTATTGGCCTTATGGCATGGGAAAGACTTCGTGTTCACATTTTAGTGTGTGTTTGTTGTGGTAATGTTGGGCGACTTCACTTTTTGCTTTAGACTTTCGCTGAGACTTTCACTGAGCCTAAACTTCAGTCTAAGTACCTACTTAAGTCAAAAAGTGAAGTGATTTCACTGAGCGAATACATGGCGACTAACACGGATAGTTTAGTAAATTACAACAGTCTGGTACCAAAAATAAATGCCGTAATGGCTACACAAGACGTAATGGCTATGTAAGACGTTACGTAATTACGTCATTTGCAAGTCCAAGCCTAACTGGTTGATTTATTTCCTGTTAGATTTACCAGTTTTCCGCCATTTTTAATCGTTTAGTTGAACTTTGGTCTCAGTACAGACTTTAGCGTTCAGCTTTAGCTTTGGCTCAGCGAAAAGGCTCCGCAAAAGTCTAAGTCAAAAAGTGAAGTTGCCCATTGTATTGTGCTCTGACTGCACAGATGTTATGATACCGCCTCAGTCAACACCATCAACAACGTCATCCCGGCGTCTGCTGGTACAGCCCAACAATGCCATTGCACCTGCTACATCAACCACCAGCAAACCAGCGTCCATCACAACCGCATCATCTGTTACTAAGTGCATGCCGAAGCCCACCAAACCACTTATTCCAGCTACCAGTGCAGCTACAGTTCCCAAATCAGTTGCAACTGCTACTTCCGTGCAGCCACGACCAGTTAAACCAATTCCATCAGTAGCGGTGACCCCAAAGACACCGACCTCCAGTCATCAGTCAATGTCGACTGCGGCAGTTACTGCTGTTGTCAGTGCAGCTGCTAAGACCTCAGTGGCTGCCACGGCTGCAGCATCGGTGTCAGTACCTGCTGTAACTGCTGTCATCACTGTGTCATCAGCAGCATCAACAGTTGCTCCAATAGACACTTCATCAACCATGACGACCACAGTCTCACATCAGGACCATGTCAAACCCTCAGCCGTTGCAGCCGTTAAGCCATCGGAGGACAAGTCAAAACCAGCAAGTGCAGCTTCCAACAAGACCAATAAGAGTACGGTTGTCGTTAGCCAAGAGAAGAAGAGTGCAGAGAAACCAGTCCTGACTACAAAGTCTTCATCGAAGTCCAGCAAGAAACCGAAGATACTGACGCACGTTATCGAGGGTTTCATCATTCAAGAAGCCAGCGAACCATTTCCGGTAAACTCACTCTGACAGTCTGACTACATTATCGTGACACATTTTCATTTATATCAGTTGGTGACAGTGGGAAATAAGTACAATTTTGCGGGATGAAGTTCATTACCAGCATATTTTCTTCTGATCCACATCTGTTAGTTGGCTTTGTTTTTATAGGCATTGCTGACTAAAGCAATGTTTTGTTACTTTGTTTGTCATTTGATTGTAAATGAATTGAGATGATGGTTTTGAATGGTGTTGTACCAGACAGCGATACCAGTACTGCAATGTTATACATTCTTCTGCAGAGCCACTGCATATGCATAGCCTCACAATTCCACACAGTACACTGGTTTTTGTCTAATGTTAGTTAACATTAGTATTAATATTATTTATCTATTTGGCTGATCTAATGATCTTATTAGTAGGGCCCACAGTTTTTCGTGGTGAATTTTGCCAAATTCCATGGGCTAGTTTGCAAAATTCTGCGGCTCTCCACGGCAAAATTGTCCAAATTCCATGGCTTACAACGGCCTTCCGTTTATGCGTAAACTAAGCTTTAATCTGTTTAAAAAACTTTAGTTTTTGGATGCTGGCATGGCGCTGAGTTATGCTAGCAATATACAAAGGAAATTATCAAACTTTTTTTCAAAAGTGCAGTTTGTCAATTAGTCGCGTTTTGTTAATTTACAATTGTGTCATATACGATGGTAATTATTAGCAGGGACGCAGTTTTAGGCAGTTTAGTTTGATTTTTCTCTGTGATATAGCTAGTCTAAAGCTGATGATCACACTAATTATTGGTCATTTCTTATAACTTCTGTAAAATTTCACGAAATTCCACGGCAATATCAAAATTCTGTCAAAAAGGGCAAATTCCGCACCTCGGCTTGAAATTCCTCGCCCTGCAGAAAACCGTGGGCTTTACTAATTAGTCACATTTTGCAGAATTTTTGTTTGTCTCTGTGTTCTGTATGGGCATCTAACTCGAAATCGAAAAGGCAGAATGAAACTAAAATCGGTGTGAATGTTCCTCTGGGCAGGAGTAAGTAGTATGCCTAGTTTCAGTTAAAAGAAGTCAGAGGATGGGTGTGTAATATGTAAAAAGGTAAAGGTAGAGGTCGTCAGTTTGTATAGCGCATCGTCGTGAATATGCCTCTAATGCACTTTTATCACTAACCAGAGCCGCCGGCCGCACAGCCACCGCATGCAGCCTGCAGACACCGGCTGGCGCAGTGGCCCGGCCATGCAGCCCCAGTCAGCTGTACTAAGGTCCCCACCTTCTATAACCCATATAAATGGGTTAGTACTCATTTAATCGACCCCGAAGGGATGGCAGGCTGAGTTGGCCTTGTTGATTGACTGATAGTGGACACTTTTCCAACAAAGTGGTCACACGGCCACACATCAGTCTAGTGCAGGATAAGGAAAGTTCGCCAGCCAGGATCGACGGTCTAACCACTATGCTACGCCACCAACTGGGCCGCCATGTTTCTAGTTCATTAGAATAGTTACATCTATGTTTGTGTGGCATCTTATCAATAAGCATGTGATATTGTGCAGGTGCAAGGCTCGTCTCTTATCAGTCAGATTTGGTCTCCAAAGTTCCCGGCAACTACTGATGATGGCTACAGCAGCCCCAAGAGCGAGAAAGACACTGACGATGATGACGCTGATGACCATAAGACGAACGAGCGCCAGCATAGTGATAGCAAAAAGCCAAGTAAGCAGCTTGAATTCGTGTTACGTCCTTGAATAGACAATTTGTTGTGAACATCCACATTTTTGCTGCTTGATTCTGACCAGTTTAGTTCTTACCTGTTTTGATGTACTGCTATTTTAAACATTACATTAATTTGATATTAGCCATTGGTAGCAGTGGTTATAGTACTGTGTGTTTAAATGTAATCACTGGCTGGTGGTGTACTGTTTAATTTATTTACTTTTGTGCTTGCTGAGATGACGTGCTCGGTGCTGTGATTTGCATTGACAGGGCTTGACAGCGAGTCTTCTGTTTTCACAAAGACTGAAGGTACATGCGCAATTGTGTTCGATCATATGTGGTTTTATAGCTGAGTTATTTCTTTCCGTATCTCGTGGAACATGTAATGTATGTTGACATAGAGATGGTGCTTTTATTTACTGCAACTGGTTTTTCACTTTTACTGGGTATTTGACTACAGTGTTTTTACCGGAGCTTCAGAAATTGACGGTTAATCACACGATTGATTATTTAAAATTTCTATTGATTTATTTCTAAAATTGTAATTCGTACATTTCGATCAAAATCATAGTCACTAAGAATGGATTTTAAAGTGGACAAGTATCTGATAAAAGATAATCACTTTCTTTAGAGAACTTGTCTGATTGTGTCTCAATGCATTTTTGTCAGCTGCTAACGGATTAACTTACAAAGTTGCTAAGCTAAAACACACATTTTTCTTACAAACTAAGCAGTGCTGGTTGTAGTCTAAATTAATGATTAATTATTCATTAAATTTTGATAAGTTAAGTGTTTAAAAATTGTAATCATTACCAGCTGTACTTTGTTCTAATTGAAAAATGGAAAATTCGTTAAACTCGTCGTAAACGGCCATTTTGTGGATATCATTACAATGGAGCTATGTTTGTGGCTTGGATTGTGCAGAGCCGTTAGCTTCACCAACGTTGCCACCGGCAACCGTGTCCCCACCGCAGACTGAAGGGCGGTTGACTTGTGAGTTCTGCGGCAGGAGTGACTTCATCCACAACTTTGCACGTTCACGTCGGTTCTGTTCGGTGACTTGTTCGAAACGATTCAGTGCATACAGCATGCGCAAGGCTCCCGATGGGTCTGTCACTGGAAGGCCGACTTCCCTGCCGTCAAAGAGCAGCCGGTCTCGAGCATCTTCAGCCAGCCAGGTGTGTCCACTGTGCGATTATTGTCCTGTGGTTATTGTCATCATCATCACTTACAAATAGAGCAGCAGACATAACATGTTAACAACTGTTGCAAAAATGCTGTAAAAGGTAAGCTTTTAAAATTGACTCGTTGTAGTCCTGGCTTAAATTAGTGGTTGGCACGTTGGTCTTAATCAACAAAGTTAATTGAAGTTGGGCATAGTTAGTTGTTGGATGGGTGAACATCAGCAGATGGCTAAATCATCTTATTGTGTAACCAGCCACCTAGATCAATTCAGCCAGAATGTCTGAAAATCAACAGCAGAGGGGCTTTTCCCCAAACTGCATTAAACAAGTTTACGGTGCTTCCAAGCTGCTTATCTAGATTTAGGTAAAGTCCCCTGGAGAAGAAATGAGGAAAGGGGAAAATAAGAAAGGGGTTGAAGCGGAGGAAGGAGGGGATAAAGGGAAGATGGGGGCCTTGTTCCAGTGGCTCAGAGGGTGGGGAGATAGACACTGCTGTGTTACAAAAAGTACTCTATCCTCGGCATGTGTGTGGATGTGGTTCAGAATCGGCCTGCAGTCACGACCAGCGTGACGGCAACAGTTGACAGCAAGGAGGCACTGCACGCATCACTCCGACTGTCCGATCCTCGCGTGGCCGCCATCAAGTCCGCGGCGGCCACCGTCGTCTCGTCTGAGTCTGAGGACACTGACGCCAGTAACGGCGGAGGGACGAGCAGCCAGGCCGGTGACAGCAGCCCCGGCTCACAGTCTCCGCCAGCCCTTGAGAGAGTCGAGCGGCTGGCCGACAAGGAGCTCAGTGAAGATGGTGTCCTGATTCCTCCGCGACCGTTGGCTCAGTGGGGGGTGAGTGAGAGCTTTCACTGCAATCAGTGCTGCTGTTTCTGTCTGACATTTTTGTTAGCAGTAAGCACCAAAATATCGTGTAATGCTTTATGCTTTTATTTC
>Ga0209671_1004034_pt1 | contig 14384 bp, 12 predicted proteins | sample WorMetHERISLAND2_2_FD_187401 | JGI IMG/M metagenome (GOLD analysis project Ga0209671, IMG submission 187401) | Marine gutless worms symbiont microbial communities from Max Planck institute for Marine Microbiology, Germany - Olavius geniculatus... | ecosystem: Host-associated > Annelida >... | reverse complement strand
GGGGAGGGGGGTAAATTTTTGCCACATTTTTGCGGACGTCCTTTATGGATGACCCCCTACTGCTTTCAGCGCATCTTAGCCATCGCAATTCTGTCTGTCCGTCTGTTCATCTGTCTGTCACACGGGTGGATCAGTCAAAAGCGGTGCAAGCTAGAGTCACCAAATCTTCACCGTCGGCTACCTGGAAGACTTTTGTTTTAGGAACCGTAAAGCTTTTCTATAAATTCGAAGGGGGTCACCCCGAAAGAGGGCGCTAAATGAGAGGGGGTAGGGAAAATTTCCGATTTTTCGCTAGTAAGTCATTGTATCTCAGAAGTGGTGTGAGATAGAGCCTAAGTTACTATTAATTACTAATAGGAAGTCGTATCCTGGCTTTTGATTGGCGCCAAATTCAGTGACCTTGAATGCCAAAATACGGGGTTTATGGATTTTTTTGGCGATTTTGGGCTGCGACACAAGTCTGTGATTCACAAGGCGGCACCACGGTACTATCGTTATGCGATCCAGATAGTGAATTTGGTATTTGCATATTAACTTAGGGTGAACACCCCCAATTTTCAGCTAAACTACTAAACCGGAACTGCTATAGGCTTTCGCGCGTCTCGTGAGCATTAGCTAAAATTTCTTGTTCACTTAGCTTTTCGCTAGCCAGTTCGCTGAGCGAAAGTTAAATGCTAAAGTCCATCTGTACTTAGATCGAAGTTCAGAGAAAGTCACAAGTTGAAGTGGGTAACTCTGCGAAAGTTGAGTTGTAAGGGCTAAAGCTATGTCCTGCATGAAAGTTCTTCCAATTTTAGTCAGGTTAGTTTGGCTAAACTGCGGACTCAACTTTTTCTGGGCCATTTCGCTGAGCCAAAACTTTAGACTTAGACTAAAGTTTTCACTCAGTGGAAGGCTCAGCAAAATTACTTTACTTTCTGGCCAAAGTATACATGTACAGTACACTGTACATTATACATTATACATTATGGCCCTATACATTACACTATACATGTACTGTACACTGTGATGAGGAAAAACACACAACATTTTGACCTATTTTTACACAAAAATATGAAAAATTACAATGACGTCTATGGGGAAAATTAAGCAATGCTTCAAACTGTCATAATTCCGGCTATGTATAAGATAGAGTCGTAATTTTTGGTTTTAGATATGGTTTTCGGGGTCAGCCAATTTAACGGTGTCATTTATATTATCCCAGTTGTCACAGCAATGAAATTTGGGACAAAATTGGCTATAACACGGCTTGTGTAAGAGATATCTGCGAGATTTTTACATCTGTAAGGAGGTTTTCAGGGTTGGGCCATCAAATGCTGCCAACCAAATTTTTCCCTGAGCGACCCTTGTTGCCATGGCCACAAAATTTGGGTTAAAATGGGCTGTAACTCGGTCTGTGAAGAACTTTGCTGACTGTGTAATGGTACGGTTTGAATTTTTAAATTGTGATTTGTGCTGTTTTATATCTTTAACCACGATGTCACCCGTACACCCTATTATGAACTGAACAGTTTTTTTACATAAATTATTGTGCTAACCGATCCCAAAAATATGCTAATCCATCATGCAGTTTCCACTGTGAACTGTGTTCGTGGTTTATCTTCTTGGCTGAGTGCGATGTTGGCAGGCGTACGCGTACTACATTGCTGACAGACAGGCCATTACTTGACAATGATTCACATACCTGGCAGCGTAGAAAGCTAAGTTGACCTGGTTGGTGGGATTTATATTAGAGCTGTCACAATTGACGCGTTAATTAACGCGTTAATGCGATAATAAATTAACACGCTTTAAAAAAATTAACGCACATACGTACATACATCTTACTTTACTAAATTTTGTGAAGCGAAAGTCGAAATATTCTGTTAAACTGCGGTTATTTGACAATTGAATGAATTCAAGTAACTAAACTAGTTTTCGTTCCATCACTACTGTAAATAAATAATCATTTCAATTTTCGATGACATGCTTATAGATTTCTATGCTACCTATGACGTCAGTTATTGTTGATTATACGTTTAAAAATGTGTTTCCAACCTGGTATATTAGACAGGCAGGGCCCCTCAAACGTTGTGAGGCCTGTGATAAGTTATCCCCCTCTCGACGGGACTGGGTGCGTTAATTTACACGTTAATTAATGCATTAAAAAAATTAACGCACTGCGTTAATGCATTAAAAAAATTAATGCCTTGACAGCTCTAATTTATATGGTAATGGTTCACCTGCGGACAGCAGTAGTAGTACCTGCCTTGACCGGGATTTCGTCATACGTTGTTGGCAGAACACAGTTCGTGCATGTTGGACAGGAACAGTCACCCAGAACTGACTGCGAATACGGGGTTTCCCAAGGCTGTGTTCTTGGGCCGCTGTTATTCACCTTGTACATATCACCTGTTGCCAGCGTAATCAGTTCGTTCAGGATTGACTATGCACAGTACGCTGATGACGCACAGTTGTACGTGGCACTGAAAGATGAAAGCTTGCCAGCTTTAACACAGTGCATCCAAGCACTTCACCACTGGCTGGATTGTAATGAACTGTGCCTGAATCCCGAAAAGACTGAAGCAGTTGTACTCGGCACAACCTCACGTCAGCGGGCTGGGCAGCAGATCGACACACTCGATACTGGAACGGTCCACATCAAGACATCTGACTGTGTCAAGAGTCTTGGTGTTCTCATTGACAGTACAATCTCCTTCAACCAGCATGTAAACAAGATTTGCCAGTCGTCATATTATCATATCAAAGCTCTTCGTCATATACGTAAACTGCTATCTCATGACAATGCTTGGACCGTCGCTTGTGCCATGGTTGCCGGAAGACTCGACTACTGCAATGCAGTCCTATACGGTTCTTCGTCCATGAACACCGACAAACTCCAGCGTGTCCAAAATACACTAGCCAGGGTGGTCTCAAAAACGCATCGGCGTGATCACATCACTTCGGTACTCGCCGACCTACACTGGCTTTCTGTCCATTACAGGATTGAATACAAAATCGCATTGCTCACTTACAATTCAGCAACCGCAGTATTTGTCAGAACTCATTCGTCTCTACGAGACTCCAAGACAGCAACGACCTCGCGGTGCCAACATTCTGCAGTACAGTCCAGCAGTTCTCAACTTTTCTACGAGTGCTTTCTGCCATGCTTCACCCACAATCTGGAATAATCTGCCCGAAACAGTTATTTCTGACATAACTGTATCTACTGATACCTTCAAATCTAGGCTTAAAACTGCTCTATACAGTCGTGCGTTCCTCCACTGACATGTGACCTTATTTGCACTTGAGATTCTTCACGCTGTGAAAGACCTCACGTGCATTATTTTATATATAATATAAAAAAAACCCCGTAAGCTGTTGAACCTAAGTTTGACATGCAGTTTGTCATCAGCTCAGCAGCTGGCCAGGGACATCTTCGAAACTTTCCCGAGATATTTTCAAAGATCTTATTGTGTCAGATGATTTAGGAATTCCAAAGAAGTTTTTTTTCTAAATTTTCAACGTTTTTCTTTGCATTTTCAAAAAAGTTATTTTTTTCTTGTCTTGTCTGTAAGCACACCAGTTTCAAAACTTTTGTGGAAAAATTTTCTGGAAAACTTCTTATCCTTGTTCGTCAACTGAAAGCATCGTTATTGCTTTGGTATGTATTTTCTTAACATTTTCCAAAGCAAAGAAGTTTCCGAAGAAGTTTTGAGAATGTGCATCATTTTCAAATATCTTTCTGGGATGTTTCAAAAATGTGCATTTTTTTCTGGAACAAGAAGTTGTCCAAAGATTGTTTCAAGAAGTTTGGATAATTTGGCCACAGCGCAGCTGTTCCTTTGAGATTAGAAGTTTGCACGTCATAGACGTGTGTGACAGCAGCATTGCTCGAGTCATAGCTGATGTACAGAATGAACTCGGACTTAAATGGTTAGTTCGGTTCAGTTCAGTTAACATCATTCTGGACATGGATCAGTGATACAGAGTACATTTAGACCTGCAATCTGCATGAATGTCTGATGTGGACTGCATGCACTGCAAGGTGTCTAAAGGTGGTCTAAAGGCTAAACTCGTCCTCTACTCCAAGTACCACGCACCCGAACTACATATGGCAACCGTGCTTTTAGTTCAGCCGTACCAGCTATCTGAAACAATCTTCCAACTTCAGTCACTGAAGCAAACAGTTTGCCTGCATTCCGTTGTCGACTCAAGACACATCTGTTTACTGTTGCTTTTGAAAACAGTGGTTAACTGTAACGTAGCCAGCGCCTCTGTATCTTTACACACGTTTAGTTTTATGGCGCTTTATAAGTTCGTTATTAACTTTAACTTACAGGGTGGTCTAGAGAGTACAGGGTGGTCTGTGTGTGTGTAGATGTGTGACAGTAGTAGCAACAGTGTTACATCATTGGCTGACATTGCTGATGTTACTGAACTCAAACATATTCATCCTGAGAAGCTCACACGGTCCTTACTTATTTTTTTCCTTCTTTCCTTTCTTTACTGATGAATTGTCATCTGATTGAATAAGTTGTTTTTATTTCTTTGATACTTTTCGTCATATTGCGTTGTAGTTTTTGCTGTTGATAATTATAATCTGAACATGTCATTGTTTTTGTGATAAGTTGGTTTTTTAATTTGTGCCCAAAATTGGTTGCATTGTAGTCTGGACTACAGGGTGGTTTATAGATTACAGGGTGGTCTAATGAGTAGAGGGTGGTCTGGAGTCTAGAGGGTAATCTGTATACGGTTCAGAAAAAACACCCACTCATGTTTTGTTTTATATCTCTGTGGAAAATGTTCAGATTTCCACAAAAATTTCAGGAAATGTTTATGAGGAAACAAGTATTCCATCGGTGTAAAAGTTAGATATTCTTTGCTACCAATGATGTCATGCTGACAGTGCTGAGTTTTTTGCTGACGTCATATTTCCGTGTTTGTAACTATGGGTTTTACAATTGAAAACATACCTTTGATAAAATGTTTGCGAGTTAGCAAGGGTTATGGAGCAGCAAGTTTGTGCAAGATGTTTTAGACAATACACAGACAACTGAATATTGATGAAATGAAATGTTTAAATAAAAAAATGACCATGACTGGCAGTATCAAGCCGTTCGACTGATAGCGGGCAGGTGCTTTCAGTGACGCAGTGCGCGTACACTTGCCGCACTTAGCCAAAAAAGATAAATCACGAAAACAGTTCTAAATGGAAAATTATGCCATCATTTGGCATATTTTTGGGTTCAGTCAGCACAATGGCCAATTGGTCTGTTTTAATATTTCACCAATGTCTGTCTTCAACGGTAAAACCTATAATTAACAAACACGGAAATATAACGTCAGCATGACGTCACCAGTAGCAAAGAATATTTAATTTGTTCACATGGAATGCTTGAGCTGCGTTTTGGATGACCTAACAACCATGAACAAGTTTAATGCGCCACGGATAATTAGATACTCTATGCCGAAGTATGAAAAACAAATTTACTAGTATATTGCATCAATACAACAAAACAAAACCCTTTCGAATTTTCTGTCTGCCGTGCCGTCAAACAGAAACTAAAACTATTAGCTAAAAGTATTAAAACTATTAAAAGTATTATTATCATTAGTATATTTATAATATATTCATTCTTGGTGCACTAAACTTGTTCATGGTTGTTAGGTCACCCAAAATGCAGCTTCGTTTTCTCCTAAACATTCCCTGAAAATTTTGTGAAAATTTGGGCATTTTCCACGGAGGTATAAAAGAAAATGTGAGGGGGTGTTTTTTTCTGAACACAGTGTAGAAACATGTTGTGATGGGTGTGAATAGGTTACAAAAGCGTCTGACAGCCCTGTCATCTCGTGAAGTGTCTGGAGTGTGTCCTGGGCCATTATTATAGTTTACAGGGTGGTCTAATGACTACTGTAATAGTGATTTGCAGCATTAACCATTTTAGGAACCGGGTTGCAATTACTTAGGTACCCGGACCCAGTTTTAACTTTCAAGCAGCTGAGGGAAAATGACACTTCAATGACATGCACACCCTAGTTAACCAACATTTTTCACAAAGCTACGTTTCTTCGTATAAAACATTTAAAATGTGTTTACGATATCAAATATGCATATTTTTGTACAGAACTTCGCCAGAAGAGTCACAAAGAAGTGTGATTTCCATTGTTTTTGTCAGCATTTAGTCCAAAAACAGGTACCTTATTTGGAACCAGGTAATAAATTTTGGAACCCGGTCTGGCTACCTGGTTCTGGTTGCAAATCACTAGTCTGTAGTCTACAGTGTGGTCTGTAGAAACATGTTGTCTTGTGTGAATAGACTACAAGAGCGTCTGACAGCGCCGTCATCTCGCGGAGTGTCTGGAGTGTGTCCGCGACCATCATTTCCAGGCGTCCAGGAGTTTTTCCGTGACTTTATCCACACGGCTGACAGCTGTGACTTCAACAGACATTTGTCCAACGTTCTGCTTAGTCACATTGCACAGGTGAGGTTGTCAGCTGCTTGCATGTATATGCACCGTGTTCCAGAAAAAAACGTGACCATTTTTATCTTTTCAGTAACTCTGTGAAACATTGGTTGATTTTAATCTTTTTTGGCTTGCAACTTCCCGAACAAACTTGACATGATTGACTGTAGTGTAGTTATACTCTTCTCATCTTCATACTGTTGCTACACTAACTTGTGAAATGTTAAAGGTAGTGCACCAACAGTATTGAGGTGAGGTGGGCAAAACTTTCATTATTTGAACCAAGTTTCTTCTTGATGTTGCATGCCATTTATTTAAAAACTGATAGGGGGCCGGTGCCCACGTTTTTCGTAATTGGCGATAACCCTCGTCTCAAACACACCTAATTGACTTTGTATTTTGTGGATTTCGGTGATATATCAGACGTTGAACTATCTTACTAGTACATCTGTTTTGACCATGCCTTATCGTGCTTAATCGGTGTGACATCATTACATTGTTATTATGGGGCCGTCCTTCCTAGAAGGAGGCTCCATCATGTGTTGATCCTGTCTGTTTGTCTGTCTGTCCCATGCCTCCACCTAGAGGGAAAACGAAAAGGCCTACGAATACCAAACTTGGTAGGAAGGGTCCCTGTGACACCAGCATCCCGTGGACCAATTTCAAGGTCAAGGAGTCAGAGGTCAAGGTCACAGCGGCTAATTGCGTTGTTGGCGAAAAATCCCCATAACTTTGCCGCCTGTTGTCCGATCAACTTGATATTTGGCAGGTGGTGTAAGGATCCCTTGCCGCCTGCAGAGACCTAGAAAGCCCAAAAACAGCACGCACGTACTGAACTGCAAGGATGGCCCCATAGCGGGCGGCCCCTCAACGGCCACACCCTCTTGTTGACAAGGCGATCAAGCAGTGGTGCACCCGCCTTAGAGCTTGCATCAAGGCCAAAGTCGCCATTTTGAGCACTTACTTTCAGACTGGTGGTTCAGAATGCTGAGAATGGCCACTGCTAATATGAATGCTGATGTGCATTTTGGCGCTGCGATGAAAGCTATGTGGTTTCCTTCCGCACGATAGAACAAATTCCAGCCGAGTTATTTTGACAGACTATATATACTGAGTAGGAAAACATTGCTTGTGAAATTTGTTTTGCTGGCAAGTATGTTTTTTCAGCCTGGTTTACATGGCAATGAAATTGTGGACATTTTGATGTAAAATGTGCTATAACTCAGCTTGTGTATGCGATAGTTCTCAGATTTTTTGCATTATGCTGCTGGGTTTTTGGGGATGTGTAATGGAATGGTGTCATTTAAATTTTTACACTGACTGACTCTGGTTGACATGGTAACAATATTTAGGGAATTCTTTATCTGTTACTGGTTGATAGATTGTTTGGTTAATCGGCTGTGTATTTGTCAATTTTCACTGCAGTGCTGTTCACTGAGTGATGATGAGCATTGCAGTGAAGACTACAGGGTGCTCCATAGTGTGCAGGGTGGTCTGTAGACTATAGGGTGGTCTGTGTATTTATGTATCAGTTGTTGGAGCAGTGCTGTTCACTATGTGTTGGTGATGAACATTACACTGAAGACTCATCTGTAGCTGAAGACATTGTGAGTACCATACCATTATATAGAATTACTTACTTATTTATCTCTTTACTTATCATAGTCTACTGGGGCCGTATGCATAACAATGTCGTAACTTTACTTCCAAACTAAAATCGAATTACGTCGGACGTAGTGCTAAGTCGGTATGCATAAGGACGACGTAGCACTAGTCAGACGCCTACGTCCGAACTAACTCTAGTCGCTCTAGCGACCTGTTGTAAATATTTAGTCCGTCGTTGTCAATGTGAACTAATGTCGCTAAGGAGAATCTGCAATCACGTCATGCATCGTGAAGGACTTCTGGTAAATCAATTACACTATTGAAACTAATTGCAGTATCAAAAAGTTGCTGAATAAAACTTTTAGTGTTTGATAAATTTCATTTATTCGCATCGCGTATTCTTACTTAGCACATGGAGCTGTAACTAGGTTCGAGCACGCCCGAGACTGCAGCAGACGACAAGTCAGGCCATATCTATTTTTAGCTGCAGGCCGGCCAAGGCAGAGTGCGTTTAGCCAGGAAATTCCAGAGTCAAACTACCTGACGTCGACTACGTCTTGCATACACTGTATTTGAGACGAGCAGTGGTGCTTGGTTTTTGCCTTGACGATGGCTGTTATTCAGGCCCGCTTCCCGATAGCGCACAATACCACAGCCTCGCACACCGCCTTGCTAATTACCTCATTTTTCGCACGAATTCCTTGCACGCTTGCTCGCACTTTGCCTTCCTCACACCTCGCACCTCGCACTTTATCATTGCCCTCGATTGTGACTGAATTCAACGACCTTGGATGACCTTGAACGCTAAAGTAGGGGTTTTTTGGCAATTTTGGGCTGCGAGACACATTTCAAGACTGAATTGCGACAAAATCTATTGAGATAGACATGGAAAAGCTGCATATGAAATTTTCAGCATTGAACGTAGATTTTGATGGTCCAAGTCTCGATTTTTTAGGTTTAAGGAAACCTGCGCACGAGGGCATCAAAGAGCGGTACTCCCATAAAAGTCATTATTTTACCGTTGTTGGCCAGTCTTTTGTGAAAGGGGTTGCAGATAGGCGTGGGCATGCTGCCTATCACAACAAGCACAAGTAGTAGACAAGCTTTTCAGTCATATTAACATTGATGACTTTGAAAGACCCTGAACTTCCAAAATAGGGGGTTTTTATTGATTTTTGCGATTTTTGGCTGCAGTGCACACTCCAAGAGTGAACTGCGACGAAATGGCTAGAGATAGACTGACAGTTTGCGAACAGGAACTGCTATAGGCTTTCACGCTTCTTGTGAGCATTAACTCGAATTTCTTGTTTTATAGTTTGCCATCAGAATAGCTGTCTTATTTTGGGGGATGCTAGGCATGAATGGGTTAAACAGATAAAATATCGCAACGCCATTATTTCGTAGACTGACTTGGTGTACATATAGAGGAGGTGGCGCTATCCAGTCATAGCTCGCAGCACGAGGGACGCTTCGTGTATGCAACTGCCTACTCTTTCGTGGCCGGGCGACTGGAGCCTCAGGAAGGTGACGGGCTTGGTCAAGTGCAGACCATAATGATGTATAGGTGCCTCTGATGAAGCTCCAGCGTGCGTGGAGGGGACAGTGGCCACGAAAGAGCAGTTCTTTTGGTTTGCCATAGGTTTTAAGACAAGACAAATTAACAATTTGTCTGATTTCTGCAACGATTTTGTTCAGTATTAACCTCTAGCATGAAGCAAATTAATCATAGTTGCTAGCATACTCAACGCTGTACACGCTGTAATAGTTGTGTAATCCATTAGTGTTTAAATTATTTTAGTTTGCTGTCAAAGTAGGTGTCTCATCTTTGGGGACGCTAGGCACAAATGGGTTAGCTGACTCATCGCACGCCAACAACAGGGTGGTCCGTCAAATACACTACTGGGTAGTCTGTAGACTTCGGCGTGGTCAGTGTATTTATTTATTTTAGTTGTTCTAGCAATGCCTCTCATGATCACATTTTTTAGTTCATGTGTGCTTAGCTTGTTCTTGCTGTGCTTCAGTTTGTACACTGATTGTGAAGTGTAGGGGATTACGATGACCTAAAAGCTATGCTAGGTTGTAGGAAAGTTTTTGGTTAGTTTGTGGTGACGAGTTATGACTGACTTGTGTGACTGCATCCTGAGCACTGAGAGAGTGAATTGTGATTTGTCTGGCAGCGTCCTGAGCATCATCATCAGTTGGTTGGGCTAGTGCAGTCACTGAAAGTGGTTAGTAAATTTCTTGGCTACATAGAGTTCATATCATACCAACATGAGCCTGCTACAGGTGGAGCTGTCGATCAACTTGCTGTGTCTGCTCGCCAACAGGTTTGTAGCATTCAACTTATGTATCAGCTTATTTTTCAAGACAATGTAGGACGATCATTTTGCCAATTTTGTCTACCCACATAATCGCCTGACAAAAGTCTTTCTTTACAAAGACATTGGACAGACTCTGTGTTCGTTCAAACATAATCTGGTTGTCATGGCAACAAAATTTGAGACAAAATTTGCTATAACTTTGCTTGTACAAAACATACCTTTAAGATAGTTAGTTAGGGATGTTGGCTATTTGTGAATATGCAGTTTCACATATTTTGCCAAAACTCGCATATCGCATATTTTTCTGCATATGATGGCATTTTCAGAATCGCATATGCGAAAATTATGCCACATATGCCGCACATGCGAAAATTCGCATAAATGCCGCATATTTACCTCCGCCAAGGAGGTCATGTTTTTGTCGGACTTTGTTTGTTTGTCTGTTTGTCTGTCTGTGTGTGAGCAAGATAACTCAAAAAGTTATGGACGCATTTTTCTGAAATTTTGAGGGAATGTCGGGCATGGCATAAGTTACAAGTGATTCAATTTTGGGCGTGATCCGGCAGGAATCCTGGATTCTGGGTCACTTTGAAATTTTCATTACCATTGCGTTAAAGGGGGCATAAGGGAACCGCTGGCAGAGCGAAGATGGTGACGCCACCTGGCGAATAGCTTTGCCTTGGCGGAGGTACCTGCAGGCTATGACTGCTTTTCTAGTTCCGCATATGCGATCGCATTTTTCTTGTCCGACGTTGTTTTAAGACTGTTAAACATTTTGGTGGCAAATGACTACGGTATTTGCAATTAGACATTGAATAAATTGAAGTCAAAACTGTGCAGAAAAGGCCTATTAATGATCATGATTTTGATTCTTTGTCACTTGAATTTGTATATGCCAGAAATATGTGGAAAAATATGCCGCATACATGCGGCATATGCAGCATATATGCCGCATGTATGCGCCGCATATTTCGCCAAATTCCGCATATTTTGCCTCCAAAAGTTCCGCATATTTTTAGAAAATTCTCCACAATAAACCAACATCTCTATTTAGTAGTAGTAGTAGTAGTAGTAGTTGTTGTTGTTGTTGTTGTTGTTGTCGTTGTAATGTTTTAATTACTTCACTTGGCCCAGATATGCACTCTCACCAGCGCCTTCTAGTTATTCTAGTGATTTTAGTAGTAGTAGTAGTTGTTGTTGCGTGGACAGTCAAGTCCTGAGGTGGATGTTTTAACTCACATGAAGTGTGCTCTACGAGCGGGACATCTGGTTCTATGTCTATTGTGGATCGTGGACTACCTGAGCCAACTTGACTCTCAGGCCATTCAATTGTCTTACTATCAGCAATGTGTCAGCCTACTTGCATTCGTCTACTGGTCAGTAGTAGTAGTAGTAGCAGTAGTAGTGCAAGTAGTAGTAGTATTAAGAGTCGTGAGCATCATAGGTTAGAAAAGTAGGCACAGCAAAAAGTTGCAATTTTGCAACAGACACTGCAAATTTTCGACAGAATTCTGACAAGCAGTTGCAAGCTTTTAACAGGTTGCCTGGAATATAGTTTTGCCCCAGAATTTCCCCAAATTGGGTGGGGGAGGGGGGTTGTCGGAAAATTTTTGTTTCTGACAGAAGACCAATTTTCACCAGTGACTGATGATGCCAGTAACTGTTTTGTTATACCTCATAGTTAAAAGGCACAGGCATGTATTTTGAGTAGTTTACCTTGAAATCGATTGAGTCGAGTGAATCGGCGTGGTGGATTTCAAGGCAACAGTAACATGCGTTTATTAATATTGCAGCCAAGTGGCTGGATTGAGTACAGAACAATAAAACATTGCAGGCACAATAAAACATAAATATCCAATACGATCGACATGTTAAAAATACTAAAAATACGCAATACTATATGCCTACTGGAAATTTTTAATAGAATACGGAATAAAAGAGTTTAAAAATCGCTTTGTATTTGCTTTGATATTTTCAAAAAGTTTTGTGTTTCTAAGTTTTGCAGTAATGTCACGCTTCGGTTGTAGCGGATAGTTAAGACAACATGTTTTGTTCTGTAATTTGCACTGAGTGTCTAGCAATAGACATAATGAAGAGACCATTTTCCACACCAGGAAAGTCATGGAAAACAGCAAAAGTTATGGAAATGTCGTGGAAAAAAGGCGTGTGATGTATTTTCTGGTTGTGTGACTGAAAATGTGGGACAGAAAATGTGTATTTTTCGTTTTTATTTACAACTGCTCGTTTACTCTAAAATATGCAAAAAGTGCATATTTGGTTGGGTCTCCACCCTGGAGCTGGATCTTGCTGGTGGAACTAAAAATACTTCCCCGGACCACCAAATCAGTCCCACCTCTCTTGTATTTAGAAAAATATGTTGTGCTGATAGATCATGATTTGTTTGGTTGTGGAAAAATCATGGAAAACCGTTTTTCAAAAAAGAGTGGTTACCCACAAATGCCCAGAATAGAATGCAACGGAGTGTGTGTTGTGTCTGTGGTAAAGGGATGCGGCACGGCGGCTGGTGAAACAGCAACAGCATCAACATTTTGCCACGTTCAATCACTCTGCTCTCATCATCACAGCATGCATTGCCTGGCTTTTCGCAGTCAGTCTGTAGCTATTTCTCTTCAGGGTAACCACCAACGGGGAAATGTCAGGGAATTTTACAGCTGTCAAGGATGAATCTCAGTCAAAATCAGCAGGAAATGTTAACAGTAGAGCTGTCGAAGTGTTAATTTGTTTAATGCATTAACGCACTGCTTTAATTTTTTTAACGCGTTATTAACGCACGCTGGCCTGTTGAGAGGAAGAGTATGGGGTAAGTTACGTTTGGGGGCCCGATCTGTAGAATATAGAAAGTTTGTAACACATTTTAAAACATATAATCAACAACAACTGACGTCATAGCTAGCACAAAAAATTTATTAGCTTGTCGTTGGAATAATTATTTATTTACAGTAGTGATGTAACGGCAACTATAGTTTAGTTACTTGAATTTAATCGATTGTCAAATAAACTCAGTTTAACCAAACACTGAGTTTTGTTTCACAGAATTCAGTAAATTAGCATAAATTACGTAGGTGCATTAATTTTTTTAACACATGCTAATTTTTTAACGCATTAACATTATTTGACAGCTTTACTTAACAGGGAAAATTACCGACAACTTTACAAAAAATTGCATCAACAGGTTTTTTAGTACCATTCACTTAGTAGTCTATACCAATTATTTTATGCTGTTTATGAAAGAGCAGAGGAGCTAGCCGAAAAGCGGAAACAGTTAAGAACTAAGGCAAAGCACAGCCCTGAGGCAAAAGCAGAGTATAATGCTGTCAGCCGCCAATCAGTCAAGGAAATTTGTGAGATGAGAAGAGAAGAGACACTTGGAGAAGCTATATCTCGGATGAGCTGAATCCCAGAACTAACCCATCTCTCGTTTTAAAACGATGAACAGCATTGACGGCAGGGGGAAGTGCAATCATCCGGCCACCTCTTTGGTGTCTGGCGATCGCATACTATGAACCGATAAAGCAAAAGTTGATGCATTTGTCAAAGAGTACGCAGCAGTTTCCAAACTTAAAGTGTCAAAGGATGAAAAGAAATCTATGCGTTCAACCATGGAGACTGGCAACAGCAAGTGTGGGTGTGCAGATGCTGACTCGAGAAATGCTTGTTGTCCATTTACTATGGCTGAACTGAGGTGTGTGATGAACAAGCTGAAGATTGGGAAAGCGGCTGGAGCTGATGAAATATCCAATGAGATGGTGAAGAGATTGGGAGACCGAGGTACGGCAGAACTGCTCCGAATTTGTAATATGAGTTGGATCAACAAAACTGTACCTGCAGACTGGAGAAGAGCGCCTGAAGAAAAGAACAAGAACAACTTTTTATTGCTGAAAATGTGTTTACTTGTGTTCTAGTTAGTCCGCCCGAAAACGATAGTTTTCGGAAGGACTTATGTCTTACGCATGATGTTTTATTTTTTTTTTCCGAGCATGAGATCTCTGA
>Ga0209671_1004033_pt1 | contig 14384 bp, 11 predicted proteins | sample WorMetHERISLAND2_2_FD_187401 | JGI IMG/M metagenome (GOLD analysis project Ga0209671, IMG submission 187401) | Marine gutless worms symbiont microbial communities from Max Planck institute for Marine Microbiology, Germany - Olavius geniculatus... | ecosystem: Host-associated > Annelida >... | reverse complement strand
GGAGTTTACTTATGTAACACCATATTGGAAACGGAAATATTTTGTTATTAATATTCAACATTAAATAATTTTGACAAAAAATAATATTTTTCAATGAAATTTTGCAATCGCTTCACGAAGTTATTAAGGATTAAGTGCACGAAACTTTATTCAAATTTATTTAAATTTGACATTTTTATTGCACGATGTCTAAGGAGTCAGTTTTTTTTACCGGACACAGTGTGTAATATTAAATTCCACGCATACACTACACTACAGGTGCCTGCGTACGAGTGTTGGTCCGGCGTTCGTTGCTCTGCTTGGTAACAAGTACGGCTACCGACCGCTGCCGGCGCAGGTAGAACAAGACGAGTTCGAACGATTGCTGAACGCGTTGGAATCTGACGGCGCAGACACGACGACGCTACGAGAGCACTTCCGTCTGGATATGAACGGCGTATCCGCAAACTACGTGTATCAATCAAACTACGTGCTTGAACTCAACGACGCTATACCCAGCTTTAACTCTAATAATTACCGTAGCTCTAATCAACACAAACGCTAACTACATCAACATTCGTCGCGGCGTAGCGGCAAGCTCAGATCTTAACCTTACCCTAGCCGTACGTCAGGGCTAACCTTAATCCCATAGCCTGAGGCTAGGAACATTTTCGTCTGGATGTGAACGGCGTACCGGCGAACTACGTGCTGAAAGCGAGCGACGAAGAAGACGCAGAGGACTGGTCCAGACGCTATGATGATGACGTCATGACACCTGCTGCTGCTGCTGCTGCTGATGATGATGATGATGAGCTGATGTAGTAAACGTTCGCCCAGTCTAACAGTTGATTGCAGTGCGTGCTAATAGTATTCTGTTTTGAACCGTAGGCCTAACTCTGAAGATGAAGTAATGATTGGGCGCTGATTGATGCTGGTCCAGACGCTACGGACTCATGAGAACGCAACTTCGCGACGCTGCCGTCAGAGTACTTGAATCACGTGACGCCGAGAAATATTCTATCTCTGTGACAGAGGCAGAGGTTCACGCGGGCATCATTGAAAACACCGCAAGACTACATCAGGTGCGTCTTGTAATCCGTAGGCGTAATGAATGTTAATAATTTTTTCGGATATTTTGTTTAATAAAAAGACACGTTATAACGTTTCTCTAAAAATTTTATAGGGGCCTACTCTTCAACTCTAATAAATGAAGAACGGTCGGTCGTCGTAGAGATGACGGTGATTAAAATAAACGTGATCATAAATATATTAGCGTCATAATAAACATAATCGAAAGACAGTGCAAATATTATAGTAAATGATAACAGTTATACAAAACAATAACAAATTTTGCATTTAGGTTTTTTACTTCAGCATTTAAAATGCTGCGGAAAACTGCCGACAGAAGTGAATGGAAACAGATGGCCGATAGTGCAGCCAACCTCTCGAGCGGAAAAAGCTGCATAAATTCTAAGTCACTGAGTCACTGAGTTTGTGTGTAATGAACAAAATTCCTAAGTCCTGCCAGTTGCTACTGGGCGCAATATGTGTTTACAGGCAATAGTGTTGAATCGCGACCTGGCAGAAGTGACGTCATCATCACACCTGCAACGCCACCTGGTGGACATGATTGGCAGTGACGTAGACGATGACGCACAGGGATGTCTACGTCAGCTGAAGGACGTCAAACTGTTAAACACGGTGTCAACTGATAGCTTTCTGCACTTGCAGTATACTAAGCCCAGGGACGACGCTGTCAGGTAGAGTGCTTGTCTCATGGTGTAATAGCGCCATTTGTACCTGTAAAAAGGCCAAAGTCATTTATTCGGCATTGCTTCGGCTTCAATTTCGGTTCAACTGGTTTCGATCTCTTAAAATCCTCCCAGTCGTAGTGGGACCGAAACCACTGTTTTAACACTGAATTACACGAGTGTCTCTGTCAAATGACATCTCATTTCGTTTAATGGCTTTAACGTTAGCGCACGAATGTAACAGACAGACGGACCACGCTACGAGCCAAAGACGACATTTGCTGCAATAACTGTTTCATTGTACCGCCAGCCGCGGCGGGTGATCCGCCAGCATGCACACTAGATATGCGCTATTTATCTCCGCCAATGGAACGAAGTAAACATTGGAGGAGATTATGAGATTGGTCGATTTGTCCGTCTGTCCGTCGTTGTGTGTGTCTGTCTGTCTGTGTACACGACATGTCATACACAACCGGCAGGAACGGTGGCCCCCTCCTGTGAAAACTTCTACATTGGCGGAGATAATGCATTCTCACAAGCGCCTTCTAGTTTCTTGAGGTTTTGACGTTAAATGATCTTGACCTTTGACCTTTCAACCTGTACATCGACTTGCTCGCTCCTCCTGCCTGAGGAAACGTTTACATCGATTTCGGTTTCTATCCGCCTTCTAGGTCAAAAATTTGAAGCCAGTACAGGACAAACGAACGCACGGCGAACGTACGGACGCGTAAGATGGTGTTGTCTCGTGTCACTCGCAGGCGCTACGTGAGGGAAGCAAGCGATGCGCTGTGTTCTTGCCTGTCTAAGTCCATCTTGGAAGCGTACGAGAAACACCTCCACACTGTCCCAGACGCCGTATTCTTTGAGTCACTTCATCATCGCGACATCGTTGTTGATAAGACGTCCAGGTTTGTCGGCCGCGAGCGTCTGCTGGCTACGATATCCGAGCACATCGACGGCGGGTCTGACCGGGTGTTTGCAGTCCACGGTAACTCAGGCTGCGGCAAGACCGCTCTGCTGGCAATGGCAGCACACGGATGGACAGACGGACGGACGAACGAGCAAGACACGTAATGCGGCCTATAAGACGGCTCTGCTGGCAATGGCGGCAGCGCGAGCGGCCAAAATGTCGTCGAAACCTTACGTCGTCGTGAGGTTTCTTGGTACCAGTATGACATCGTCCCGCAGTGGGTGGAGTCTCTTAGAAGGTCTAGTATTTAGGCGGTGGTGGTATGTCTGCTCAGTGCATCGCGGGTAACCTATGACATCGTCCAGCGCACGTGCGATGCTTCGCAGCGTCTGTCAACAGATTTGTCGCATCTACGGCTCCGACGTCTCCGCCGTATGTATAATATTTTAAACGTTTTTTGTTTGTTTAAACGTTTATTAGCAGCTGCGCAAATGACGGTGATTTAAAATAACCGGTAATACGGAAGGAATGGTCAAATTTGATAAAATAACTTACATTCATTTCATATCAATTTAGATGAGCTGGTAATGTTTGAATTGCTGCAGGTTGGATGAAGCAAGAGCTGTTTTCCTTACAATTTCGAACGGAGTCAAGCAGCCAAAAAAATTAAACCCCTGCAACTTTATTTCGTAAGTCAAACCCTGTGAGTTTGTTATGTGTTCAAAGTGCCGCGCGATCAAAGTCAAGGTCGCAGCAAGGTCAAGGGGGCGGAGACCCTCAATTATTTAATTTACCGTCTGATCTGTCGTCTAGTTTAATCTTGGTTTCAAACACGATGACAGTAAGTTGTCGTTTTCGCGAGTCTGAATGGAATTCTGCTATTATTATCGCAGATTCCGGAATCGTACAAAGAACTGACAGGATTCTTTCGCCAGGCTTTATCGCTGGCAACAGCAGACATACCGCTAGTTCTGATCCTGGACTCGCTCGATCAGCTGTCCAACGAGGACTTCGCCAGGAATCTCAAGTGGTTATCGCTCAAAGATCGTCTGCCGGCAAACGTTCACGTCGTGGTGTCAACGCTGCCCGGACAGTGTCTCGACGTGCTGAAAGCTTTTCTACCAGCAGAGAACTTGCTTGAGGTCGAGAGAATTGTTTGGTACTGTAATGTTGGTGATATTTTGGTTTTGTGGAAGGCACCGTTTTAATATTTAACAGTGTATAATTTGATTCTGATAATTTTGTTAGCCTATTTATTTCAATGGTACTATTTAAGCCTAATTGAGAATGAAACGAAGTATGTAATTAAGACCTACGTAAACTGCGTCTGATTATTTGTTATCTGGCCTAGTCAATAAGTAGGCCTACGGACAGATTTCGACGAAATTTTGCGAAGGGATAGGAGGTAGCTTAATTTGAACAAAGTGAGTAAATTTTGGTGGCAATCCGGATTGCTTTGCGGATTTTGAATCGCTATTTCACCAAAATTTGGGATTCTTTAACGTTAAGCGATAGGATATAAACTGACACTGTATTAGGTCGTTTGGTGGCGGCACTGTTCTCGGCAAAGTTTGACATCTTTAATCGCTTTTGGTCAAACTAGCTTACTTAACACTGAACAGCCTGTATTGAACAGCGTATTGTGAGTTAATCCAGTGCTGGCTGGTTGTGGCAGGTTACTGCTCTTCAGCAGGAGGAAGGTCCGGCTATATTAGATCAGATGTTGTCGAGCGACGGACGCCGTGTTACGTCCACTCAACGGGATGTTATTATGTCAGCTTTCACACGATGTCCTCTGCCTCTCTACCTGCGTCTCGCTGTCGATGTCGCCGTACGCTGGCGTTCCTACGATCAGGTCATTTCTTGTTTCTGTTATCTGCATTTACGTGCAAGAAAATGCGAAATGAAATCACCAAGAGCAAAATGCCACTAAACAGTGCATTAAGTCAGTAGGTCAAACATGATAGAAGATCACGTTGTTCTATTAGCGTAGCTTACATTTTTTTGTATTTTTCCTGCTATTTTTACATATTTATATTCATCTTTATTTACCATCTTTACTTTCTGTTGCAGCCAGTAGCTACATTAAAACATAAAAACATTACGTTGAAAGTAAGGAAAACATACATGCACTAGAGTGAATTAGTCAAACGAACAATACTGCTATGATAAACAGGATTTCACATAGCCGTATACATAAATGCGTTTTGATTGTTTTGTTTTGAAAGATGGGTTTAATGAGATTAATTAAATTAACTGAAATTAATAAAAAATAAATACAGAAATAACGCTTACCGCAACAGGTTACGATTGATGATTTCTCGGCGGATGTTCCGTGTCTGGTCGATAAGTTGTTTGATCGCTTGGAGACTCGCTACGGCCGCATGTTTGTCAAGCGTGCACTGAGCTACATCTCGGCCGCTAAGAATGGTCTTGCCGCTGCCGAGCTAGAGGATATCTTATCGTGCGATGATGAAGTTTTAGACTCGGTATGTAATCGTATAGCTTAGCCTATATGTTATGGCAATATGTAATATTGAGTTAGTATGATGGTTAACTGCACGTTTCTAATGCAATCAATCATGATCATTCATTCATTCATTCATTCATTCATTCATTCATTTAGTAAAGCGCTTCTCATCTTGAGTACGCAAGGATGTGTTAAGTAAGTAAGTAGGTAAGTAAGTAAGTAATAGTTGAATGTACATTATCAGTGGTGTATACATGCACACAGTACAGACGTTAAAATAAAATCAACAACGTTACAATAATGATGTCCACGTACTGCCAACCCAGTCTGGGTAGACTATGTTTCGCGGTCGTTTTAATCGGCCGCATTTGCGGGTCTTGCTTGTCCGTCTGTCTGATGTTCGTCTGTCTGTCGTAACTCGAACAAAAAATAAAGACTTGGGGTTAGGGTTAGCCAGTTCTCGCCGGACGGCCGCTTAGTATGTCGGCACTGGACCGACAGACGGCTGGCTGGATCGTATAGTCGTGTATTGTAGGTGTTCGTGTACTGGGTGCCGCCATTCCGGCGCATTCCGCCGCTGCTGTGGATCCGAGTCCGCCACGAGCTCGGCTTCTACCTGGTAGAGCGTGGTACGGACGGCGTGGCTGCGTACAGCTGGTATCACCGCCAGTTCTGGGAGGCCGCTCAACGCCGATACCTTTCCAACGAGTCAACTGTCACACTGGCGAGACGTGCCATTGCAGACTACTTCGACGCTCTCTGGGCTTCAGGCATGCAGGCTGACTTCCAGCAACCACTTTATTCTATTCCAATCTGTTTATTGGCATGCACCATATCACAACTTAGAAAACATTAGAACATGCTAGACGTAATTATTTAAACAGTACAGGCTACATTTGCCAACTAGGTTGAAAAGACGCGGATGGTACACAAGTTAAATTAGACAGTACAGTATATGTCAAAGTTTTGTAGTGACCGTGCGTTTTATAACTTATCACGTAGCTTTACAGCAGACATAAAATTTTGTAGATTGTTACTTTTAGAACATATTTAAATATAACTTATTGCTTTATAGTGGAAATGTGTTTTTGATGAATAATTAATATGCGACACGTTGCTGCTGTAGGAAAACCGTACTTTCCAGCCGGCGGCAAGGCGAAGCGGCTGGAAGACAGGCAGATGCCGGACCAGCCGATTGTGTTTGCCGGTGATCGTGACATCGGCAGACACCTCAATCGTCGCAAACTGCGCGAACTGCCGCACCAACTGCTGCAGCTCGCCGACTGGAAACGATTCGTTGATGTCTGCCTCCGACTGGAGTTCATCGAAGCCAGGTTCGACTATACACGAAGGTGCTTCCACACTTTTATATGGATTGGAGAGAAGAGGAAAGGAGATGTAGAAAGGGAAGCAAAGCGACGGAAAAATAGGTCAAAGTTTGATTCCTCGTTGCGAATCCTGCGTATAAGCCACTATGACTATATAAGCCTGAAATCCATTTCAGCTGACTTGTTGTATATTTGTCAGTCAGGAAATTCACAACAAATTGTGTACAACAAAACCGCAAAATAATCGAAAGCCTACAACAAATCCAGGTCCACAGCAAAATATCGAAGTACGGCACAGCAATTTAAGCTATAATATGTCATGATGGTGCTATCACACTGGCCCCTCTGTCTACTTAGAACTGGAGTCTAGAAGGCCCCCTAATAAAAATAATGAAATATGATCTTTTTAATTTTTTTATCTTACAAATATCAAGACCGTGAACAAATTCAGTTTGACGCCGTTTGAAATTTTCAATTTTTTTATCGTGTAAAAAATAGAAATGGTCTGTGAGCAGATTCGAAGCAGGACAAGGTTACGAATGCATGGCGGAGCTACAGGAAACAGCGCGCCGATCGGCACACCAGGATATCAGAGCTTGGACTAAGTTCATAGGAGCCTTTCTTAGTCAGATCCTACGACGTCCACTGGCTATTTATCAACTCGCTTCACAACAGGTTACAAGCAGTCAGTCAGTCTATTATACTATCGATCGATCAGTGGATATTTAGTCCGCCCGGAAGCGATAGCTTGCAAAGCGGACTCAAGTTTTACTGCAGATGTTTTTTTTTCAACGCGAGATCTCCGAGATGCGTGGGCCGACCGGCATAAAATTTTGCACGATGGTCTGTACTAGGCCCAATTTTATAATGCCGGTCTAAAATTTCGGGGGCCCACCCCCAAAAAATTTTAGGGGCCAAAACATGCAAAATTTGGCTCTATTTCAGACGACTTCGAAGTTCGGCGGCGAATATCTCCGAAAAGGATAAAGATATTCAAAATCGGATAAATATTATATCTACCGCGATTCCTCCCGCGTTAGGCGAAATAAGTGCGGTAAACTTTGGTCTACTAATTACGGAGATCTCGATGTGGAATCATACCCACCCAAATCGACTTTTTCGGAAGACCACATTTCGGCCCCTAGGGGGTGCTGCGCCCCCAAATTTTTACACGCGCCATAGAATGACTAAGTCGTGCCAGCACTCCCCCACCGGGGACTCAGGGACCTGGGTCCCTTTTACAATTTTTTAAAGGGGGTCCAAAATTGGCTTAAAATATAGTAAAGGAGCGCTTATAACTTCGGAGTTAGGCACCGCCCCCTTAAAATTTGGGAAGACAAAAACGTTCAAAAATCGGTGCGATTTACGACACCTTTTGAGTTTGAACGCAAATATCTGTGGAACGGATGAAAATAGCGACAAAATGTAAACCGCGTTAACGAGAACGATCTTTCCGGCGTTGAACAAAAACAATTGTGAACTTCGCTCTACTACGAACAAAGTTATAAGCGCTCATGTTGACCTACCCTAAGTCGACAATGCGCGTTCTGCGTATGCCATTGCATTTGAGTTCGGGCCACGTGACTTTGGTGCCAGGGAAATTTAACCCTCTCTAATTCCCCCTCTAATCGGACTTAGGGCGCCGGGCGGACTAACGTTGGGCTTTGCCCCAATTTTCTAGTTTTACTTATAGACTGCGCGAGTGTCTATTAAAGTATTAATGCTTACAACTGAGTGACATCTGTATGTTAAGATTTTTCACCAAGATCAGGTACTTTAACCAAATTATGCCTGTATTTTTTCAAGTAGTCGCTAAACTACGTAACTGCAGTAAGCCCTGCGTCAACTTGCAAACCGGCGAATGGACAAGTTACGGATGCAATAGGCATACTGTGTTTTGCGCAAGGCACGACCAACGTAACTGACGCAATCGTAGTCTGACGCAGACGTATGGGTCTGGTGCCGCACTGGCCATGCGTCACGGACTCAGTGGTCTGTCCACTTATGGGGCTCAACGGTCAGCGTCTGGGAAACGAGCAGCCCGCCTACGCCCCTCCGGTCAGTAGGGCCTATTCAACTAATTTATGACGAAACCGTTGCGTCATATTTTTGTACAACGGTGTATTTAGATTTGGTCGAACCCGGTGAGGCAGCAGTTGTCTGGTTACGATGAGGATCAGCTCGGTCTACCAGGCAACGTGCGTCTGATCCAGGACACGGTTCCTAGTGACGTGGAGGACCCGTGTGAACTGACGCTGCTGGGTCACACGAGCGGTGTCCGATGTTGCTGCTACTCGCCAGTTGGAGCTCTCGTCGCTTCCACCGCAGAGGACGCCAGTCTGCGCGTCTGGGACTCGCTCGGTAAGATTCAAGCTCCATCTTTTTCGATTTGTTGTGGATAGTTGTACAACGAAATGTTCGACAGATCAAAAGTCTACAACGAATCCACGCCAGCCTAACAGACTGTCATAATGTACAGCTTATGGCCATTTCACACCTACGACGCCGACACCACTCAACTCAACTCGATGTGAACTCGAATTGCCGACGCGATTCAACTGCTGTGCCCACCTACGACGCCGATGACGCGACTCGACTGTCTCCGACTATTTTCGACAGTTCAGTCGCATCGTCAATTCTGTTTACACTTACAACGCGACTCAACTCAACGGTAAAGTCGCGTCGGCGTCGTAAGGTAGATGTGAATTGGCCATTAGTGTACGACCAACAAATCCACAAAAATCCAAAAAAGCAGAGTTTGGTCGAAATTTTTTTCTATTGTTTTAACTTGTTACGCGTGTGAATTTTTCCTCCGACGAAGTGAAGCGAGAAAAAGGTTGTCTTGTGTCTCTGTTTCTCAGCTGGGTCACTCAAACATTTATAATTATTAATTTTGGTAAAATTCTGTGAAAACGTTGGCCAGGACTCAAGGAGGAAACAATAAGACTTTAGTGACGATCCGAATTCGTTTTGTTAATTTTAGATTATTATTGGGAATTTTATCATTTGCTGCACTTTCTGTCAAGCAGCAAAGAGTTTCTGTTTATTTTTAGATGCCATCTCAAACATTTCTACTTTTTGTCGTCTTCTAGCACACCGAGTGCGTTTGAGGTTATTTGCAGTTAACACGTTAATATATAAATTGTTTACTTATTTACTTACTTACTTACTTACTTACTTACTTACTTACAGGTAGCGTTTGTGGACAGGTGGCTCTGAGGTGATGATCGTGACAGATCTACCAGGTCCAGTGTACCCGGATCTTGCTGATCCGTACCACGGCGAACGTCCGTGCTGTTTCTCACACGACGGTCGACACGTTGCTACTGGGTCTGAAGATGGATTTCTTCAAATCTGGGATCTTACTGGAGCCCAGGTTTTTAACATCAGCATTGTAGTTCGTTGTCTTATAAAAAGTGGCATTATTTTTTCAACGTCTAATGTACCGTACTTCGTTGTAACACAGCAGTGAACCGAGCGTCGCAACCCCTCTCACAGCAGCCCGTGGTTGTCATTACTCTTTTTAACATGCAGAATAATTTGTTTTATCCTACGTCTGCCCCATTCTAACCACCACGTGTTTACCATAACCTTCGGAGCTTTCAACTAACTGAAGTTGGCACGTATTCCAAAGTAAAAGAAGAAGAAAACGGAAAAGAAGATTAATGTTAGTTCTTCTGTAACAGTTGCTGTAGTTTGAGTTTACGACTAATTTGGTTAGCAAAAGAATTTCAAAATCGGCTGATGTTTGACCAAGAAGTCGTGGCTGTATGAACGCATGGATTACCCGTTACGTAACATGTACACCACGTCTTGAAAAACTAAGAAAATGTTTTTTTTGTCAAAACTGCGTCAAATGTTCACCAATTTTGACAATTTTTGGCACAACGATGGTTTTGACGATGAGATTATGTGACTGAGGTACACTTGTTTATCACATTTTCACCTAATTTGTGTTACACAGGTGTACAGTAAGGAGACGAACTCGTCGTCGATCACAGGCGTAAAATTTAGCCACGACGGTGAAAAGCTGGCCGTCTCGTCTAAAGACTGCAGTCTGTGTCTTTACAACGCAACTACAACCGACTACCGACGACTGGCTAAGACTAGCGTCTATGTACGCAGATAGTCGGCCATCGTCGTGGACCTGTCACGGCATAAGTCACCAAGCTAAGACTGATTAGGCGTGAATACAACTGGCCAAGACTAGCGTTGTAGAAGCGGCAACTAGTCATACGATTACTTACGACTATGTGGAGTCACTGGCCTTTGCTGAGACTAAGATAAGACTAAGTTAAGAAGCTAAGACTTATCTAAGACTGACTGGGACTGGTTAAGACTAGCGTCGTGGGAGCTGCGATGGGTTGCGACTGGTCGTGCGACGACTCGCGACTGTGCGTCGCGTTGACTGGTGGAGTCGCGGGACTTGCGATTGTCGATGCCTGCAACCACAGCGTTCTGTCGCAGGAAAAGGTTCGTTTTTGTCTGTCTGCCGAATGCAGTGCATCCATAACTTCGTAGTGAGTTATCCAGCTTGCAAACAGATTGCAGACAAACGGATAAACCGACAGACACGGTTAGAACGTACACTTTCTTTCGGCGGAATTAGTCATGTTCGCTGTGAAGATGAAAGAGTCTGTGACTCCCGTTGCCGCTGCTGATAAACAGACGCAACTCGTAACTTAATTACTTCTTCGTTTAGCTTCGGCGAATGACAAATTCGCAGTGGTAACAGCTATGCCTATACGATACCATAACCTTGTCGATTGTTTCTTGGACCACTCCCTATCTTCAAAAAATTATTAAAATCATTACTTCTTGAGTAATATATTGGTCAGGCAGACGAACCGACCAACACATCGACACGGATAAAACGACAGAACCTCGTTCCTGCGGCGGTGGTGACCGTTAGAGCTATACCCCGTTTTACACGACGAATCAAACATGAAGCAAATGTATTCAAAATACACGTGCACGACGTGTGCTCTAAGTTTGCTTCACGTTTGCTTCATCGTGTAAACATGGTACATGTATTACAAATTGTTGTTTTTTTGTAACCTGTCGTACAGACTTTTGTACTTCTTTGTGTAATTACTAATCTCCAAGTAGTTCTGGCTACTAAGGTAACTCTGATTCATTGCCTGATCGGTTGATTGACTGATTGATAACTATACTTTATTTTATTATTGTGTTGTGCATTTCGACATAGCATAGTTCATGATAACAGGCGAATCAGGGCGTCGCGCTAGGGGCAGAAAAGCAATTATTTTCTCCCTGAATTTTAAACTGTCGCAAAATCTTTTTGTCGGAAAAAAATTGTTCAAAGTGCAAAATTTGGGGTATAAAACTCTCATTTCGTAGAAATTTAGGGGCAAAGTTAAAAGTTTGAGCAACTATAATCTCTGCTGTCGGAAATTAGTAACTGTCTGTCAGAATTCTGTGGAAAATTTTGCAGTGTCTGTCGGAAAATCGCAACTTTCTGCCCTGAGTACTTTTTAACCGACGACGTCGCTGAGGTTGAATATTGTACTGTATGCATACGTACAGGGCTACGTGGATTACAACATCTGCTGTGCGTACAGTCCTCGTAATGACGTCATAGCGACGGCCGGGTCAGATTCATCGATAACTCTGTGGGACGCCGGTAGAGGGCGCGCTGTGAGCCGGATCACTGGGCACAGAGGATGGATCTGGTGCGTCGTGTTTACACCTGATGCTAACAAACTCATCAGCTGCTCCTCGGACAGGTAGCACTTAACCCTTTGAACACTTTTCAGCCGACCGACCGTTGTGTTTGTGGTACAATGCGTCGTCCGTCTGTCGTCTCTCTGTCCAAATGTAATCTGGCTAAAAAGTGTGTCATAGAGGATTGGCGATGGTACCGTTGGATATGGCATTGACAAGTTTCTATAGGCTGTCGATAGTAACCATGTCGCTAACTGCAGCGGTTTGTCCGCAATTTGCAGCGTAATTATCTGGGGGAGGTGCCGAAAGTTATCATTTTATCCCGTTATGTAAGGAAGTAACCAACTACGCTTACATTTGCTAGCCTTCGGTCGCAGGGAGTACGCAAGTCGGCTCTTTTACTATTTTTACTAACGGTGTGTAGGACGGTGAAAATCTGGGACGTGGGAACGAGGTCATGCGTGGTGACACTCGGAGGTCACGTGCACCGAGTCTGCTGGGCCGCCATTCATCCCGACGACCCCGGCAACATGGTGACGTCATCGCACCTGCTGGTGACGTCATCGCTGGACAACTCGCTAAAGATCTGGGACCTGGGCGCCTGCTTGACAGGCAAGGTGCCCGCCGTGGGTGGGCTGCATTACGTCGTACTGCGAACCAGCGCTGACCGCCAGTACCTGGCTAGCAACCAGCAACAACGACGACGACAACAACAACAACTACTACTGTGGCTACTACAACAAGAATATACTTGGCTAGTAACCAGGGCTGGGGTATGTCGTGCCAGCTGACGGAAGTGGAGACTCGCAAGGTGTTGGATGTTGCCACAGCTGGTCACAAAGGCTTCGTGGACAATGCCGCGTTCAGCGTCGACTCAACGAGCCTGATCAGCATAGATACAGGCCACCGAGGACAATACACGGTCTGTACGGGATTAATGCATCAAATTAAAACCGCTATTTCAGTTAGGCCTAATTAAGTTGCACCACGATTTATGAATAATAATAATAACTTTCAACGTATGAGCTTATTAACATACGGTTGGCGCATGTTTTCCTTCACAGGTGTCCCGATGATTAGGTCTACTGTGCAGTAGGCGCCTCGGGTGCCTGAGCCGCTTGGCGCGTGATACACCACCATGGAATTTTTTGACGTCTGGCGTACATGGCGACCTTACTTTTGGCCTGTTGAACAAATGAAAATTGCACACCGTTTACCTTTTTCCACCCGGTGCTGGTTTTTACGCCTTTGTTTTTGAGTTAGCTTACGTACGGGACGGACGGACGGACAGACAGACAGACAAACAGACGGACGGACAGGTAAAATGTATAATGCGGCTTTTATTTTTGTCATTACCATAACCTACAACAAACTTTTCTCAAATGGTTCAACGTATCTCGCTACAGAAAAAAACATTTTCTGTGACGTTTCTTGGTAGGTCTATATTTGGTTACTTTGGCAATATTTATCAATATTTATGATCATTTATTATTTAGCGTACGACGTCATATCGGTCCACTATGCAACGTGTGGCGTGTGTAATCTGTGTATGTCTAGGATCAGTCCGTGTACAAAGCTGAAGCGAAAGTGTCCAGTGTTCCAGACGGCAAACTGCTCTATACGCTGCCAGCCGTGGCGCCATCTGCTGTCGCATGCAATGACATGTGCATCGTTATCGGTACCATATCCGTTTCAGTTATCGTTTTCGTTCTTGCCGTCTTCCGTTGAACTATGAAATCAATCACATCAATAAAGACTACAGTCGTTAGCGTTTAGATTACAAAGTTTATAACACTCTGGAAGTATTTACTTTCGTTTCTTTCGTTCCTGCGTCGTTTATCACATCAATCTGTTGTTCATTTTTTTCAGCAAATGGTTCTCACAAATAGGCCTACAATATGTGGCTTTATCCTCGATCTGTAAGCATAAGCACTGCAAATATGGTGGGAAAATATTCTGGAAAAGCCTTATGGAATTGTTTTCATTGGCGCACCCTGTATTGTGTTTTATTGTAATATGTTCAAAATTGCTACACAGAGGCCACGGAGCTATAATATTTATTTCTACTTCCATGCACACAGGCACTGCTGACAACGGAAACTTGCACGCATTTGACGTCACCGAGTACCAGCTGTTGGTCACGTGGTCATTTGATGATGACGTCACTAGCTCGAAAGGTCAATCAGTAACCAGCGTCACTTGTTCGTCAGCCAATCACCGGGTTGCTGCAGCGGCTGGACAGCGGGTTAAGATCTGGGATA
>Ga0209671_1004030_pt1 | contig 14387 bp, 16 predicted proteins | sample WorMetHERISLAND2_2_FD_187401 | JGI IMG/M metagenome (GOLD analysis project Ga0209671, IMG submission 187401) | Marine gutless worms symbiont microbial communities from Max Planck institute for Marine Microbiology, Germany - Olavius geniculatus... | ecosystem: Host-associated > Annelida >... | reverse complement strand
GTTGTAATCGGCTTGGCTACTGTAAGATAAAATCTGAAGCGCAATATCTTTGTAACTGATCACCAGTAGGAAAACAGTATTTTAGCAATAAAACAGCAAATATAAATGTACAAAACATTAGTTTATACACTTGTTAACGGCAACATTTAAAAACTTGCACATCGAAAACAGCAAAAATTACAAAAAGCGATAGTGCCTGCATCACACTGAATGTGTGTCAGTGTGCTGCTAAATAATATCACCTTTTGTAATTTTTGCTGTTTTCGATGTGCAAGTCCTTAAATGTTGCCGTTAACAAGTGTATAAACTAATGTTTTGTACATTTATATAAGCAATGACAGTTTTTCCCACGTGGGGCAAAATTACTTTCCTTTCACATATGGCGGCAACAGTTTTTTCAATGTGGGAGGCGGTGACCTGGCGTCACTCTTCAACGTGGGGCTAGGCCACTCGGCCTTTGGTTATTATAAAACCTTGAACAGGTCTCTCATCACGGAACCACTCTCTATTATTCTGGCGGTTATCTAGATGACTCTCTCTGACACTAGACATTCTTCCAAAGTAGAGCTTTGCTCTATATGGCGGAAATATTATGAAGTCTGAATGCTGTCGCATTATTTCTGGCGGTGATAATACGATTGTATGACATCTTGGGTCGTATTACGTCACTCTGGGGACGGACACCTTGGATCCTTTCTTTGAAGTGGCGCCGCTGACCGTGACGGCGGCGACGCTAGCTATTGGCTTAAACACCTGAGCACGCCGATGCGTGAAGGCGGGTCTTAAGTAGTAAATGTACTGAGTATACATTTGCTACCTACGTCACTACTACGTGGATCGATGGCGACTTTCCTTATTCGATGTGGAGTCATTTCGATAACCTGGGTCCACGTTGTCATTTCGATAACCTGGGTCCACGTACAACGAACCTAGCGGAGGGCTGGCATAACGGACTGAACACCAGCCTGGGGGTGGCGCATCCATCTCTCAGGGTTTTTCTCGACTGGTTACAGCGCTACCAATTCGAGATTCAGTGTCGCGTGCTGCAACTACTAGCAGGGCGTCCTGCCAAGGAACGTCGAGCTGCGTACGTAAAAATGGACAACGACATAGCTGCAGCTAAACTGCGTTACAGCACTAACATCGGACATGTATTCTGCTACGTATTTCCGCATCACTCGTACAGCGAAAGCTTTTACGCTACGTCTGTCCAGTACTTGGATCATATGAGTTATCTTGTACTTGGTGTGTAGTGGACTTGACAAGAACGTTATTGTGGCCGATTAAGCTATGCTTTTATTGCATACAGTCTAAATTTTTAATTAATTTTTTCGACTTTTGCAAACATTTTACATGTGCCTTGTAGCTTGTATATAGACCTACGTGCGATTTTTGCATATGTAGCTGCAGTTGAGCTTGTATATACGAGACGCAATTATATTACTGCCAATTAATTCGAGTTTATAATAGGTCTTCTTCCATTACTTTTATTGCATCATAGACAATAGGCTTGCTCATAGGTCTGATATTCGATTCCGATATCGATTTAATAGTCGCCTCACTAGACCGGAGCTAGCTGACTGCTGACGTGATTGGCCAGCTAATCTCCGCCCACTGAGACTCTCAGAGCCCTCCCCCAACACCCCTAGCACCCAAGGTGTCCGTCTCCAAGAATGAATAGAAAAGACCCAAAGTGTCCGACTACCGATAATACAAGACAACGTTCATCAGAAAATAACTAAGGACTGGCGGCAGTATTGCCGGGGTGGTAGCAAGACGATTCGGTAACGACGATTCAAACAATGGTCATTCCAACATGAGTTTTACCTGTGTTCCAAGCGGCAATATGACAGAAGTCATTCCGTCCCTGTCGACGGCAACAATGGAGACTACTTCTACTCTACATGGCGGTAATCGGCTTAAAGGTTTTACTTCACTGGTGGCATCTCACAAGCTACCATCGGTGAGTCGATCTGTCGTGGCGTTGTTGATAGTGCTTCAGTCTATCGGGCACGGCGATGTCAACAATAGACCGACGATTAATAAGCAATTAACTCGGCGCCGTCGGCAGCGATCAAGCATCGGACGTCGCTGTAGCTTGGCGGAAAAAAATGTTAATAGTCCTGACAATTTTAGCAGCAGTTCTTGGTAATTAGTCCATAAAAAATTCGTGCATTAAATGCCAGTTCCGCAGAAAAAAATGTTAGAAAAATTTTCTACCTATCTACGTAATAATAAAGGCAAAAAGAAAAGTATCAACTATGAAACGATATTAGACTTTTGGGTAATAGTAAGACCTAAAATTTAATAAAGTAATAATACAGGGGTTTAGCGGCATCTTATTTTATGGTAGTTACATCTTTTTAACGTGACCCACTTCTGTCAGAGGAGTTATTTATTTTATAAGGCCAGATGGTATTTTTATATTTATCGGCGGAGTTACTAAAACTATTATAGTTACCTAAGCTAAGGTGGGATTAATGGTATTGGCAGTATAAACGATTTTTATTTTTACCGGGTAAGTTTCCTATGCTAAAAGAAAACCGATAGTATATATTCTTTTCTAAAAGAAGTAAGTGGCTTTGAAAAAAACTGGTTGGTTGTGGTGAAATGAAGTCCGGATTACGACTCGGAATTGGTCGGCGGTCTTTGGTTCATCACATCCATTTGAAAGTCTGCATATCTGCTTGGCAATCTTCTATTTCGCTGATGACGGCTTTTTATTGCTGCCCAATCAACGCTATAGCCCTCTTCCCGCTGTCTTCCTGACTTCGTACTAGCCGGGACAAATTCACCAACTAGTGGGTTCAACACAAGGCTCGGCCTTACCATGTTCTCTACTACACTGCGGTCGATATCGGCGGCTTTGTCTTCTATGGAATAGCTAGGGTCGTCACGTCCCGGTGGTGACTGGCCGTATGACATGATATTCCCAGAGTTATCATTACCGTACGCGGAGTGTATATGGGCGGTAACCGTTATCGACGAATTACAGCCTTTTTGACTTCGCTGCCTTACCACATGTGGATGGGCCCTGTTACGTTTCCAAGAGCTACCGGCGACATTTCGACCTTCTATCTCCTTCTTTCCTGCTGGAGTCGCATGCACTACCGTGGGGTCAGGCAGAGGCGTTTCAGCTATCTCCACATTCTCTCTTTCACTTACGACCGCGGCGGGCGTTGTCACATGATTAATCGCCGGCGCGTCTGTTATCATCTTTCCTCTTTCCGAGGCGGCGATCGTCGTCGTAGGACCGGACGTCGGCGTCTCTATCTGGAACTCTCTTTCTTCTAATACGTTTGCTGGTTTTTTGTTAGTCAAAGGTATTTTTACCACGGTAGATATCTTATCTATCGGCAACGTATCCACTTCCTTCACCGGGGTGAGGTGAAGCATACTGCATACTGCTGTCACCCATTTTACTACTTAAACTCTCCACAGCTCTATGGCTGTTGGATAACATTGGACTCCTCTCTTCTACCTCTGATGTCGGTAACGTGGGGTTAGGTATAGATTTACCTAAGCCTTTTTGTTTTCCGGCATCCGTACGTCGTCGATTTACAGATCGCGGCGTTGGGTGTTGTTCGGCAGACGGTGACATCATAGGGCCTATTAGGATATCTGGCAGTGTAGGACTTGTAGCCGTTAAGTCTGCAGTCCTATTGTCGTCGTTCATTACGGCGGTAAGCCAAGAACGAGGCGGCGTGCCAAGATATGCTTTCAGTTTGTCTACATGCACCGTCTTTGCCGTAGTTTTCGCGGTACGCTAAATTTTACCGGTAACAGAGGATGATGTCGCGATAACAAGGTAAGGTCCCTCGAATTGACGGCACCACTTTATCTGCTTTTCTTTTAGCTTTCGCGGATTGAAGTAAAGGACCCATTGTCCTACCTCAAATTTCTTAGGTCTAAGACCTAAATCATAATACCGTTTGTTCTTCTCCGCACTGCGCTGCATATGCTGGCAAACTTCGGTATAGGCGGTAACCAATCTCTCTCGCATTTGTTCTGCAAAACGGTCGTAGTTCCCGTCACTCTCTTCCTCCGGTGATCCATACACAAGGTCTGGCGGTGCTCTGGTTTTACGTCATAGCACCGAGAAATTTGGCGAATAGCCGGTCGTATCGTGGCGGGTTGCGCGTAAAGCAGCCACGACATATGGCAACCGAATGTCCCAGTCACGCTAATTCTCTGCGACGGTCTTTGCTAAGACACTATTCATGGTGCGGTGAAACCGTTCTACCTGGTTGGTAGAAAGCTTATATGGCGTGGTCTTGAGCTTCTCTATTCCAAATAAGCGGCAGACGTCTGCCATTATCCGGCCATCTACTTCTTAAGATAAGAAGTGGGGCGCCGAAACGGGTAAAGATTTGCTCGACCAAAACCTTAGCTATAGTTTCCGCTCCTTTGTTTCTTAACGGAAATGCTTTGGCCCACTTGGTCCATCTATCAAGACATGTCAGTATCCAGCTGTTTAAGCGGTTCGACTTATGATGCGGACCGGTCAGATCAATGTACCATCTCTCATACGGAGCACCGGGGAGTACAAGCTGCAAAGCGGTACACTCTGGACATTGCTGACAAAACCGTTTCGTATCTGCCTTCCAAGTTGACCAGTAAAATCTTCGGCGGACCTAATCCATTGTCTTCTGAATACCGAAATGCTCTGCTACCGCTCCGGCATGGCATTGGTGTAGAGCTTTTTCTACTTGCAAGCGCGGTAACAGTAACTGCATAAAATCCGGTTCTCCGGCGCGCGGACTTTTCTTCCAGCGGTAGACCAGTTCGTCATATATCTTCAGATCTTTCCATCTAGTTACCATCTTATTTGTCAGCTCGGTGTGAGTCTGCAGTTTTTCCCTACTCGGCGGTCTTCTATCTGCTATTCGCATAGCTATCACATCTCCCAATTCTGAATCATCCTTTTGCTGGCGGTGCAAGGACTCTCCTACCAAAGCGGTAAAACCGTCTCCGCTTTCCTGAATTACTTTCACTTTCCTTGGCGATAAATCATTTTCTTCTCGGTCACACTCGTCTTTTTTTCAACGGTTGTCAACGTGGAGCTTAGCGGAGCATTTCCACCATTTATCTGACGGACGTCTTCGTCATCTCGTCTATCTGGTTTCCGGCTTAATGCGTTCGCATTACCATGCCGTTTCTCAAACGGTGTGCGATCTCGAAATCGTATTGCTCAATAAGGGTAAGCCACCTAGCGAGTTGCGGCATTGGTTCTCGTGTGCGGCGGAGCCAAGAAAGGGCAGCGTGGTCGGTACGGATGATAATATGACGGCCAGGTAAATATTGCCGAAATTGTTTAAGACCGTAGACCACTGCTAAAAGCTTTTTCCGCGTTGTCTCATACTTCCTGTCGGCAACTGACATTGTTCTCGAGGCATAGGCAATAACCCTGTCTACTCCGGACTGCAGTTGGGATAGGACGGCACCCACTCCAGTGTCGGAAGCGTCAATGTCCATCGTTCTTTAATAAAACTAAAATTGGTCCTGACATCAAGCGGTGTTTTAACTCGTCAAAGGCCTGCTGGCATTGCTGCGTTCAGCAGAAAGCGACTCCTTTCTTCATGAGGTCGTAAAGAGGTGCGGCGATAACAGAAAAGTCTTTTACGAATCGGCGGTAATATCCACTTAATCCCATAAAAGCTCGTACCTCCGTGACGTTTCGGCAAGGCGGCCAGTCGCGGATGGCGCAGACCTTTTCATTCTGCATCGCTATTTTCTGTTCGGAAACCACGTGTCCGAGAAACTGGACACCTTGTTGAAAGAGTGAACACTTTGACGGTTTTAACTTTGGCTTCGTCCGAAGACGATCACGTCATCCAGATATATTAAGCAAGTAATGTACGAAAGTCCGCACAAAACAAAGTCCATTAGTCGTTGAAATACGCTCGGAGCACAAGTCAGTCCGAATGGCATGACGGTAAACCGGTAACAGCCGCTCATGTGACGAAGGCGGACTTGTAGGGGTCGTCCTCAGCGATTGGTATATTGTAGTATCCAGATCATAAGTCAAGCGTGCTGTACCACGAAGATCCGGATAGGGCATTAAGGCAGTTGTCAATTAACAGTAAAGGGTAACTATCGTGTCTGGTTACCGAGTTTAGCCGGCGATAATCGATGCAAAACCGCAAAGTTTCATCCTTCTTCCTCATTAATACTACGTTGGAAGCCTAAGGACTAGCAACGGGTTCTACGATCCCGTGTTTTCGCATTTCCTCGACTTCCTTATTTATCCATTCAAGATGCTGGAAAGGATGACGGCAGAGCGGTTGGCGAATAAGACGGTGGTCACCAGTATCTGTATGGTACTCCATTAAGTCGGTCCGGCCGATATCATGGTTTCCCGTAGAGATAATTTCGCGGTATTTTACCAATAAGCTGCATGCTTTCTGTCGCTGGTCTTTCGTAAGATCCGGCGGTAACCCTTCGATTATTTTCGTTAACGCTTCTGCTTCTGGCGATGTAGTCACCTACAGGTTCTTCTTCTACTTTATCCAGTTCTCTAACTTCCTCAACGTCGTGTACCTCTCCGAGCTCCGTTTCTTGCGGTATCAGCTGACTCTTCTTCTTAGTATTAACCATCAGTCATACCTGGCTTAAATGCTACGTATACACAAGTTGTGAATAAGCCGCATAGTCAATCGATTGAGAACGTTGCAGGCTAGTACAATATAATAAAAATATTAACTCACCAAAAACGAGGGAGTCGGATGTTTTACAAGGTTTTGTGGTCTGACAATTCCACCTTTTGGGTTCTAGAACAGGATATTTCTTCTGTGGCTGTTGATGGCTATTGGTTGGAAAAACACAACAAAGCTAAGGACAAGAAAAACAAACGTCAGAGAATGCGACGATAACGCGCTATGAACTACTGCACACTTTATTATTATGTTTTTAACATTTTATTTAAAATTGCACGTGCATAATTTTCGGACTAAAATTATCTCTTTTTTTATTTTGTGTAGATTCAGATGCGTATTCACATGCTCGACGATGATAGACATCTTAGGATGATTACTTTATGTCGGCTACACTGATACTGCAGACAGAATGAGCTGACAATATTTACTGACGTTTCATACATCTACTTGACGAAAGAGGAAGACAAATAAGACTGAGTTTGAACTACTATTATTGTGATCTTGCACAACATAGTGTTTTATGCTGTTAAATACGACGTATTGCATTTTTATCACATCATCATTCAATGCTGTTGTTGTTATGTCACCGCTATAAACGGCGATGCTATCAATTTATTGACTTTGTACTTTACGGACCACACAAGTAAAGTGTGACTATTCGATAACACTGAGAGAAAGAAATGTTATACGATTTTGAAAACGACTTAATATTAACGTGAAAGTTACGTTAGTTCTACATTAACGAGATTTGAGAACATGCTATCGTTACTAAATATTTTTGGATGACTTTGGGGATTTGATTTTCTGCGCATATAATAAATCGTTATTAATCACAAAGTCATTTTGGCTGACGATTCGTATTCTGATTACTTGTCTCGGAGAATGTTTGCATATTTATCATCGTAGCTTGATCTTGTCCGAATGTTTTATTGACATTTATAGTAGCGAGTAGTGCTTGTTGTTGTTTACTATGGTTTGAATTGTTATTGTTTTTGATTTAGCGAGAGTTAAAGCTTTACGATCATTATTTCGCTAAAACATCTGTGATTTCTTATGCGCTATTTTATCACTATTGTTATTAGTAGTCGTTATAATCTAATGTAACTTCTTGTTGAACACTTTAACTTTGTTTTTGAGCTCTCTGGCTTGTCTAGTTACGCGTTTACGTGGTTCGATGTGTTCACCCTGGCTCGCCAACGGAGATGACTCACAGCACGTGAACGACGCGCGCGTCATCAGCTCTATTCGCCTACTTCTTACTAGCATCGTCACGTGCTGCTTTGACATTACGTTCACAATATCTCCGTCGTCGAGGCCAGATTTATGGATGCTTTCTGCATCATATATTTTCCCTTGTAAACGAAACTATACTGTATACTATGTTATCGTTAAACATTATTTCTGTTCTGTCTTTTTCTATCTTATGAACGTTTTAAATATCTAACCCAAGGCATCATGAGTAGTAGTAGTATTATTTTTTGTTAGAGTGACGTCATTATTTAATAGTATTTATGGACTACATTTTCAGTAGAATATATTACACTATTTTTTGTCGTGGATTACTTGCGTCCACACCAGTTAATTTTCGCAGACGAAAATTTTTTACAGCGGAAACAAATGGAGGACAGCTAATTTAATGCATAGCTAATTGGTAACTGGTTTTACAGAGAAAGTTTCTCGAAGGTCATTTAGTGTTATAGATTTTGTATAACGAGGCATTTTAACTAGCAAGATGCCAGCTACTGTCTGAGCTTTGCTAAGCTTATTTCTGGCCTATGCTCCTGGAGAAGAAATTGAATATTAAGCAGCAATACGCTGAGGTTAAGACGGCAACATCGCAGCTTCCATAAAGACAATCTGTCAGCCCTGTGTTTGTTGGAAAATGGAGCTTAAAAATATGTTTACATCCTTAGGGGCTACAGCCTGTAGCCAGGAATTAGCACCGTAGGCTCAGGAAATCCACATCTCTTTAACGTCACTCCTAGAACTTCTAAGCTGACGGTCAGTTGAAAGACATTCGCTTCTGTCTGAGTTTTGTCGGATTGTTCAGAATATTGTGCTGTAATTAAGTAAAAGAAAATTTAACACATATCTGTTAATAACCTAGAAACCTTTCTTAGATTTAAATACTTTAATCAAAATACCGAAAACATCATAGCAAGTACAACGGCCATGGGTAAAATGTTTTCGTGTGCGTGCAGGTGTCTTTGGCCAAACCTATACATCTTAAAATCTACGGGCCGAGCTCTAGCTATTCGCCTATTATATACGAAAACATAAAAATAAAAATAAAATAAAATAACTACAAAGTTTAAGATAAATGTCTGTGTGTTCGTTGCAGCATACGACCAAACTCCAGCTCCGTCGTCGTTTCCTCTGCTGGTCTTCATCGTCGGTGTACTCGCCAGGCTTCGGGAATCAGCCGCAGACAGAACGTCGAAGACTGGTGGTCTTTCGTCGAACGAGGATGCGGGTAGAGTCGGGCGCCAAAGCTCCAGTTCCGTAGGCGTATCTGCGCCGGACATCTGTGGTTGTTGGTAAGAAACCTGAAACAGCTGAGAATGTCCTTTGGATCAAGAGACTTTACGGTCCTTCGTACTGCCTAACCCACTTTATCTGTCAACCTCGCAGTTTTCGTGAGTTGAAATACCTTACCCATTGGCCAACCTTGAATGTCTTCGGCTTCAAACTTAATTCACAATATTTTTTGTTGCGTTCGGCGCTTCGCTGCAAAATACTTCGAACCTCAGCGAAAGCTGCAACGGACATTTTTCTCATATTTTCGACGAAAGTGTCGTAATCTTCGGGTGGTTCGTTCATTCGGACTTCCGAATACGATATCAATCGGGGCACGAACTTGCTTTTGAATACGAGGTGATTCGGGGTGTAGCCGATTGCTTTGTCTGGTGCTTTGGTATGCTGCTATGGCAAACGGCAGACGAACGTCCCAGTCTTTCTGGGGCTCAGAGTCGGTTTTGGCAAAAACGCTATTCAAAGTTCGGTGGAATCTTTCGACTTAAATTGTCGAAGGCTTATACGGAGTCGTCCGAAGCTTCTCAATGCCGCAGAGCCTGCAGACTTCGTTTATGTTGCGTCCATCTACTTTTTTTCCCTGGTCATTTAAAATTGATAACAGCGTTCCTAAGCAAGTGAACACCTGTTCGACTAATATCTTGGCCACCGTTTTGGTCTCCTTGCTTCGGAGCGGAAATGCTTCGGACCACTTTGTGTACGAATCCAGACATGGCAGAATCCAGATATGCCCTCTGTCTCTCTTCGGGTGGGGCCCTGTTATATCGATATACCATTGTTCGTACGGCGCGCCTGCAAATACAGGCTTCAGCGCCCCTGCTTCGTCAGTTTTCCTCGGTGGTATTCGGTGCATTCCGGACATCTTTAACAAAAACGCTCAGCAACTTTTTTCTACCCGTACCAATAAAACCTTCGTTTTACTTGGTCCAACGTCTTTTGGGTCTCGAAGTGTCCACCCATTGTTCCAGCGTGGCACAATTGCAGTGCATCGTCAACTTTGCTTTGTGGTAGCAGCAGCTGCGGGATGTTAAATTATCTGTTCTTCGGACTGTTTCTGTTACAAAACACAAGTTCATTATACACTTTCAACTTGTCTTATTTTTTATCATTTTTTTCTTTAACTCGGTTTCGGTCTAAAGGTCTTCGTTGTTAGGTGCTTCGTCCGCAGCCAAACGAAATTTCGCCGTGGCTGCGAGCTCGGTATCATTTTGCTGTAGCTGATCGATGTTCTCCCTTACCAAAACGGCAGCATCTTTCTGCTGCATCACAACACGTAGGTCTGCTTCGGGCGCTTCGTCTGCTTTATTATCTTTGGTGTCCTCAGTGAATTCGTCTGCTTCGGGTGGTTTACGACTTAAGCCGTCGGCATTTCCGTGTCTGGCTCTATCCCGGTGTATGACTTCATAGTGAAACTGCTCTATGAATGTTAACCATTTGGCCAGCTGCGGCATAGGTTCAAGTGTTTGTCGTAATTACGAAAGCGCAGCGTGATTTATCCTGATCACGAAATGACGTCCCAGCAAGTACTGACGATATTGCTTAAGGCCAAAAACCACGGCCAGCTATTCCTTACGTGTCGTTTCGTAATTGCTTTCGGCTTTCGATAACGTCCTTGAAACATAGGCGATAACCCTCTCTTCGGATTGCGATACACGAGGCTTTCGGTCTGGCTTCGAAGCGGATACTTCGGCAAGTGCTTTGGTTTATCTTTGATACAGCACAGCACCCAGGACAAAGTCTGAAGCGTCTGTATTTAAAACGAAGCATCCTTCGTTCTTCGGTAACGCGAGTATAGGCCCTGTGATCAGCTTTTTTTTTAAATCATCGAACGCATCTTGGCATCGTCTGGTCCATATAAACTCCACATTTTTCATCATCAATTCGTATAGCGGCAAAGCGATTATAAAAATTTTTTTGACGAAACGTGTATAATATCCGCTGAGTTTCATAAACGCTAGGACTTCGGTGATGTTTTGGCACAAAAGCCAATCACGAATAGCAGCAATCTTGTCCTCTTGCATAGCAATGCCTGCGTCAGATACGACGTTGCCAAGAAATTTTACAGCTCTCTGAAAAAGCGAACACTTAAAAGGTTGTAGCTTTAGCTTGGCCCTCTGTAGACGTCCGAAAACTTTTTCCAGTCTATCCATCGTTTCGTCAAAGCTTTGTCCGAAAACAATCACATCATTCGTGCAAACCAGGCACGACTTGTATAACAATTCCGGCAACACTATGTCCATCAAACGTTAAAGCACACTGAAAGCACAAGTTAAAACAAAGGGCATCACATTGAAACGCAAACATCCGCTTTGTGTGACGAAGGTGGTTTTATTCTTGTTTTTTTGGCAATGGGGATATTATAGTATCCAGAGCGAAAATCCAGCGTGTCATACCATGACGATCCAGTCAGGGGATACGGACAGTTGTCAATCGGCGGAATGGATACGTATCCTGCTTCGTCGCGGCGTTGAGTCTTCGGTAGTCGACACAAAACCGAAGCGATCCGTCTTTCTTATTTACTAGAACGATATTAGAAACCCATGGCAAAGCAGCTGGTTTGACTATACCATGGAGGACGACTTAGTTGACTTTTTTATCGATCTAGTGAAGTGTCGAGACGGATGACGCCGAAGAGCCTGCCAAATCGGCCTGTGTTCGCCAGTATCAATTCGGTGCTCTACCAAATTCGTCCGTCCAATATCGTGTTTTTTTGTCGAGATAATACTTCGGTAACGAAACAGCAAAGCTTTCACCCGCTTTCGCTGTTCATTCGTCAGGTCTTCGGGTAACTTCGTCATCAGCTTGGCAATGGCCTCCTTCTCTTCGTTTGTGAGGTCTTTAGGCTGCACCGAAACGAGTGCTTCGGTCGGTACTTCGTCCATTATTTGAACGGTATGTAGTTTTCTAAGCTTTGTCCCCTTTGCTAGAATCTGACTCTTTTTTCGGCATTAAGGACCGGTACATTAATACCACAGAACTTGGCAGAAATAAGGTTTCGGGCACTGTAAACGTGTACTAAGTTTGGTACTGCTTCGGCATTTACCAGTACCGCGAACGGCTTGCTTCGTATGCCTTCGTGCATGACTCGGACATCCACATTCGTTTACTGTGCAGGGAAAAGCAAAATGTCTTCGCCCACATACACTCGACGAACGCTGTGTGTGCCGTCTTCGTGCCGAAGGCCAATCCATCCTCCGTCGCTGAACTTGATACGGTGGTTACCGTAGTCCCATACAAAATGCTCTTGCTTCCGCAACCAGTCCACCCCAATAAGTCATATCCGGTGTGATGAGAATTTCGGACTCGATATTTCGGTTGCCAACCCGAAACGTCACGTACGTAACATTTTTCTATTAGCATGTTTTCGTTGTTCGTTAACTTGACTGACTTCGTCGGGTGTTCGTACATCGTCCATCGATACTTTGTCGCAAGATCCAATCCAGCAATGGTAATGTCACTTCCAGTATCGACCAGAGCGTTGATTCGGTATTTTTGGTACTTTACCTCGATGCACGTATTAACTTGCTTGTTGCGTACGGGACGAACGTTTATAGGCTTTTGTGCAGTGTACGAAGGCGACTGCATTCGGCCTTAGTTTGCTTCGGATGTTGGCGAAGAACAGTTTTTGGCAAAGAGTCTAATCCCACCATAGCGTCAGCAAGTATGTCGATACGGTGATGCTTCGGTCCGGGACGAAGTATGTGCTTCGTTCGCTGACCTAGCAGCGTATGGCTTCTGCGGTTGAGTCCTCAACTCAGCCATTTTCTTTCGTATTACGTTTGCCTTTTTCTTCGCATTTTGCATTTTTTTGATACTCACATTTGTCGGATTTCGTAGTGCTTTATCTGGCTGTTCGTCAGCCATTTCACACGACTTCGGTATTCGGCTTTTTAATTCCTAAATTTTTTTCGTCTTTTCCTCTAATTCTTTTAGCAACATGTCGTTTCAGCGTTTTGTCGCTGATGCGGTTATCGTATTGGACTTCGTTACTTTTCTCATTTTTCGGCTTTTCTTGTACGGTTTTCAAACTTTCAAGCTTTAGCCTTTCGCTGTCCTTGGTCCACACTTCAAGCTGTAAGGCTATTTGCAGTGCTGAGTCCAAGTCCTTCAGATGTTTTTCGCGAACTTTCAACACAAAGTTTAAATTTGCCAGAGCAGCCAGAAAATAATCCGTCGATATCATCTTTCTGCTTCGGTACTTCGTATCCGGAAAAGCTAACGCAGCTTGTCTTCGTATGTCTGAATGCAAATTCTGCAAAGTCTCACCATTCTGTCTTTGTCGGCTCCGTATTTCAATACAATGCTTGTCGGCGAAAGTTTTTCCTTCAAAGCGCATCACAAACTGAACGGTAGTTCAAGCCCTGTGTTAACGGCGACTTCTCTTTCTTATGAAAAAGCCAAAATTTCGACCCCCACAGAATCAAAACCCCTGACCCGATTGCGATAAAATTTGGCAACTTTAATTACGTCGGCAATGGGACCCGACATGCAAAATTTTATGCAAATCCCTCTAAGGGGGGCTTCCCCGCAAATGGGTGAAATATACGCAAAAACTCAACTACAGGTCAGACCCTTTGGTGGATTTTTGCGTGCGATGGCTCAAACGACGCGGTCTCGCGCAAGAATGTGCCTTTTGGGAAGTAAAAAATTTGAAATTAAGATTTAACGTATTTATTCGCAAAAATCTAAAAAATTACAATGGCGCCTATGGGGAAAATTAAGCAATTCTTTAAACGGTCATAACTTTGGCTGTGTAAAAGATAGAGTCGTAATTTTTGGTTCTATGGTATGGTTTTCGGAAATGACAAATCTAACAGTGTTATTTAATTTTACCCCGGAGCTTTCCTGGTTGCCACGGCAACAAAATTTGGGACAAAATGGGCTATAACTCGGCTTGCGTAAAGATTTTTGGGACATTTTTTCGCCTGTAGGAGGGTTTTCGTAAATAGGCCATCGAATGCTGCCAATTGCATTTTTCCCCAACCGACCCAAGTTGCCATGACAACGAAATTTGGGACAAAATGGGCTATAACTTGGCTTGCGTAAGAAATTTTTGCGCCTATAGCGGGGTTTTCGGGGATGTGCCATCGAATGCCGACCGACCCCCGTTGCCATGGCAACGAAATTTGGGACAAAATTTGCTATAATTCGGCTTGCGTAAAAGATTTCTGCTAGATTTTTGCGCCTAGGCCTATAAGG
>Ga0209671_1004028_pt1 | contig 14388 bp, 10 predicted proteins | sample WorMetHERISLAND2_2_FD_187401 | JGI IMG/M metagenome (GOLD analysis project Ga0209671, IMG submission 187401) | Marine gutless worms symbiont microbial communities from Max Planck institute for Marine Microbiology, Germany - Olavius geniculatus... | ecosystem: Host-associated > Annelida >... | reverse complement strand
GCGTCTGATCCGATCAGCAAAGTTACTGTACGCCGGGCCCTGTTAATACTGCGATGGGTGACTGCCTGTGGGCAGGTAAACCATCTCGGGATGTAACCAACCGCCTAGGTCAACTCAGCCTTCCATCCCTCCGGGGTAGGTAAATCGAGCACCGGCCTATCTGGCTGGGGTTAAGGCGGGGCGCGTTCACCTCTGTCGGGTGGCAGGTAACACTGTGTGATCCCATATGACAAGTGACGCTCCGTAGCTCTGAGATGGGTTCGCTCATTAAGAGCTATATTCGGACCTTCAACCTTTAACCTTTATGTACACGGTGTTCCATACAAGCAACTACTTCTATTATTAGTCAGCCCGGAACGGTGATTCACGGCGGGCTTATGTTTTACCGCACGTTTTTTTAAAATTTTGCCACGCTATCTCCTAGTTCCGTCGGCCGATCGCCGTAAAATTTTGCCACGTGATCAAAATCAAACCAAATTTTTAATAATCGGGCCTAAAAATTAGGACATTTTCCCAAAAATAGGGCCAAAACATGCAAAATTTGTCGCCATTTAGAACAACTTTGAACTTCGACGGCCAATATCTCCGTAACGGGTGAAGATATTCAAAATCGGACCAGTACTTAAACTTGATTGACCGCGATTTCTGCCGCGTTCGGCGAAAAAAATACGTTAAACTTTGGTCTACTAAATATGCAGATCTAAGGACAAAATCATACCGACACAAATTATCTCTATCGGAAGACCGTATTATGATGACCGTCCCAAAATTTTTACAAGCTTTATAGGGTGTTTACACGATACAGCAAACGTCCATCAAACTTCCAGCACACGTCCAGCATTAGCACGTGTATTTTGAATACATTTGCTGGAAGTTTGCTAGACGTTTGCTGGATTGTGTAAACACCCCATACATACACCTCACCGGTGTCCCCCATTTATTTTTGTACAAAAAGGCGGTCAAAAATTGGCTTAAAATTTAGCGACTGTGCGCATTATAACTTTTGGTGTAGTGAGAATAGCATCAATAAACTTTGCACCGCCAAAAATTTGGGAAAGGGCAAATAACGTCTAATAGTCGATGAGATTTCGGTCAACTTTAAATTTGACCGTAAATATCTCTGGAACGAATGAAGGGGTCGACAAATGGTAAATGTCGTCAATCAACTACTATTCTATTGGTTTGCTAACAACGACGGTTAAGGAGCGAATGTTGACCCACCAGTGTCAACACAGCGCGTTCTGCTACATTCAAACACTAGCCCTTGTCACGTAAACATTTTCTTTGTGAACATTTTTGTTGAAAACCAAAGTGGCCATCAGCATGCAATAAAATAATAAAGCGTACGAAAGACTTTTTGAATTTAAGAGAACGAAACTTAAAAATGTACGTTTTATGCTAAAAATTGTATAGGCTTACTGCTGAAATTTGCGTTTAATGCTGAAAATTACATACGCAAGTTGTCTTGGTCTATCTTTAAGCATTTCGTCGCAATTCACTTTTGAAATTTGCGCTGCAGCCAAAAGTTGCGAAAAAAGTCACTAAAAATCCCTTTTTGCGGGTTCAATGTCGTTCAAGGTCATCGATGTTGATAAATTTAAAAAGCCCGTGACCAGTGATAATGACTATGATAAACAACATGTCTGTGCCTGCAACCGCTTGCACACTAGAAGAGCCAATAGCGGCAAAACAACGTCTTTTTAAGGGGGTACCCCTCTTTGACGCCCTTGTTTGAGGAATACCCCTATACCCAGAAACATAAATTTTCGTCACGATAAACTAGAGTCGTTGGGGCAGCGCACAGTGAAGATTTCGTGATTCTAGCTTGCACCGTTTTGATATAATACCACAGTGTGACGGACGGATGAATGGACAGACGGACAATCGCCCAGGCCATGGCTAAGATGCGCGAAGCATTCTGCTCGCGCGTAAAAACCATCATGCTTATCAACATTTTCGCCGGGATAGTCACTGTGCTCTTCCACTCCTGCAACATTATTGTCGACCAAAGTATACCGGTACTGTACAATATGTACATAAATTTTTACTACGGTCTTCAGTGTATTACGCGAATGTGAATGAGACTACACATAATACATATAGGTCGTATTGAAACGTAGTGTAGCTACTTATTTTGTGGCCGTGATCGACGGTGGGTTCTGCCTCGACGCACTAACGCGAGACGTTATCAGAAGTCACGCTGAGTAACTTATAACACTTCAGGCACGATAGTGAAAAATAAAAAAGCTAAGCGAAATAATAAATACTGCATACTATAAATGCAATGCATTTTCGTTGACTTGGCAGTCTATGTATTTCCCCATACATAAGCATATTGGATGTAAGACTCGGGCAACTAGACAGAAGACATTGACGTTCCTGCTAGAAGCCGACATTTTGAGCACATGCTGCAATAAGAATGATGTGACGTGACACGACGTGTGACTTCTTTGAAAGACAATAACTGCCGGTCATGTTTGTCTCTATGCAGTTAATTATTACAAGAAATTTGAGCTAATGCTCACGAGACGCGCGAAAGCCTATAGTATGCTCATGCTTATCTGCAACTTACTGTTTTCACGAAAGACTGGCCAACATCGGAAAATAGCGACTTTTACGGCGGTACCGTTTTTGATGCTCTCGTGCGCAGGTTTCCTTAAACCTAAAAAATCGAGACTTGAACCGTTGAAATCTACGTTTAATGCTGAAAATTTAATACGCAGCTTGTCCATGTCTATCTCAATTGGTTTGGGCGCAATTCGCTCTTAAAATGTGTCTCGCAGCCCAAAATCGTCTAAAAATCCACAAAAACCCCTAATTTAGTTTTCAAGGTCATCCAAGGTCATTGAATTCGGCAACAATCGAGAGCCAGTGTACGACTTCCTATTAGTGATTAATAGTAACCTAGGCCCTATATCGCACCGTTATTGAGATACAGCGACTAATTGGCTAAAAATTTCAAATTTTTCCCACCACCTCTCATTTAGCACCCTCTTCAGGGTGACCCTCTTCGAATTTACGAAAAAGCTTTAGAGTCTTCCAAGCAGCCGACGGTGATAATTTAGTAATCCTAGCTTGCAACGTTTTTGACTGATCCACCCGTGTGTAAGACAGACCGACGGACAGACAGACGGACAGACAGAATTGCGATGGCTAAGACGAGCTGAAAGTAGTAGCTGCTTTCGCGCGTAAAAATGGTCGCTTAACTATTGCGTTAACGGCTCAGTCTGACACTTTAAACTTTCCAATGTAGTGTAGCAACAGTACTAAAGTGAGATGGGCAAAACTGTGATCACTTACGTCGAGTTCTTAGATTATGTTGCTTGCCAAAAAATATTAGAATCGATCAACGTTTCACGGCTGGCACGTGTAATTTCTGAGCTACGGTGTATATTTGAGGAATAAAAAATTTTGAAGTGTAGCATTATAGTGAAACAAAACCATTATTCTCACCTCCAGGGTTGTCAGAATTCCAGTTATCGCTACCACCATGAGCACCATCATTTCCATAATCATCTTTCTGCCAAACTGAATTTCACAGAATGCAAACATACGTCCATAAGTTTGTCTTTAAAAGAAGTCTTATTTGCATCACTGCATCTATGCTATGTATTAATGTGAACTGTGAAGAAAATACTGTTTGTGGTGCGTTTTATGCTGAAATACCGTTTCTGTTGATGACGGTTACTCTAACTTTTATGGGGTTTCTACACGATCCAGGAAACGTCTAGCAAACTTCCAGCAAATGTATTCAAAATACACGTGCTAATGCTGGACGTTTGCTGGGCGTTTGCTGAACGTTTGCTGGAAGTTTGTTGAAAGTTTGCTAGACGTTTGCTGGATGTTTGCTGCCATATGTTATAATGGACCTGGACGTTTGCTGGATCGTGTAAACACCCCATTGCTGTGAAACAGGTTGCTACTTTGTAGCATGAGACGAAAGTGACAAACAAATTTTACTGGATTTTAAACAGACAGCAAGATTTCACTGACAATCACTGCATGAACCGGGGGCCTGTACAAATGGAAGCCTTGGACAAAAATAATAAATTCAAGATGGCCGCGGCCGCCATTTTGAATTTTATCCATCGTTCACAACTCGTTTACTATTTGCACATATTTTTTTACAAAATTTGGCAAGTGTATTACGTTGGAGGTTCTACATGCACGTACGGCAAAATATTAAATAAAAATAAAATCCAATATGTCGGCAACTGCCATCGTGGATTTTTGCACAAACAGTAATTATTCAGCCGCCGATTGACACAGGTTAATGAAATTTTGCTGTTATGTCGTCGGCTGCTACCAGAAGTAGATCGTGTGACCAAAATCGACAAAAATAATAAATTTACGATGGCGGCGGCCGCCATTTTGAATTCCGTTTATCGCTCATAATTTAGTTGCTATTGCACACACTTGCACGAAATTTCATATGCGAGCTAAGTTTGACGTTCGAAATGTAGTCGTACCATAAAATCGAACAAAAATGAAATTTAACATGGCGACGGCCACCATTTTGTATTTTAACACAAAGCATAACAAATCAGCTGCCGACTGAAAAAGGTTCATAAAATTTTGCAGGAATGTGGTTAGTTGCTACTGGAAATAAATCATGTGACCAGAATCAAGAAAAGTAATAAATTCAAGATGGCGGTGGTCACCTTTTTAAATGTCGTTCATCACTTATAACTGCTTTTTCACCCGTCTGCATGAAATTTGGTATGTAGACTAAATTCGCTGTCCCACATACAGGCTTGCCATTATATTAAACAAATAACAAAATGCAAGATGCTGGAGGTAGTAGTAGTAGTTGTTGCTGTTGTGTACAAAGTAACCGTTCAGTGACCTTTCAAACTTCAATAAAATTGCAAATATTATATATAAAAAAGCTGCAAGCAATTCATTTAATGTTGTATAAGCGCTCACGTAAAACGGCAAAAATCAAAAAGTATAAGTACGAACATTATGCATTAGCTTAGACATTTATATCTGGCTACTGAGAACAAATTAAATGACTAAGCTAATACATTAGTTCGTGCTTATACCTTTTTATTTTTGCCGTTTTACATCAGCGCTTATACAACATTAAATGAATTGCTTGCAGTTTTATATATATAATAATTTAATTAAAGCGGTGTGTCGGTAAGTTAACAACTATCTTTGTAAAACATTCTTACTACAAAAAATTCTACCATTAAAATTCAGGTAAATTATGTAAAGGTAAAGAAAGTGATTAACGTACTCTGTCGGTTCTGGCTCTGAGAAAAGTGGACTAGCATCAAGAGCAGCAATCAAACTGTTGTCATTGCGATCTGTGACACACAGTCAGTGACAACGTTACCACGCATACCGGCTGACAGATACGAAGTAAGTAACTTTTGAATTTTTATAACTTTGTCAAGTACTATATCGTCAAGTTGTGGGGTGTTTACACGATCCAGCAAACATCCAGCATTACATTTGGATGCTTGCTGGAAGTTTGCTGGAAGTTTGCTAAACGTTTGCTGGATCGTGTACTAAACACCCTATTGGTGATCGACAGAGAAAGCAACAGAATGGACCGGTGGATCAGGGAAGTGATACACATTAGAAAAGCACGAAACAAGTCTATAAACCGAGACGAGGGGGTCCTACCAGCTTTCACACATCTATGACCACTTACTGTCCCCGCAGCTACACCTGGCGGACAGTCGTTCCGACGAAGGCAGCAGATCTTGCCGAAACGTCAACAAAACATTAATAAAAGGTTGTAATTTGCGGTAACTTATTAAGTTACGTTTCAACCGATAAGTCTATTCAAGGAGATGAACACCGCTTTATCGAGTGACTTGATGGCTCAGAAAGGACTTTATGTTACGTTTAGGCTATACGCTCAAACACTGATCGACCTGCTTGCGTAAAGAGTTTCTTCCTCTGTGCAGTGTGATCGACTCTAACTCGAGAGACAGAAGTCGAAAAGTCGACTGATCCAGGATTCTTTTATAGCATTTAACAACCCATCTAGGCAGTATCCAGGGAGTAATGACATAAGCAGCTGAGTTGCACGTTTGGTGCTTTTTTACCCTTGAGTGACGACAAAAGCCGGGAGTGTCTACGAGACCTTTCCCGCCGAGACCGAGACGTTTGATATTTTGTCCGAAACAAGAACAAAACCGAGGCCTTACAGCTTCCGAGGCTTTGACCGAGGCCTACGGTGATAACTATTAAACACCACAAGTATAGATGAATGTCACAAATAGTTTTAAGGGAACTCGATGATTTTCTTGTCACCTTTTAAAAACTAAAATAATAGCGATTTCAGCGACGGATGTAGGCATGTTCAGCATGTTCAAACGAACAGAGGCCCCCACAAAAAAGTAACCTACTGGTTAGAAAATGTCGGACAGCAGGGCTAACATTCGTCAGCTGTTACCTATTACAGGTATGTCCAGCGTCTATACCTTGCCATCACTCGATTAACCCAGACGACTGGCCATCAGTTAAGTTCTGTAAGATGCCCAAATTATCTTTTTAAAAACCGTTTATATATCGTTACGCAGAAACAGCAGCAAATATTCTTTTACCTCAGATCTGTTTATCTGACACTCTTGCCATTTTAAAACCCCGTCTCAAATTTCACAAAGTAATCTAAAACCCGAGACGAGATGGGGAGCTAGAACTTCTGAGCCGAGACCGCGGGATGAGACCGAGAGAAAACGTTGGGCCTATAGTACTTTTCAAAACGGTTTCGAGAGCGAGACTTCGAGACCGACACCACATCCCTGGGAGACGCACGGGGCAGCTCACATAACAGATGTGAGATCTGCTGAAAAACTACCTCGACATTATCGACCGTAACTTGGAGTTCTGACTTCCCAGTAATGCAAAAGCAGACGTTAGGGGTGTCGCTGGGTCAACTAATTAAATGACTCACAAGATGGCTGCGTAATGCAAGCCTATGACGAGGGTGTGAGCGTGGAGCCCCCAAGGGGGTAGGCTACAATCAATCAATCAATCAACCAATAATGTCAAGTTTAGGGCGCTGTAAGTGAAATAAAAACACAACAAGGACGCCTAACAGCCAGGACAACGGTAAAAACAGAGTAAGCAAAATGTCACAAATTAAAAGCGACGTTAAAAAGATGTGTCTTGAGATTGTTCTTGAAACAGCCAGCATAGTAGTTTGAGAGAAGGAAAAACGGCAGACTGTTCCACGCACGGGGCGCTGCTACGGCGAACGCCCGATCTCCAAGTGATGAAAGTGTGCGATGTAGGTCTGCCACGGTCCTCGACTCAGCCGACGTGAGTCCAGCTCGGCTGTGTGCAGCTGCGGACGGCTTGATGAGCTCCATCAGGTAAGATGGAACACGTTCATGCAGACAGCGATGAACCATCACGCAGAGCTTGTAATCAAAGTGTTGCTGGATGGGCAGCCAGTGACGACCGCAAAGCAGTGGTGTGATGTGGTTTCGTCTTGATGCGTTCGTGACCAGTCGTGCGGCGGCATTGAGGACGGACTGCAGGCGTTGGAGGTCGCAGGCTGGCAGTCCTGCGAACACGACTTTGCCGTAGTCCAATCGACTGTGTATATACGAGGCTTGTGACGAGTGTGTTGAGAGCGTGAACTGGTAGAGACCGCTTGATACTTCGTATCTGCCTCAATGAACCCGTATCACGACGACAAAACATTGTTGATGTGAGTTCTCATCGTCATGCTGCCGTTTATGTACACGCCAAGGTCTCTCGTTGACTGGACTGGCTGTATCTGGTCTGGATCGAGTTGAACATCACCACTCGGAACGTGATGACGACGACGTGGAGGAGCGCACGAAAGGAAATCTTGTTTTGTCGCCATTCATTTGCAGCCTGTTACTACGCATCGCACGTCGCCGACACAGTCCGACATTCTAGCTTGGAGTAAACAGGCGTACATGGCCGATACCAGCAGCACAACTGCGTATCGTCGGCAAACAAAATGACAGTTAAGACAGGGGCAGAGCTCTTGGTCAAAAAGCCAGGGGAACAAAGCTTTAAAAGTCTTTAAGTTTTTGGATTCGCAACGAAAGCAGCAAGTTTGCCTCATTCAAATTCTAAGTTGATGACACATGTTGACCATTTTTTGGCGTCTGTTTCTGGCGCCGGTTTCTGGCACCAGAAAAGTATGACGGACTGACCAGTTTCTGGTACCAGTCGACTGGTACCAGAAACTGGCGCCAGAAACTGGCCAGTGTGTCATCAATATAAGACTATCATCTTGAAATTAACGCACGAAAACGACTGCGAGTCGAGCTTTAAACCTTCAATCGTAAATACTCGGAAAATTTGCGTCAGTCTCAGTGACAGTCACTGGTAGAAGTAGGGTGTACACAGCGTGGCAACACTCCTGAGAGATGTCGGGTGAAGTGGGAACTGAACAGTCATTTGATGGCTAGTTGTTTTGAAAATCTAATTACCAAAAATTTCTAAAATCCGATAATATTTTTAAAAGCTATATTCAATAATGTCTGGGATAATTTTTGAGACACTATCTTGCTTAGGCCTACACTATTGTTGATATATCTTTATCAAATTTATGTTTCCATTGTTGGGCGTGAGCCGACTTGAGAATCTATTCTACTGAAACTTCAATTTGTTTTTATAAGCTTATTAGAATATTAGGCCTAATGGATGTTAGTTATGATGTAATAAGCTTACAAGCTCGTTGACGCCTGGGTTAACTCACAAGCTCCAGGCAAGCTCCAGGCCTGCATGCAGTTTGGGGTACACACGAGACCCAGGGTACCGTATCGAAAGACGTCCTAGCTGAAACTGCCCTCTGCGACGGGGTCCAAAACCTTTATGAACTGAACTCGAATGCACCTTGGTTACGAGAACATAAGGACTCCCACTGTCTCACTATCTGCGGATGCCCTGGGAATAAAGAAGCCATTGTACGTGGTCGTTTTATGAACTGTGTCAGACAGATACTGCACGAAATCTGAGCTAATGCTCATCAGACGCGCGACAGCCTATAGCAGTTTTTGTTCGCAGGTTGTCTTAGACTATCTCCATCCATTTCGTCGCAATCATCGACGTTGATACCACTTAAAAGCTTATCACCAATGCTTGTTATGACAAGCAACATGTCTGTGTCAATCTGCAACCATTTTCACACTAGACAAGCTAATAACGGCAAAATAACGTCTTTTAAGGGGTGCTCCTCTTTCTCGCCTGTGTTTGAAAGAAATCCGGCCCCTTATTCAATAACATGAATTTTCGTCACGAAATACTAGAGACTTCAAGCTATCAAACCCAACACCTGGGATTGGATCGGTACCTGGACGTGACACCAGGACAGACGCGTACACCAGGACACAATTACGACAGCTAAATACGCGCTATAGCTTGAACTTTTATCTTCGTTTACGAAGTAGTGGCCTTACCGCTCCGTTTTGCATAATGTGTTATGGGCCAGCTTACGTTTGAACTGTTCCGACTGGATTTTACTTTGTGTTTGTTACGGTCACAGCAAATATGAGATTATGCATCAGATTTTTGATGATTGTTAGATGGTTACTTTAATTTTTAGCATAGCATTTTATTCTGAAATATCTGTACTTTTTGTTCATCTTCATCATCGTCATCATTTTTTATTATTTTGACTCTTGTGTCGAAATAAAGTGGTCATAGCTAGTTCAGCTAGCTGTCGCGCGTAAGAAATCTCGACAATGCTAAAAGCAATAGGCTGCTGTTGTTGCTTCCGCCGCCAGCAAAATATGTATCTTTGAAAAAAGACTGCGATTTTTGGCGCTTTTTCATGAATTGCGTGCACCTTACGCTAGAGTAATAAAATTTGCGGCTTTTGCTAGTTTCCCTATAGAGCGTGAAAAAAGCAGCCAATGCGTATTAGTGCTAGCGTGCTAATATCGACTATTGCCACACCTAGAGCTGTCTAATGACGGTTAGTTTGCATTGTAGGCCTATTTGTGAATGATATGGACGACTGCCAGCCACAATGACCGTTCGACACGCACAACTGTGGCGTACGCCGGCCGGACGAGTCGACACGTTCTGAGACATTTAGGCACAGTGTCGTAAGCGGCGCCGGTGTGGTCCGAGCGCTGCAATGCGGGTGGTCGTCTGGACATCAGATTATTAGCATTGCGCGACGACGACTTTGCCGAGCTTTTTTCAAGATGTTTTACAAGCAGGATCAAGATTTCTGCCAACAACATTCGAAATGATGCTAAAGATCATCCTAACGCTGGTTGTCATGGCAGCAGCGTCAGCAGCCGCCGCGGGAGGTAAGAATGCACCAAGCTTTGTTGTCTGTCACTTCATTAAATGTCGCCACCGGTTTGTCTTAATGCATGCGCGCACAGCTGCTGTCACTGTCTTTAGGCTCGTCGGTCTTCCAGCGCCTTTGTTTCGATATAACTGACTCATCAAATCTCTTCTGTATGCTTGTCTGTTCTGCTATTTTCTTCCTATGCTGTTGGGCAAGTAGCCAAGAGGGAGGCATGGATAAAATGTCATCCGGCAAAGGGCAAAAGTAGGTCTAGGTTTATGTTTTGTTAAAAATAAAACAACTTTAGTGTAAGAATGTGTTCATTTTTTCGCTGGGACTAAAACTGGTTCGCTGATGAAAAAATGTTCATCGTGTCAGCAGCACTAAGCAACATAGGGCTGAAGTCAGATGTCTTACGAGCCAGTAACTGAACCATTTCGCAAGCTCTGTGTGCTAGTGCACGGTCCTGCTCGAACATAATGAAAGTCAAACTATTTTCACAGACACGTTAATGCGATCGCTTTGCGCGTTTTGTGGCTTCAAAAATTTGTCATCAGCGACCCAGGTTACGTGCACCATCGGAGCAAGGTAGCAACTGACAGCACCGGTGGAAAAAGGCAAGCTTGTACTCACGACGCATTATTATATTTGATGTCAGCGTTACGTCACGTCTAGCAAAGAATATTTAATCGATAGCCATATTTTGTTGAAATATTTTAAATGATTATTTTTGTTAGCTATTACTGGTAAAAATTTCGTGTAAATTAGTCATCGTTTGAGTGAATTACAAAAAGAAAGAACAATGGTTGTTTTATGAAACATTACGTATGATTATATTTGATGTCAGCGTTACGCCACGTCTAGCAATTATTAGTAAAAATGTTGAAAAATGTTGATGCAGTTATGAATGATAAAAAATTAATATCTGACGTTTTTTTGGACCGCTCTGTATTCTATGCATGCAAATCTGCCGGCAATATAGAGGTCAGTGAGAGGCCACGACGGGGTCATGATCTTTCTGTCCATAGCCGTATAACAGCAATAGCGGACGCAGTATGCAAGGCTGATTCTGGGCTATTCAGCGTGACAAGTGTGCGCAATATGCCTCCGGCGACCTATACGTCATAAGTGGACACGAAATTATTAGAGTTGTACGTTCTTGAATATATTAATACGTACCGATATACCGCGGTATAGTGCGTAATCAGATGTGCAGAATGCAGCCTGTACTGCTTTGTCAAAAGATCGCTATCACCACTGTCTTCATAAACAGTTTCTTGTTTATAAAGCAGTCACTTCCAGTTGAATCTAACTTGATATTAGCATGATATGTTAATGCAGCTATATAGAGAATGCCGTCAAATCTCAACCAGTAAACCGATATCGTGACATATGGAAAATATTCGGCGTCCGTGCATCTCTATAGAGAGTCGCATAGGTCACTGTTTCGACGCTGAATACTAATGCTGTAGTCCGGTTGCGATGTCCGCCTGCCTGGAGGCATAAAAATAAAAATTAAACTGGCGATGCCGGGTGATGGAACTTGATGTATGTTTTATTCGATACAATCCAAAATGCCTGGCCTCTAGAATTCACAGTTGATGGCTTTAGTGAGGCGTCTCAGAATTTTATGATTATTCTTACTCTAACCAACTTTACGGTTTGTCACGAGCTAATGTCGACAGCCAAATGATATTTTGTATTGCCACGTACTCTCAATCTCACGGAGCAGTCAGAATAGAGCCTGTTATTTTTAGCAGGGCTGCACTTGTTGGGAATCAGGGTCCTACGAAATGGCTAATCTCTTCAGAAAGTCCACTAGGGCTTAACCCGTTGATAGGAGTCAATTGCATTTCGGATATGCATATTTGCTTTTATGTTTCATGGTTATGCTTGTATTTCATGGTTATTACGGCGTAGGCCTATATTTGCTCGATAACTGCTTCATTTCTTGGCAGCAAACTTGCGATGTCCCAAAATATGGTAAAAATAGTACTAAGTTGCTCTGATAAATGTAATAGGAAGTCGCACACATGGTCTGTGTTACCACCGTGACGCCAGGTACATGTATGGACCTGGCTATGGCATGCACCCCCAACTGATCAAAAGACTGGCTGGTCGTCTTCACCGCATATACACATTGAAAAAGTTTGTTTCGTTCAATTTCTGCTGTTTGTTTAACTTCTGGCTTTTTTTGTATAAAATGGGGAAAAAATTTAGCTCTGAGTGCCCCTGACTCTTACCAGGGTCTCTGCTAATGGACGGACCCCGCTGGCGCGGGGGCTTAGCCCTCAGACTTCCGTTAAAAAAGCTCGCGTTCCGCACTCGCCATCGTCCGCTTTTTGGCAGAACTTGAAATCAACGACCCTCGGCGACCTTGAACATTGTACATTTGCACAAAAAATAAAACATGATAACAGCACCATAATTATACTGTCTGTAGACTTAACGTATGAAAAAAGGTCTATCAGAATTTCTCAGCTGTGGCTGTACAAGAAATAGAAATCTTCATTGTTTTCGACTGGGCTTTCTCATCGGTACTTTTAGAGAGAGAGAGGAAAATATTTATTTTCGTGTTACATTTTTTACAAATGCAGCACTGATGATTACAAGCAAATTATGCATTTTCGCTCATTCAAAATTTTCATATTTTCACTTATTGCAATGTAACTTTTACTCGTCCGTATAGTTACATGTAGTTAAGCTGTTTATTTTTTTGTATTTTCTTGTATTTTCTTTTGTTTAATTGCTGTCACTGTCTTGAGGAATAAAGTTGTATATATATAGCAACGCAGTTGCTCAGTTAGGCCTATTTTGTTCCAGACCAGCTGCATCATGCAGTGACGATGTCGTGCATGCGGACGGGAAGTTGACAATACAGTATAATTACCCGAATTACCCGAGCAATGATGATGTCAATACTGCTAGTAGTAATAGTAATAGAAGCCTGGGATGCTATATACGTGAACACCATTCATCACATTAGACAGGCCATTAGTATTATACATACATCAATGCCCTCGCTTGTTCCTCCGTCACATTCCCTTGAGTCCGCCTAATATAGATAGCCCTAGATCTAAATGTCCATCATTAGCATGCAAGACTTGATTGCTGAAACTGCAACTATTGAATAAGTAAGTAAGTAAGCAAGCAAGTAAGTAAATCTATTTTCAGCGATTGACGATTCGTTCGCTATTGCCGCAAATGTGTTTTCTGACTTTCTTACATACTTGCTTAATTGGTAATGCCGTTTCAGTAGTCCAGCACCATTTCCAAGTGCTGTAAACTTGTTGCAACATCAACGTGCAACTAAAGTCGTATGACGTCTTGACATGTCAATATGTTGTGGATTTGCTCTATAATAGGTTTCCGATTTCTACTGCGGCGAAAACGACGGCAGTATTGTTTTCAGCGTCGACGCTATTTTTTCTTCGTTAAAATGATAACTCACCATAAACCGGTGCACTTAGTTTGATAAATTTTTGCACGAACATGTATCTCAACATTCTCTAGAAGCTTATTAAATATCAAGGTCATACTCATAGCTCAAGGTCAAGATCACGTGGGATTTTGCGTGTTTTACTGTGCATGATACTGTGGCTACTTGCGGGACCGCGGGCAGTACTTAGCCTTCAGCAAGGCTTGGCAGGCATGTTCTTTTTTCTTGTGGAGAAAGAAATCAACAATTTGAATAAATTCCCCGGGTTCAATAAATTAGTTTGTTGGTGTAACTGCCTTTTGAAGTAACATATCTTATGCAGTTATACGATAGCTTACTTCAACGTCGGAGCGCTGAATTTGCAGAACCACGTGTCACGGTCGAGCTGTAATGTTGCCGTAAGCATTTTGTGGTTCTTAGTTAAGTTGGTATAATTTTCGGTATTTTGGGTTACTTTTGTAATGTGGTGATTTTGTTTTGTATTCCCATGTAATATTATGTCGCGGCGAGTCTGTTTTGGTATCACCTGTTATCACCTGTGTTTCACCTTTGTCGTGTGACTGTGTGACCAATCGTGTGGGCCTAGGCGGGAAAGTTAAGCCGTGGTCAATAGCGGTGCGCATTGAGGGATTCAGTTTTGCTGTTCGTGATTGAAGGAGCGGAGTCTCCGTTCTGAGTATATTTTGGCCAGCACAAGTTTCGT
>Ga0209671_1004024_pt1 | contig 14395 bp, 9 predicted proteins | sample WorMetHERISLAND2_2_FD_187401 | JGI IMG/M metagenome (GOLD analysis project Ga0209671, IMG submission 187401) | Marine gutless worms symbiont microbial communities from Max Planck institute for Marine Microbiology, Germany - Olavius geniculatus... | ecosystem: Host-associated > Annelida >... | reverse complement strand
CTAATCTGTTGTCTGTGCCTCGTGTCCGTACATGTTTTGGCTCTAGAAGTTTTTCTGTAGCTGCCCCTACTATTTGGAACTCTCTTCCTTTTGACATCCGCAATAGCTGTTCATTAGCTTCCTTCCATCATAAACTCAAAACATTTTATTTTTCAACGTCTAGCCATGTTTAGTGGCCCGCCTCACTCCTTACCTGAGCACCTCAGATTTAGTGAGTTTCTCGCTGACACTGTGCGCTTTATAAATTAAATTTACTTACTTACTTACTTACATACCGTGATGGTTTACCTGCCCGCAGGCAGTCACCCATCACAGTACTAACCCGGCCCGGCGTAGAGTAACTTCGTTGATTGGACAAAACGCGTTACTGCTACTCCAAGCCTCCAACCATCATATTTTTCAACACTGTAAACCCACGTTTCAGGACACAAACCAAAGTTTGTAAAGAAATTATCCCATCGAAATGGATGGTCACCCTTACAACACTGCAGTGAGTAGCACAGCCTGCGATCCGAAGAACAAGTCCATATGCCTGTCTATCTACTGTTGTCATCTAACTCACATCTCACGATCATGACCAAGTTCTACAGCACATTAACTATGACATGTGATGAAAAGACCATTTTCCAGAGCATGAAATTCCACCAGTTTAGCTTCCCTACTGTACCTTACAGTGCATTAAGTCAATGCTCATTACCGATAAAACATCTTCCAGTGAATCAGAAAAATTAAACAAATTAACATAAACAAATTAACATAAACAAATTAACACAGTCAAAAACCGACAAAAACGGTATGGGGTGAGCAGCTACAGTGTCGAGTCCCCTAGTGTTGAGTAGAAAGATGCTTCATTCCAGTGACTAGTCAAGGGTAAAGTAATGCAAACCTCAATCTCTAAGAAACAGCGCCATCTGTAAATAGATAAAGTAGAGAGAAAATGCAAGAGAAAAGACGAAACACTGCAATATAAAAATCTCAATGACAAAAATAGATATGAAACTTGGACAGAATGCAATGCATCTGACTGAACAGAGTGTACGTACTGCTTCATTTTACAAGTTGTCTGCAGCTCGACAAGTCGATCTTTCTTTGCTTGCAGATCATCAGAGTCGAGTCTCAGCTGACGTGAGTGATCGCTGCAAACAACAAATGGCAACAGTCACCAGTGCACAAGGATACTCTGCAGCCTAATTCTAAATAGTTTATAAGTCAAACTTTGAAAATCTTAAGAAGACGCACAGTTACTACACGGAGTTGCGATTAGGCTGTGAGCTAAGAATTCGTAAGTCAGGCATTAAAAATCAACTAACAAAATTCCTAAAAAACATATAAAATCTTAAGTTGCCAACTTGGGATAAACTAAGAAAAAATACCAGAAAGTGTACAAAAAACCCCTGGCTAACACCAACCATAACTATTTATTCAGCATTTTTACCACATGCATGGTTCCTATTACTCTGCAGAATTCATTTTCCCTGACTTTCCAGGACAAAATGAATCGTTTTCCCTGACTAATTTGTTCATGCAAAATACCAATCGCACTAGAAAGAAAAACGGTGAAACAAATTTAAAAGTGTAGATACAAATAATCTGCGAGCGAAGCGAGCAAAAAACAATTTGTGAACTGTTGTGTGCAGTCTGCGTAAAACAGTTCAGAATTTTTTTCCTGCATCTTTGTTAACTTTTGCACCCTAGTACATTGATTTTCCGTGACTTTCCCTGACTGTAGGAACCGTGTACATGGTTAAACTTATTCTACCTCTTCCAGCAACAGCAAAATGCCAATACATCAGTAACACAGTAGATGATTGAACAATGCAATATAATTATTATTGTGATTAATTACTAGTGTATGAGATACATTCAACAAATCTTCTACATGAGGTAATTAACTACCGAATATATTTCTCGAGAGCTTTCCCAAAATTCTCAGTTGGCACTGTACTCAGAATGTGCATCAGCATGTCTTCATTCTTGGCTTTCCTGCACAGGTACAACTCAATCTAGAATGACGTTATGGCAAAATCTCACATTGCATAAATATACATGTATGCAGAGAGGCCACAGCAAAGCTGTGAGCACATCGACTACACTTTGGTGGTTTAAAATTGGTGTAAAATACAAAATGTCTAAGAGAAGGAAAACAAGAGACTGACTTTTACCGTACAGTACAGTTTGTGGATCTGGTACAAGGAAACAAATGACGATCAGTCACAGATAAATTATGGGACTGCTGTTCTAAAGCCACACAATTCATCCAAGCAACAAACTCACAATCGGCGAATCTGTTCCTCTTTGGAAGTTTTGTCCTTGCAGAAGACATCAAGCTGAGTACGGATGCTGTTCTCCTGTGTGAGACGCGTCAACTCAGCACTACGGCAACAACAGCCACAACGACACACAGATAAGTCAATGATGAGGAAAAGTTAATGCCAAAAAGGTTAATCTTATTTTCAGCCAAACCCAAAGTCTGACTATAACCACAAAAATTCAGTTAACTAAAAGTGTAAACTTATTGGCCATTTGCTATTAACTATAACTTCACATCAACATTAACACACACACATCCAGGCTCAGTTAAGATAAAGCGCTTAGTTATTTTTAAAAGTTAACAAAAAACTAACTAATTTTAACAACTAGATGGCATTAAAAATTCTACTAAAAAGTCAAACGTTGAGGTTATGGGTAAGCTACTTGAAAACTGGCACACTGGTTAATCATGCCCTTAAAATATTTGCATCAATTTCTGTTTTTTAATAAATTTTGGTTTTTAAGTTAGAAGCCTGTACAGGGTGAACAAACAGACAGATGGACATAGAAACAGACAGGGAAGACCAATAATACTACTGTGTTAGAAAAGTGGAGTAATCATTGTGTTACAGACTCGAGAAACTTGAGTTTGCTGTCCAGTGTTATCTTGCTCTGCTGCAGCTGACTCAGTTCAGACTTGAGAGCCTCCAAATCGACTGAATGCTCCGCCTCTTCCAACTCCAGCTCCTGCTCACAGCAATCATATCTGACATCATATCTGACTATCACTGTTTCTCATTTCTGCTCAGGAAGTCTAATGGTAGTAATGGCTCAGTAGTCTAACAGTAACGTGTTGGACTTGTAATCCTGAGAGAGGCGCAGGTTCGACTCCACACCAGGACACTGCCGGGTAACGACCTTAGGCAAATTGTTCACACACATGTCTCTGTCACCAAGCAGTATAATTTTGTACCGGCTTCACCGCTGGGACGTAAACAGGCACACCGCGACACACTGGCCCCATATCTGTGGTCTCGCAGTGTAAAAACTGGTGTCTGGCTGAGGGCCTTAGGAAACGAAGATCAGCGCCGCCCTATGGGCCATAAGGCTCGGGAAGGACTTTACATTTTTTATGCTCAAAAGTAGGGAGCGGGTCACCACCCCAATCTTCTCTAGAAAACTCCACAGGCGTCATAAACTGGTTGTAACAAGCCATTGGCGGCTTGGTCTGTCACTAACATCGTTGGTTCTGACAATGAAGTTACTCTAGGCTGAGCCAAGTTAGTACTGAGGTCCATAAATGCACACTCTGTCTTGGTATGTAACCAAAAGACCCAAGCCAACATGGTTACTCCTGCCTTAAGAAATGATCAAACTAATCTTAGTTTTTCTATGCCTTTTAGTTTTAGTTAAAAGCCTGTATCATTTGTATGAAACACACAGATAGCAAGACACATATTGTGGCCTATTTGAAAGGTCAAGTGGTTCTGAACCTATGAAACGCACCTTTAGATTATAAAAAACATATTACACTCAGGATTTCGGCTCGATTGGCCTAGCGACAGAAAAAGCATCTGCTCATAAGAAAACTCTTACATTGTAATTCCAAAAGTTCCATTTGCAGGATTTGGCCTTCCCGGAGCAACTAAAGAAAAAATGGCGTGTTGATAAGAATTCCAGATAAAATTTTTAAAATCAATAACCAATAATAAAAATAATTACAAAAATTACAGCTAAAGAAAAAGACAGGCAGAAATGAATAAAGCTTGTAGTTGTTCTCACAGTGTTGCGGATGTCACGATCAACATCCTGCAAGCGACCAGCAGATGCATCAACACGACTCAACTCCAAGTTGATTCGTTTTATCTCTTCACGATTTTGATTCTGAAATTCATCAATAATTTCAATCAATCAATCGATCAAAACCATTTATACAGCAGCATATTGTGAGTAAAGCAGAGGCAGATAGTGCTTACAGTACATAATGCAGAAAACACACAACAGCATTATAGACAATGCAAACAAGCATATCAAATACCATCCGAATCCACATTAACTGCACCGATAACAAAATCAGAAATAAATAAGGCAACTTTTTTGCCCAACAACTGTTTATAAAATCAAATAGCCACTGTCTATCGCAGAGTCATGAGCATCTCTTCCTGTTGTTCAGGACAATAATTTACAGCTTGTAGCCTGGATGCAACTGAAAAGTTTCGCTGATCCCATTACACTTTGTAAACTCGTCCATGAAAAAAATTAAGCCTCTGTAAAAAAACCACTTAGGCATACAAGCAAAAACTAATCACTCAGATACATGTAGCAGTTCGAGCGTGTGACGGAAGTACACTAGCAATTACTCCATGAAAAATAAACACATTAATGATGACAATAACTTTTTGCATACATACCATGCGATCTTGTTTCATTTTCCTCTCAGTTTCAAGCTTGGTCTTCTCGCTACGATATCGATCAATCTCTCGCTGCAAGGCGTCCTCTTTCTGCTCACACTCCGTCTATTCACACCAATAGTGAACGTCACCGACTTAACTACGTGCTACCGGCTGCTGAACAATATGCTTGACAGTGACTGTGACAGTCTTATCACACACTCTCACACACACAATACCCATACGCACGGCCACAGTAAACAACTAGTAGTACATCGTATACTGCGAATGCTTGGCATGCAAATGTCTTTCATCACAGAGTTCTTAATCACCGAAGCAAACTCCCAAATTTCTGCCATCTTAGCTACAAGTGATCTCAGTTTAAGTAGCAGTATGACAAGCAAGCAAAATTCAGTTCACTACACTGGTTTCCCAATCACATTAGATCACTGCTACTACAATGCTATTGTTATGCAAAATAAAACAATAGACAAGCATTGTCAGTGCTGCAGTACACGCTTGCTTTTCACTTTCTACAATTAGTTGTTCTCCAGCAATCCACGAGATTAGATGACAGTTCAGCAGACCTATTCGGAAATAAAAACAGCATAGAAGTTAATACAACTGCTCAATAACACCCATCTACATCAGTACAGTGTTACAGCCAATTAAATGTGTCAATTATCACATATTATTGTCATATATAACATACACTCCAACTGTTTCATCAACTAGATAACTAACTTGTGACTTACTTTCTGGGCCCTGGCTTGCTCCAGCATTGACTTTATCTTCTTCTCAAGCCTTGAAATGAGTTCTTGACTCAGACTGTCCGATATTTTATCTGAAAAACCTGTTGACACCATCAGCAGGTCTTGGCATTAAATTATCCTCATGTGTCACGTTACATTTGGTTGGCGGCTTGGCATAGCAGTAACGTGTTACATCCGATCAACGAAGTTACTCTACTCCGAGACGGGTTAGTACTGCAATGAGTGACTGTCTGCAGGCAGGTAAACCATTTTGGTATGTAACCAGCCATCTAGATCAACTCAGCCTTCCATCCCTCCAGGGTAGTTAAATCAAATACCAGCCTATCTGGCTGGGGTTAAGGCAGGGCGTGTTCACCTGTGTCGGGTGGCAGGTAACAGTGATCCCATACGGCAGGTGATGCTGCATAGCTCTGAGATGGGCTTCACATTAAGAGCTATATCACCACCTTTAACCTTTAACCTTTTTACTTTTGTCACCATAAGTGAGTCAATGACAACTGTTCAATGGCAAAGCACTGCAGCAAATAACCAACAGCTAATAACAAGCATTAAAGACTGCAGTCAGAATCTCACCACAGGTCATTTGCAAGCAACCATGAGCAAGTTGCTAACCTACTGTCGCGTACTGTGTGCTCAAGTCAACGCAGCCTCCTACTCTTATCAAAAAGTTAAATAAGTAGCTTATCTGCTACAGGCAAAAGGCTTATTGTGGCTAACTGAGGCAGTGGCATGTCTGCATCCAATTGTTCGCTAGTAAAATAAACAGCTGTATAATGCATTACAACATCATTAGCTTATGGCAACGAGCAACTAACTGCCTCTTTTGGGATGATTGTAAAGTGCTTGTGGATATGAGCTGACTTATGCAAAGCTGCATCAAATTATTATATTTTACTTTTCACATTTTTATCTACAATTCTACATTTACTAGCAACTGTAATGATAACATTAACCACAAAATCACTAAAAATACTATCTGATAGCAGTTGCAGCAGATATAAAAGTAGTACCCAAATGCAAATAAACTTCAAACAATGACGCAACAAACGGTACCAGGAAACTGATATTCTTCAGCAAATTTCTTAACAAGCTTATTGCGTCCTTCAACGTTTCTTTCATGCCGCTGCAAAACAAATTTGGAAAAAAACACATAAATAACACACACACATCAAATAAACTGCTTTGTTGAGAAGCTAAGTATTAATTCTACAAAACCAGGCTGAGTTTTACCTTCTGCTCAAATAAATTCATGCCATGCCACTAAACAAAAACACTAACAGTAGTAACAGTAGCAGTGATTAACAACAGCAATACTTGAATGTTTTTGTAATCAAGCTCCAAGTACTTGAAACAGCCTCAAATAAAACAATTTAACATTATTCCACAGCAGCAATCACACTGCCTACTGTCTACCATAAGTCTACAGTTGGATAATGGGTCAATAATATTTCAGCAGTGTAGTCAAGGGTGACCAAATAAACTAATTGACTATTGCCAGCGATGGAGCATACATTAAAACAAAGTCTGGATGTATAAGTTCGTTTAGCACTCACTCGTCCCACTCCAGACATCTACAGTGATAACATACTTCAGCTTCCTGTTCCAGTCGACCCTTCTCCATGAGTAGACGCGTTCTCTCCTGCTCCCTCGTTTCAATGTCTCGCTCCAACGATGACAGTTTGGCCTGATTCTGATCGCCACACAACACAACAGCTAATTTCCAACCACCAGATTCTCACTACTACAATGACATACAAAGTGATTTATTTATTGACTTATTCATGCAGTAATCATAGTAACAACCATCAAGCACAGATAACAACTAACACAGACAATGTCTGGTCAGGAGAGAAATACCTGGTGGACAGTCGTTCCGAAGAAGGCAGCAACGATTGCCGAAACGTCAAACAATTATCCAATTAAAAAAGTTGTTTTTCAACGAATTTACGTAACTTATTACGTTAAACAGTTAAAAAAATCAATCAGCTTCAAAACAGTCTTAAACCTGGCCAAAGAGTAAAAGTCAACAACGTCAACTTAACAGACTTATTCTAAAATTAATAGAAAGTTTTTTTTTAAAAAAATCACGAACGTTGAGAGCAATGAGATATATACCTGTTGCATGGATCGTTCCATCTTGGTGACTTTGTCATCAAATGCCAACAGTTCACGTTTCAGTTCCTCCGATGACCCTGCACCAGTGACAACAGTCATATCCTGAACCACATACCAAACTTCCTGCCGACCAGAAACTGCCTTTCAAATTCTCCAATCCCTAAAATATTGCCATTCAGATAGTTATCAACTTTGGCTTGAAATATCTCACTACCCAAAAACAGTGTTTTGAAAATTACAGCCCATAAGCACTATCCCTCATCAGCCCATACTCCGTACATTGCACAAACCACATCAGAAGAAGCACTGTTTGCTAAAAATGGCTCAGTTGTTTGTGCTATAAGCAACAAGAAAAAACAAAGAAAGTAAAGAAAAATACAAAAAAGTCACAAAAGCTGTGGGACTCACAATATCAACAGTTTAACATGGAATGTGAGACACACACGTAATTTACACAACTAAAACACACAACCACCTACATATTACAGACCACATACACGATTTCACATATAATAAAAGCTGGACAAAATAGCAAATTCTGGTAATATTCAATAGACACATAAACACACTGTTTAAAACTACTGCAAATATCCATCATTTTTATACAAATTTTAATATCAAGTGCATGTCTAAGCGACCAATGTGATACGATTGTACATAACATACGGAGAAAATTAAAGACTCGCAGCACACATGTACACTTCAGCTTAAACACGAAAAGGCAACAACCTTCGAACATTTTCTATAGGCCTAACACTGCATCTCCTACAAGTCTTAAAGTTCTTGATAAACACTATCTGCCACCATCCATTCATAAGTAAATGACTTGTTTTACATTCATGATATCTCATCGCATCTTATCTTGACAGGTCTACAGTATCACTGTCCATATCTAAATCAGTAAAGTACCTTTAAACGCATTCTTGATGTTGCTGTGTAGATCACGCTGTGCCTTTTCCAGCTGCATCCGTTCTCCTTTGTACTTCTCTGAACATGACAAAATCAACCATAATTGTTTCTTATTCAGTCTCTGTACAACAACATTACAATAAACAAAGCAACATTTTCACTGACTCCCACATAATGCAGAATTAAATCAAACATCACAGTAAAGAAGCTGTTTTGTAACACAACACTGCCATTAATGACATGGGTGTAATATTCTACATACTAATAAACTACAAAATCCTGCCCATCAACGTAAACTGTGAGCATTAAACAATATGAATTAAATACTGACTATTTCAAAAATTTGATACAAAAATGGGTAATGGCAAATTACCGATCACTGCTTGAATTTTGTATATATCCTCCTGACGAACCATCACACTCTCCAGTTTTTTCTACAAGCCATAACGCAAACTGTAAGCAAGCTTTACTGCAAGACAAATAAAAAAACACATAACTATAAACTGCTAAACATAATAACGAAATACGAACTAAACATACACTTAAGCAAGCATTAAACAACATGCTGTCGTTGGATACTTATACAGACAGTTACAATCTTCTGTCATACAGTGAAACGTAACAAAATGCAATTAGTAAAACCTTCACAGGAAGCAGTTTTTCTTCAGCTTTTTTCACGGTATCTGTAGCCGCAAGATGACAAGCTTCGCGATCTGCTAAATTCGCAGATATCTGCAACAACGATAAGCAACCTTGTGCTGACATGTATGCGGCCATCCACCTAGATACGGCCCACTGCACTGCAGCTAGTGTGCAGTGGGTGATGCCGCACAACACATATGATCCAGCTATAGCTATACATTAACGTGAAATGTGCATAACTTTTTGGACGATTTTGATGTTCAATGACCTTGACTGTCTATGACTTATTCAGTTTGATCTTTGAAGGAAAAATAGGCCTATGTGTTACTCCTGCTATAGGAAACGTTCACGCCAGTTTTCATCTGTCCATGCCCTTTTGTAACTGAGTTTAGAGGCCCAAGTGGAACACACAAACTAACTGGCAGACACATAAGCATCCGCGACATAATAATGTAAAAGAGTGTAAAATACCCAAGTCAGACATTCGTTACGTCAACAATACAATAAATAAATGTTGTATATCGATGAATTTATATAATTTATTAAGTTACTGTTTCAACCTGTGAGTCTATTCAAAGACATCAAATAGTTCGGTTTTAAAACTGCACTTGAAAAGTGGTGAAAAAAAGACAGATTTTCAGTTAGACAATAGTGAGTTCAAGATCGAACGAGTGCTCATGACGAAAACATTCTAAGATGTAAAAAAAAATTTAATTGCTGTTACTATCAAAAAACAAGAAAGCCCAGCTAACACAAAGGGGAACGCACGACAGCGATGCATGTGTGAAGGCCCGGTGCAAACGAAATCTAACTTCACAACGATGTTTCATTTTAGACTCGACGGCGGATGATGCCCAGCACCATATCCAGTGCATGAATTCCACTATTGGCTGAAAATCGCAAATTTTTCCTACCCCCCTCTCATTTTGTGCCCTCACTCGAGGTGACTCCTTTTGAATTTATGGAAAAGCTTTACAGTTCCTGAAACTAGATTCTTCTAAGCAGCCGACAAGGAAAATTTGGTGATCCTAGATTGCACCACTTTTGACTGATCCACCCGTGTCACGGATGAACAGACAGACAAATGGACAGACAGAATTGCGATGACTAAGACACGCTGAAAGCAGTACCTGCTGTCGCACGTAATGAACACGGTTATTCACTAAAATAACCAACTTGAAGCTGTAACAGGTTAACAGACACAATATCCACAGCAGTTGCTACACTAATGATACAACAGAATTAATTACATTAAGTAATTAACAAACTACTTGATACAAATGACCACATAGACACCTCGGCTGCCTTATCTTTGCACTGCCTGAGATAGTGTACATCTCTCTGATATTCACGAATCAGATGTTGCTACAAAACAACAATAACATCATCATTCCAGCCACGTTCACAATGCACAATAACACATCGCAAGTCTGCAAAAATACACTTTCAAATCAAATCCTGCTACTACTCACAGCAAGTTGAAATATGAAAATGTGGAAAGCTAACGTAACATACCGACGTTACTTAAATAAACTACTGAAAAGACCGTTCAACACAAGTCTTCGCCAGAGTTGAGACACCAGGACATGTATCCAAAAGAACCCAAATGCCCTCAAAATCACAAAAAAAAAAACTGAATTCAACTAGCAACAACACCTTACTGGCAGAGCAAATAACACTGTTTACAACTGACACCTGATCTTGCCGAAGCTTTCTAATACTGTCGAGAGCTTTGACGTAGCGCGTTGATGCAAATATGTCATCAAATTTCTGCTTCAGGACTTTTCCTTCACAGAGAGGCCTTCAGCACACAATCAGCACTTCACAGTCAACTACTGCATCAAACATAAAAAGTTTTTTTTATTAAAGACGTACAAAGAACTACAAAGACATAACTAAAAATAAAAAATGAGGTGTTTTCACAGCATGCATGATGATATTCATCATGGAGTAATGCAAGTTTAACACAGGCCAGGTCCTACTCTGTAACAATCTCATTAATGGAAAGTGAAGCCTATCAGCAAAGGCTCTCCAGGCCTACATAACAAGTTGGCCATCTTGAAAACAGCAACAATACAGCATGGTAAAACGGTATTCAATACCAGTTTGAGTCTTCCTGGTGGCAGAATATAACATTGTCCAGGACAGCTTTTGACACTCCCAGCAGAGCCACCATCTACAGCCGTAGCAAGCAAAAAGTAAACAGTACCAGCATACACTAGAACAGTAAATAAAATTAGACTTATTTCATATCAAGCACTGTGCTGACAGTAAAACTGAAAAAAAGACGTCAAAGAAAAACAGAAATAAACCATACGAACAAGTGCCTGTCAAATTTCACGAAAAAAACTACTTCACAGCACCATATATTACGCGTGAACATATTATACAACAACAGATAAAAACAGTGTTAAAATGAGATTTTTTAAAGCAAAACAACTGACACCATAAATATAAAAGCTTAAGTCCAAAATTTCATTAAATGCTTTCTGCAAAACAACAGTAGAAATGCAATTTGAAAAGATTAAATACACAAATTATTACCTCGCGATCCATCTCGGCACATTTTGAACTGACACTCTGTTTTTCACCATTCTGCAGCAGCCTCGTGATGGTGCTGTCCAGCGTCTTCATCTCCACCTTACTTCGCTGTCAAATATTACAACAAATTTTACGATTATTCACATGAAATTCATATAACCAAAAGCCAGCACATATATCAATCTGTGGATTCCCCAATGATTGGACAGACCAACCAGAATGTCCAAGCCACACCTGGTTATGGACCCTGGAAGCCGACCTTGAGCTGCTCAGCCACGAACTGAACTCAGCATGGAGACAAACAGGAAGTGCTCACCTTGTGGAAATGGCTATGCTCCAGCACTCGCGATGATAATGTAACTTAACTAAATCACTGGCATGAACATCAGTTGCTTACTATTCATTGCAGAACCTCAATACTGTGGTATTCAATCTTTTCCTGTAAGGGGCAAAGGGGTAAAAGAAATTTGGGCAAATTGAAAGATGGGATCATTAGATGTTAACTCCTAATAAACTCATTCTTACTTTTTGGACCTCAAATGACCTCAAAATTTCACCCCAATGAACTAAAAAAAAATTGTGACCATAGGAATGACCTCTGATGAAAAAGCAGAAGACAGGTAGATATAAAGACAGACACCAGTTATCCCATAATCTGTACAATATGATGCTCGAACAACAAAAGAACAGACAATTATAATGTGCATCAGATTGAGTTTTGCTCATCAGTGGTCAGTGGTTACTTTGTTCCTCAGCTGTACTCATCAGCACTGTTAGTTAGATCCACTGATATTATAACAGGTTCTTATAACAGAATGGGCTGTTGCTGTAAAAAACACGACTAGTAATAGCTACGGTCCACTGTAGGTAACCCTAAACTTAAATGCACATACCAAACATTACACTAGCTCAATCATGATATACAAACTGGAGATTTCCATGTTTCATTATCTCAGTCATTTTGCATGAATTATTTCATTGCCTGTCTGCTACAGTTAAAAGACCTTAGCTATAGTGGACTCTGGCTACAACAGGCTGTAACATAGCCACAACAAAACAGTAATACTTGACTAAAGAATGCGATTAACAAAACTACCTTCTGTGTAGCTAGAAGAGATCGTATTGCCATACATTTCTGACCAGTTATATCACGAAATTGCAAGCGAATCTGAGCCTTCACCTCAGAGTCCCCGGCCACCTGACACATGAAAATTCGAATTAAAGTAGGAGTTTCATTCAACTACTTGCATTTTGACCTTTATGAATAACACAGCTATAATTATAAACATTTTATGGTTACCACAAAGACACCATCACAATTTTGTTTACAGTAAGTAATATGTTGTTCTAGCCTGTTTGGTAATATACTGCAGTACAAATGTTCCCTCTCCTGAACACCAGACTACAAGCATGCAAAGCAATTTATAATCACACATCTGCAACAGAACGATTTCAAGGGTAATCTAACCAACTTAGGCTGACAACACATTGGCCTACCACCAGGTACACCTTTGAAACACTGTCAGTTTATGAAATGTCATGCTGTTTTATAAGGAGTATCACAATTTGTATCTCTGAAATGCGGCTTGCTGGTCCAGATTTTTGTCAATAGATCACAAACATCGCATATACTGAAAAAGTTTAATAATTATGCCAAGTTGAAAATATTTCATGCCTGGTCACTAACACTTGCCTTGTCCAACTTACAAACAATATCAGTTCAACTCTTCACCAAATAAATCAGCAAAATCTTACCTTGGGATCATGAATAAAAGCTGCACCTTGTCGACCTCCGGGAGGCATTTCTCCAGTAGTTATGTACTTCAGACATTCGATTAATGTCTACATGGTTACACCAGTTCGCTATTAATCAATTATTGCACAAACATTAGCAAAACTAACATAAAAATGCAACAGTCTTTTATCTTCTACATCAACCCAATTTTAAAAATACTGCAATTGTTTGTTTTTTACGAATCTGCATATATGTTGAAAAAATTATTAAGCAAATGTCAGGGAGATACTTTCAGCATTGTACCCAAGGCCTGACATCCCTAACACTTATGGTCATGCATAGTGATTGCAGTCCCGGGATTAAATTTTCAATCCCGAGATCCTGGACTGAGAAATTTGTGATCCTGGGATACCCTTTCGGGATTAGGTTTACAGACTGGTCGTTATTTTGGGCCTCTGCACCTTTAGACTTTATGGTGCTATATAAATTTGTATTATTATTATTATTATATATTAGGCAGTGCTAAAAGCCAGTCTCTCCTGTGAGGTGTGGCAGCTGCAAGGAAGCGGGCTGTCTGTTGTTGCTCAAAATAGTGTGCCTCTACCTGGGCTCGAGCAGATTAAATGACAGGCTGGTCCCAGAATGACTGCTTGTCCGGTAAAGCTGAAGGGAGTGAAGGCAAGTCATGGGCATTCTGCCAAGCTGCCAGGTAGGTCTCAAAGAACGTATTGGAAGGGCACGCAGCCAACAACAAGATCTGTGACTGGAGATCTGAGGTGCTCGCCGCCGAGGCCAAAAAAAGCAGGAAGTGCGAGCAAGTGCACCTGTCTGATACCTAGACCACCTTGTCGAATTGGCAAGCTTGCTTGCAACCACTGGATGTCTGATATGTCCATGTTGGAAATCTGGCTCAAAGCAGACCTGAGAGTTGCATCAAAAGATGTGAGACCGAAATGGTCAACAGATGGAGAGCATCTCAACAAATGCTGAACCCTCTGTGCACTAAATGATACCTGTAGCAGCAACAACGCATCATGGGC